>Ga0207702_10000408_pt1 | contig 49067 bp, 44 predicted proteins | sample KBSCornC62_FD_184302 | JGI IMG/M metagenome (GOLD analysis project Ga0207702, IMG submission 184302) | Corn rhizosphere microbial communities from Kellogg Biological Station, Michigan, USA - KBS Corn C6-2 (SPAdes) (version 2) | ecosystem: Host-associated > Plants > Roots > Rhizosphere > Soil ... | reverse complement strand
ACACGTCAGAAGGCCCGCCATTGGGCCTCCCATTGGCATTACCTTCTCTTAGCGCTGGTGGTGCTGTCTTTTGCATTGATCAGGTTCCGCTTGCGCGACATGCCTCTCGAGCGAGACGAAGGCGAATACGCCTATGCCGGCCAATTGATTTCGCAAGGCATCGCTCCTTATCAATCGGTTTACGCCATGAAGTTGCCAGGAACCTATGCGGCCTACGCTTGTTTGATGGCGATCTTCGGACAGTCCCCCTCGGGAATCCATCTGGGCTTGATGGTGGTGAATGCGGCCACGATCTTTCTGGTTTTCCTACTGGGGTTGCGGCTCTTCGGCAGGTTGGCTGGATTTGTCGCGGGCGCGAGTTATGCGCTGTTGTCTACGAGTGAGTCAGTTCTTGGCTTTGCGGCGCATGCCACTCACTTTTCAGTGCTACCTGCCCTGGCAGGAACACTGCTACTGCTAATCGCGGTCGAAAACGGAAAGCGGATGGGGTTGTACTTTTCAAGCGGGCTCCTGCTCGGCTTGGCGTTCCTGATGAAGCAGCCTGGCATCTTCTTCGTGTTATTTGGCGGATTGTACCTGTTGAAATCGGAAGCCAAGGAGCCGGTAGCCTGGCGGCAATTGGGAAGCAAGCTGGGTATGTTTAGCCTCGGCGCTGCCGCTCCTTTCCTGCTGACGTGTTTCGTTTTGTGGCGAGCAGGTGTTTTGCGGAAGTTTTTCTTCTGGACTTTCACCTATGCCAGCCAATACGCATCCGCGAACACCGTGTTGCAGGCGCTGCCCGTGCTCAAGCTGGTAGGTCCGGGCGTACTTGGAGCTTCGGTTTATCTGTGGATCCTTGCCCTCCTTGGAATGACTGCCTTCGTTTGGGATTCAGGTGTCAGGAAACATGCCTGGTTCTCGGTTGCGTTTCTACTGTTCTCGTTCTTAGCTGTCTGCCCCGGATTCTTCTTCCGCCAGCACTATTTCATTTTGATGTTGCCGGCCCTGGCTCTGCTGGTTGGGCTAGGAGTAAGTTCAGCATCGGCGAAATTTGCCTCCACCGCGGCGATGCGGCCATTCGCCTTTGTTCCGGTGCTCGCTTTTGCCGCGGCCTTCGCCTACTCGGTGGCAGAACAAGCGGAATTCTTCTTTCAAATGGATCCAGTAGCAGCATGCCGCTCGGTATACGCCCCAAATCCATTCCCCGAGGCAGTAGCCATCGCCGATTACATCAACACACATTCGAAGAAGAACTCGCAGATCGCAGTCCTCGGCTCAGAGCCGGAAATCTATTTCTATGCCAAGCGTCACGCAGCGACCGGTTACATTTACACCTACGAACTCATGGAACGGCAGAAGTATGCGTCCACCATGCAGCAGGAGATGATCCGCGAGATCGAGTCGGCACAACCCGATTACATCGTGAACGTGGATGTGTTTTTTTCCTGGTTTCCGCGCGAGGGTTCTGACCAGGCGATTTTTGCCTGGGCCAGGGAATATCTGGGCGCGAACTATGAGCGGGTAGGAGTGGTGGAAGTCGGCCGAACCACAGAATACTACTGGGATGATGGGGCTAAAACCGCCAAGCCCCAATCCTCCAACCGAATTGAGGTATTCAGAAGAAAAGCTTCCTAGCGCGGTGAGGACCCCCTGGATTACGCCTTCTTCTTTGCGGTGATGACTTTCACGCGCTCCCAGGGGCGTTTTTGCCGCTGCGGTTCAGGCTTGTCACGACCTTCGATGCGATCATACTGGTAGGCTTCGCTGACCGTGCCCAGTGATTCGTTGTATAGGCTCGGCAGGCAGAGAGCTTCCTTAAGCTCCTCCGTGAACTTCTGCAGGGCTTTCAGATGGTCGGCAGTGGCTGCGACTTCGGTCTTCGAAGTCTTGAGCACCTGCTGGTATCCGCGGTTGATGAGCTTGGAGATCTCGCCGTTGAGCAAGTACCCGGGGTAGGCAAAGATCTTCACGCCTTCCTCACCGTCCTTCTGGATGGCGGCGGAGACGTTGTACTTCTTTAAGAAAACCCGTCCGGTCGTACCCGGGGCCTCGATCAGATCAAATCCGTTGTCGCGAAGCCACTGCACGGCTTCGTCAAATGTGCGTTGCTCAACTTTGGTTGCCAAAATAAACTCCTAACCTGGTCTCTAGAAAAACCCGGTGAAACGCTCGCCCAACCCAGGCGCTTGTTCTCTATCCGTTTGATGCTGGCCCGGCAAAATCGAACCATACCCCGATCCCTGTAGGCCCGATCGCCGATCCCCTGAGTCGTTCCGGCTCCTCTATAATCTAACGATAAGCTGGCGGTTTTTGCTCACCGGTGACATTACGATGGTCACGGGCTGCAAGGTTGGCAGGCCGTTCCTCGGCGTCTCCTGGAAAGTTAAGTTACAGATTCTAGCTGATCGCGGCGCGCATTGGCGAACAGCGGGTTCGTGTCTCCGAGTTTTGGCCGATGGCTGATGGTGAATGCGTACTTCAACAACAAACCTGCCGGAAAAAGAAGTGGTTGCGCGGCCTACGAAACTCGGCCAGCGCAGCATTGCGCTGATCGGGAATACCCCCTTGCTTCGCCTAGAACGGATGGCACGCAAGTTCCCCAATGTGCAGTTGCTTGGCAAGGCAGAGTGGTATAACCCAGGCGGATCGGTAAAAGATCGTGCTGCCTTCAATATCGTCTCTGAGGGACGGCGCAGTGGGAACTTTGCGCCGGGTAAAATTTTGCTGGACTCGACCAGCGGCAACACCGGTATCGCCTATGCAATGATCGGCGCCGCGGAAGGATTCCCGGTTACTCTATGCATGCCTGAGAATGTCTCGCCGGAGCGCAAGCGTATTCTGTTTGCCTACGGCGCGAATATTGTCTACACGCCTGCCGATGAAGGTTCCGACGGCGCGATCCGTGAGGCGCGCGAGATCTACGCGAAAGAACCAGAGAAGTATTACTATGCCGACCAATACTCGAACGAGGCCAATTGGAAGGCACACTATTACGGAACAGCCGAAGAGATCTGGCGCCAGACCGAAGGGCGCGTTACACACTTTATTTCCATGATGGGAACCAGCGGCACGTTCATGGGAACCTCGCGGCGGCTGAAAGAGTTGAATCCCCGGGTGCGTTGCATTTCTTTGCAGCCTGACTCGCCGTTCCACGGGATTGAAGGCGCCAAGCACATGGCGAGCGCCATTGTCCCGAAGATTTACGACCGAGCGGTTGCAGATGAGGACATCGGCATCTCGACTGAGGAGTCGTACGAGACAGCCATTCGCGCATCGCATGAGGAAGGCCTGCTGATCGGGATTTCCTCGGGCGCGGCGCTTGCCGGGGCATTGCAGATAGCCCGCCGCATTCCGGAAGGTGAAGAAGCTGTGATCGTTGCCATTCTTCCCGATTCCGGTGACAAGTATCTGAGCGAACGGTTCTGGACGGAGACGGAGCGGAAGGGAATCTGCTAAGAAATGATTGGAATGATGTGATCGTTCGATGATTCCATGCTAAGGATCGGCCAATCTCACTACGATTCGCTTCGCCAGCACGGCGAGGAAACCTATCCCAACGAGTGCTGCGGGGTATTGCTCGGCCGCTTTGACGACGACGGCACGCGCGTAGTCACCTCTCTCGCGCGCGCGGGCAATACGCGCAGCGACTCGCCGCAGAACCGCTACAACATCGATCCGAAGGAGCTGGTGCGAATTCAACGCGAGGGGCGCGAGCGAGAGGAAGATATCATCGGCTTCTACCACTCTCACCCCGACCATCCGGCACGGTGGTCGAAAACCGACCTGGCTGAGGCGCACTGGTTCGGCTGCTCTTATGTGATCACTAGCGTCGAAAAGGGCAAGGCTGTGCTGACCAATTCCTTCGAACTGACCGGCGTCGATGAGAACGAGAAGAAGTTGGTGGATGAGAAGATCGAGATTGTGTGATGGGTACGGGCTGACGGTTCAGGCCTGGGTCCACGAAACCATCGCCCCTGCTTAGCTTTTTCGCCCGCCTGCCGAGTGTTGTGACAACCAGTCGAGCACCCTGTGTTCAAATTCAGCCGGCGCAACTTCGTGTGCTCCGCAGTGTGCCGCTCCCGGAACTTTCCAAAGTTGCACCTGGGATGGATTGGCCGCTTGGATATCATCCGAGTTGTATGAGGGGATGTTGCTGTCGGCTGTCCCATGAATCAGGAGCACAGGGATCTTGGCATCGCGGACTGCATCCCTCGGAGAAACCGCGCTCATATCCAAACCATACTTCAGACGCACGTACATGAATCCGGTCTCGTCCGTTGGCCAAAAAAATGACCTTCCAAGCCAAGGACCGGTATGGAAGGGTCGGCCGAAGCGGGCGTAAGACACTTCGCGGAAGGTCTCAAAGGGCGACTCTGCCACGACGGCACAGAATCGGGATTCTTTGGAAAGCGATTGCAGCAACTGCGCGGCACCCATGGATTCGCCAAAGCCAAACACACATTGTGGGTGAACCTGGTCTTCCAGCCAGTCGACCCAGTGGTGGATATCCTCGGACTCGAAAAGCCCATAGCTGGCGATTTCACCACCGCTGACCCCATGGGCACGGGCGTCGGGCAAAAGCACTCCGTAGTGCTTGCTGAGCAGCCACTGCCCGTACCCGTACATCCCCAGCCGGTTGTCGCTGACCCCGTGCAAGAGGAGAACAGAATTTCCGTTCCAATCTGCGGGCTTGAGGAACCAGGCACGCAAAGCGGTGCCGTCCCCCGCGGTCATGCGCACGTCCCGAAACTCAGCATGGGTGAGCGCAGCATAGGAGCTGACCTGATCCTGTTCGGAGGCGGAGAGAAGCCGTTTTCCGGGATGAGTTGCAATCCAGCCTAAGGCGATGCCGCCGAAAAGGGTTCCGGCGGCGTAAAGAGCCACGAGCACAGCAACCATGCGGCGGAACCAAGGGCGGAGCAATGGGGACCTAGGCCGCACCATGATGTGAAGTACGCGTATATTCTCGAGAAGTTCCCCGGAACTCTGGAAGCCAGTCCTCTCAGAAAGCCATGCCCCATCGGGGCATCACTGCCCCAAGATCAAAGGCAAGCCGTTTTTCGGATTGCCTACCACCACCACCTTCGAGTTCGAACTTTCGGCCAGTTTCTCCGTGGCTTCAATGCCTTTCCATTCCAGCAGCGACGGCGTGATTCCCTGGGCTACGATCTGCTGGAAGTCGCGGATGCCTTGCGCTTCGATCCGTTTGCGGGCCGCTTCTTGGGTTTCTTTTTGCAAGCGGAAGTTCATGGCCAGGGCTTCCTGCTCGGCCTGCTGTTTGGCTTCGATCGACTGCTTGAGGGTCATGGGCAGCTGGATATCGCGCAAGAGCACGTTCTCAACCACCATGCCGCGGGGAGTGAGTTCGCTGACAAGCTTTTCGTAGATTTGCTTGGCAACGGCATCGCGTTCGCCGCTGTACAGAGCGTTGGCGGAGTGCGATGCCGTGGCCTCGCGAATCGCCGAACGCAGCGTGTTCTCGACCACCACATCCTCATATCTTGGGCCGAGTTTCTGAAAAACCTCGGCGGCGTGATCGGGGTTCAGGTGGTAGATCAGGGAAGTGTCGAGGCTCATCATCAGCCCTTCGCTCGACGGTGTATTCGCCGACTCCTTCACCGTGACCGAGCGAATGGACAGCTCGTTCACGGTTTTCAGCGGATTGATCAGGTGAATGCCTTCGGTCAGGGTCTCCCCGGTAACCCGGCCAAAAAGCGTGAGAACGCCGACGTTCCCGGTTCCGATGCGGGTAACGCAGTTCACGAGCAAGATGACGGCAATCAGGCCCACGATGGCGAGGGCAATAAAGGTTAGGACGCCACGCGGTACTCCCGCATTAATGACGCGTCCGCGGACGGGGCCCTGGTTGTCGAAGATTGTCATGCGAAACCCCCGCTGGGAATGATAGGACGGGACAGGGGTGGGAATAAGTGACTTTCTCGGGAACGGCCCGGAAGATCAGATCGCGCGAACGAGGCCGTCCTAGGTGCTTGAGTCTGAATCCAAGCCGGGTCTTATGGCATCATTGATGCATGCCAAAAATCCATATTCCAACCCCGCTGCGCCAGTATGCCGGCAAGCAGCCCGCGGTTGAAGTACAGGGTTCCACAGTGGGAGAGGCCCTGAGCGGCCTCGTCTCCCAGCATCCAGAATTGCGCCGGCACCTGTACACCGACGAGGGGAAACTGCGCGCTTTCGTCAATGTTTACCTCAACGATGAGGACGTACGTTACCTGCAGAAGGACGCAACCGCGGTCCAGGACGGTGATAACATTTCGATAGTGCCATCGATCGCTGGAGGGGCCTGTAGTCGCTCCGAATCTCTGGTTCCGTAAGCCCGTGTTTCGAAGTTTCGCTCCCTTTGCGGTCAAAAGCTCTGGAAACACCTTGACTGCATAGATCGCAAAAGGACGCCAAGAACGTGGATTCGATCCTGTCAACTGAAAAATTATGGCCTCGCTAACCGACGTCGCACCCGTTTCCCTGAATAACGACGAAATCCTGCGCTATTCGCGCCACCTGATCATGCCCGAGGTAGGCATGGAGGGCCAGCTGAAGCTCAAGGCCGCGAAAGTGCTGTGTATCGGCGCGGGAGGGCTGGGATCGCCCCTGGCGCTTTACCTGGGCGCGGCAGGCGTGGGCACGCTCGGCCTCGTAGACTTCGACGTGGTCGATTACACCAATCTTCAGCGCCAGATCATTCACCGCACGGAAGACGTCGGAAGGCCGAAGCTCGACTCGGCCGTCGACAAGCTGAAGGCGATGAATCCGTTCTTGAATATCAAGAAATTCAATACGCATCTTTCCAGCGACAACGCCCTTGAAATCTTCAAAGAGTTTGACATCATTGCCGACGGCACCGATAACTTCCCAACCCGGTATTTGACCAACGACGCTTGCGTCCTCAGCGGAAAGCCGAATGTGTATGCGTCTATCTTCCGGTTTGAAGGTCAGGCAAGCGTCTTCGGCATGCCCGACGGCCCTTGCTACCGCTGCCTGTATCCTGAGCCACCGCCTCCGGGGTTGGTTCCGTCGTGCGCAGAAGGTGGGGTGCTGGGGATTCTGCCCGGACTGCTCGGTGTAATCCAGGCTACGGAAGTCATTAAACTGATCCTGGGGTCTGGCGATCCGCTGATCGGCCGTCTTCTGCTGGTTGATGCTCTAGGAATGAAGTTCCGCGAACTCAAACTGCGGAAGAATCCGAATTGCCCGGTTTGCGGGAAGAATCCTACTCTCAAGAAACTGATCGATTACCAGGAATTTTGCGGAATTCGCGGCGAGGAGGCTCCAGCCGAAGTGACTACATCTGAAATGCAAGTGGAAGAACTCAAGCAACGAATCGACCGCGGTGACGACCTGTTCATCCTGGATGTCCGCGAGCCGCACGAATATCAGATCTGCAATCTTGGCGGGCACCTGATTCCGCTGGGCGACTTGCCGCGGCGGGTGAGCGAGCTCGACACCAGTAAGGAGATCGTCGCCCACTGCCGGTCCGGTGTGCGGAGCGCGAAAGCCGTCAATTTCCTGCGGCAGGCAGGGTTCAAGAAGGTCCACAACCTCGCGGGAGGAATTCTGGCCTGGGCGGACCGGGTCGACCCCAGCATGCCGAAGTACTGAAGGCGGCTCTGGCTGTGGCCATTGCCCTGCAGCCGGATCCCACGATTCAGATCTCAACCTTATGCCGGACCGCTCCCGTCCGGCGTTTTCTTTTTATGCAAGAACGGCCTCGAGATTTGTCGATTCCTACGATCCTTGTCCGACGTGCTCATAGAGCAGGCTGAAGGAAATGAATTTCAGTCGGGCTCAACATCGAATTCAGGAGCGAACGCAATGAAAGTCGTAGTTTTCGTAAAAGCCAGCCCGGAATACGAAGCCGGCCAAATGCCCAGCACCGAACTGCTGACCCGGATGGGTCGCTACAACGAAGAACTGGTCAAAGCCGGGATCATGCTCGCCGGTGACGGCCTCAAGCCAAGTTCCAAGAGCAAGCGGGTCCGGTTCGAGGGCAAGAAGAAAACAGTGATTGACGGGCCATTTGCTGAGACGAAGGAATTGGTCGCAGGTTACTGGATATGGCAGGTACGCTCGATGGAGGAAGCTGTCGAGTGGCTGAAACGTGCACCGTTCGATGGCGGAGAAGAAGTGGAGATCCGGCCAGTGTTCGAGACGGAGGACTTTGGCGCCAATCTCACGCCCGAGCTGCGCGAGCAGGAGCGGAGACTCGGCCAGCAGTTATCGCGTGCAAAGCAACAACCCTGAGCCGTTTCTCTTCGGGATTTCGTGTCTCCATGACCGAGATCATCCGCCGATCACTTGGGATAACAAGTCGCCTGAATTTTTTTCTAACTCTGTCGATTTTGCCTTGGGTTGTTCGACGTATATGCAGAAGAAACAGAAACTGGCAGCAACCGGAATTCATCGAGCGGAAATTTGTTCAAGGAAGGCTGAAAAACAGACGAAGTAGACTTTGTAAATTCAGAAAGAGTTTCAACCTAAACATATCAATCACAAAAGGAGAACCCATGCGATTCCTAAGTATCTACAAGGCCCGTGAACGAGGCGTTCCCCCTTCTCCCGAGGAGATGGCCAAAATGGGCAAACTGATCGAAGAGGGAATGAAGCAAGGCCATCTTCTCGCCACCGAGGGGTGCATGCCGAGCGTCACCGGAGCCCGTGTCCGGCTGGCGAATGGAACCGTCAGCGTAACGGACGGACCATTCACCGAATCGAAAGAAGTCATTGGAGGCCTCGCCATCCTGAAGGCGAATTCCAAAGCCGAAGCTGTTGAACTGGCCAAGAACTTCCTGCTGGTTGTCGGGGAAGGGGAGTGCGAGTTGCGCCAGATATACGAGGCCCCAGCCGACCTTGCAGCCGCAGGTTAGGCCCCCTTTGCCTGGGGTTGCAGAGGCCGCTCAGGCTGTGGTGTGATCGGTAGGCGCAATGCCTGCCGACACACACCGCACCATCGATGCGATCTGGCGAATTGAGTCTCCCAAACTCATTGCCGCTTTGACCCGGGTTGTGCGCGACGTTGGGCTCGCCGAAGATCTGGCGCAGGACGCGCTCGTGGCGGCCCTGGAGAAGTGGCCCGAGTCCGGCATCCCGGACAATCCCGGCGCCTGGCTGATGGGGACGGCAAAGCACCGCGCCATTGATTTCTTCCGCCGGCAGGCGATGGCCAACCGCAAACACGAGGACCTTGGGCGCGACTACAACGCCCGGGAGCAAATCATGCCCGATTTGGACCGCAGCCTCGACGATCCCATTGGCGACGATCTTCTGCGGCTGATGTTCATTGCTTGTCATCCTGTGCTGCCGAAGGAGGCACGGCTTGCACTCACGCTTCGCTTGCTGGGGGGATTGACGACAGATGAAATTGCGCGGGCATTCGTGTCCACCGAGCCGACCATCGCGCAGCGAATCGTTCGGGCCAAGCGAACCCTGTCCGAAAAACGGGCGCCGTTTGAAATCCCTAGCGGAAGTGAGCTCAATCGTCGACTGGCCTCAGTCCTCGAAGTCATTTATCTGATCTTCAATGAGGGCTACACGGCAACTGCCGGAGGCGACTGGATGCGGCCGTCGCTGTGCGAAGAGGCGTTGCGGCTCGGACGCATTCTCGCCGAATTGGCGCCGAATGAACCAGAAGTCCACGGGTTGGTCGCGCTCATGGAGATTCAGGCTTCAAGATCGAAGGCCCGGCTCGGACGGGGCGGCGAACCGATCCTTTTGATGGACCAGGATCGGGCGCAATGGGACCGGCTTCTCATCGAGCGCGGACTCTCAGCCCTCGAGCGCGCACAGAAACTCGGGCAAGCGCCCGGGCCTTACCGGGTTCAAGCCGAGATCGCGGCTTGCCACGCCCGGGCAAGAGAACCGAAGCAAACCGATTGGAACAAGATCGTGGCCTGGTACGACAAGCTCGCCGAGATCATGCCTTCGCCAATTATCGAGTTGAACCGAGCGGTTGCGGTGTCCATGGCTTCGGGTCCGGAAATGGCGCTCGCCATAGTCGATGGGCTTGCCGGCGATCCCAGGCTCGCCAATTACCACCTGCTGCCGAGCGCGCGTGGCGACTTTCTAAAGAAACTCGGGCGGGTACATGAGGCCCGGTCGGAATTCGAGCGTGCCGCCCGAATGACGAGGAATGAGCAGGAGCGAAAGTTGCTGCTCGAGAAGGCCGGTGAGTGCTCCCTCTGACCCGACCTCCAGCTGTGGCAGCCTGGAGAAGACAAATATCGTTGCGGAACGGGTTGCAGAAACTTACTCGCGCGCATCCGAGGTAAGTAGGTGCCTTTTCCATGCGTTCGAAAATAGCAACGGGATGGAAGAAGGGTTGTAGGGTCGCGGTGCTGATTTTGATTTCTTCAATCGCTCCGGCCGCGGTGCCGCAAACGAATTCTTCCGTCGCGCATACTCCCGAACAAGTGCGGCCAACGAACCAGGGGGAAAGCTTCGCCCTGAAGGATGGAACGGCAATCAAACTCGAGACCGTTGGCTCCGTTTCTTCCTTGAACGCCCGTCGAGGGAACAAAGTGACCTTTGAGGTCATGGAGGACGTGCTGTTGCAGGGTATTCCGGTCATTCCCAAAGGCACCCTGGTGTCCGGCATGATTACCGGGGTAAAGCCGAAGCGCCGGCTGGCGCGCGGCGACCAATTGAGAATCAGCCTCGAGTCACTGCGAGCAATCGATGGGGAAAAGGTCCAGCTGCGCGGCGAGAAGGCGGCGACCGGCCGCAACCACGTGACCGCCATGACCGGGGCCATCGCCGCCAGCGGTGTCCTCTTCTTTCCGGCAGCACCCTTCTTCCTTCTCCTCCACGGCAAAGATGCCACCATTCCGGAAAGTACGGAACTCACGGGCTACGTTGACGGAGACACGCCGTTAATTCTTGAAAACTTCACCCGTCGCACGACGGACGCAAGCAACGCACTCACTTCCCTTCTTAGCATTTCTTCGAGTCCGCCTGAAGCCGATATCGAAGTCGATGGCAACATCGCTGGCCGAGCGCCCGCAGCTGTGCGACTGGTTCCCGGAGAGCACCGCATCATCGTCCGCAAAACCGGCTTTTCCAAGTGGGACAAGAAAATCTCGATTTCGCCCGGGGAGACAGTTATTTCCGTCGATCTGATTCCTGACTAGGTGCATGCCAGGGAACCCTAGCCGGGAACGACACCGGTATGTCCGCCCGGCATGCCGTTCCCCTTCGCCCGAGTCGCGGCGGATGCGGGTAAGAGTTGATCTGAGCGACGAGTGCGCTCAAACTAAAAGCATGTTCTATTGCTACCACCAATCCCCGGTTGGTCCCTTGTTGCTCGTCTCTAGGAGCGCGGCTCTCACTCAAATCTGTTTTGCGGCCACTGGACAGCCGGACCCACCGCATCCGGAATGGCAGAGGAGCGAGCAGCCATTGCGCGAGGTCATTCGTCAGCTGCATGCGTACTTCTTGGGAAAACTCGAAAGCTTCGATGTTGAACTTGCACCCGAGGGGACGCCATTTCAGCAGAGGGTGTGGAAGGAATTGCTCAAGATCCCTTACGGCGAGACCATTTCCTACGGGGAACTGTCCCGGCGAATCGGGAACCCGAATGCCAGCCGCGCCGTGGGTCTTGCCAACGGCTCCAATCCTATCCCGATCATTATTCCGTGCCATCGCGTGATCGGTTCCAACGGCAAACTGACTGGTTATGGTGGAGGGTTGCCGCTCAAAGAAAAGCTGCTTGCGCTTGAGAAACGGCAGCTACGATTGCTATAGAGCCAAGCATGGTCAGAAGATCGCTCTGTTAAGATGATGGCCACCGATGTCCGCTCCCTCGCCACTTGGGCAAACCATCTCTCATTACCGCGTCGTCGAAAAGCTGGGCGGCGGCGGCATGGGCGTGGTGTACAAGGCCGAGGACACCCAACTCGGCCGTTTCGTGGCGCTGAAATTTCTTCCTGACGACGTTGCCGGAAATCAGATGGCATTTGAGCGTTTCCGTCGGGAGGCGCGGGCGGCTTCGGCGCTGAATCATCCGAACATTTGCACGATTTACGAGATCGGCGAGCATGACGGGCGTCCCTTCATCGCGATGGAATATCTGGAGGGCCACACGCTCCGCGAACTTGCCTTTGGCCGCCCGCTCGAAATGGAGCGCCTGCTCGATTTAGGAATCGAGATCGCGGACGCGCTCGATGCGGCGCACGCCAAGGGCATTGTTCACCGCGACATTAAACCGGCAAACATTTTCGTGACCGACCGGGGGCACGCGAAGATCCTGGATTTTGGTCTGGCAAAAGTCAGCCCGCTCGCACCCGACAAGATCGGTTCCGCTCCAACCGTGACGGAAGAGCACCTCACCAGCCCGGGCAGCACCCTCGGAACAGTCGCCTATATGTCCCCGGAACAGGCGCTCGGCAAGGAGCTTGATGCTCGCACGGACCTGTTCTCCTTCGGCGCGGTTCTTTATGAGACCGCAACCGGCGTGCTTCCCTTTCGCGGGGACACGTCCGCAGCAATCTTCGACGCGATCCTGAATAAACCGCCTTCTCCGCCCACACGAATCAATCCGGACATTCCCGCCGATCTTGAAAGAGTCATCCAGAAGGCACTGGAGAAGGATCGCGATATTCGATGCCAGAGCGCGGCAGAAATTCGCGCGGACCTGAAGCGTTTGAAGCGGGATACGAGTTCAGGGAAATTGGCGGTGGCAACATCCATTGCCGCCGCTGCCGGTGTGCTCCCGAAGAAGCAACCCCGGTTGTGGATCGCAGCAGGAGTGGCCCTTTTACTACTCGTTGCAGCCGCTATCTGGTACTTGATGCCGGTCCCCCCGCCGAGAGTCACCGGTTCCACTCAGCTCACCCGTGACGGCAAAAGCAAGGGAGCGGCGGTAACCGATGGCTCCCGGATCTATTTCACGGAGGGCAACGAGACCGGCGAAACCATTCCAGCTCAGGTAGCGCTGAATGGCGGACAGATATTGGAGACGCCTCGCCCGATGAAGGTTTTTCAAATTGAGGACATCTCCCCTGACCACTCGCAGCTGTTGATCGTATCGGGGCTAGAGGGCGGCATACCCCTCGAGAACGGGCCTCTATGGACAATGCCCCTGCCTGCCGGTTCGCTGCGCCGACTGGGCCTGAGCGCCGATGGTTTCGGCGCCTATTCCGCCAGATGGTCAGCAGACGGCCAACAACTTGTGACCATTATCAGATCCGAGGTTTGGGTTGCAAAGGGGGACGGCAGTCAGCCCAAGCGCATTCTGACTGCACAGGGACAGCCGTCGGAGCCGGTTTTTTCTCCCGATGGCAAACGTATTCGTTTCACCCTCATCGACCGCGCGGCCCATACCACCTCGCTGTGGGAGGTTCGCTCTGACGGGTCGAATCTGCATCCGCTGCTACCAGGATGGCATCACCCGCCCCACGAGTGTTGTGGAATATGGACGCCGGACGGCCGTTATTTTCTGTTTCGCAGCACCGTGCGCAGCGACAGCTTTGGCGACATTTTCGCTTTGCGCGAAAGCACCGGGATTTTGCAACGCGCCGCCTCGGCTCCAACCCAGCTAACTTTTGGTCCGGTGGCGTTTGCGATCGCGGCCATGACGCCGAATGGCAAGAAGTTGCTGGTGGCTGGATACCAGAGAAACAGCCAACTGTCCCGCTACGACCCTTCCGCAAAGCAGATCGTTCCTTTCCTGGGCGGCATGTCGGGCTACGAGGTGGCCTTCTCGCGCGATGGCAAACAGATCGCCTATGTGGACGCCATTGACGAAACGCTTTGGATAAGCCGGGCCGATGGGAGCGAGAAGGCTCAACTCACTTATCCTCCCGATCACGCTGCCTTGCCGCGGTGGTCTCCCGATGCCAAGCAGATTGTTTACATCAGCCATCAGCTGGGGAAGCCTTGGAAAGCGTTCCTCATCTCAGCCCTGGGTGGCACTCCGGAAGAGCTGGTTCCCGGCGATACAACCGAAGGCGACCCTAATTGGTCCGCTGATGGAACCAGAATCGCTTTTTCGCATGGACTTCCGGGTGGGCAACAAGAATCAGATATCAGAATTCTTGACCTGAAGACTCGCCAGGTGACCACGATTCCTGGATCGAGCGGCATGTTTAGTCCGCGCTGGTCTCCCGACGGCCGCTATCTCGCCACGCTCGACCTCGAAAATGTCTCGAGAAAACTTTTCCTGTTTGATTTTCAGACGGGAAAATGGACGAACTGGGTCACCGACCCTGAAACCATTCAGTATCCCGCGTGGACATCCGACAGCCGTTCTGTGCTGTACGAGTCGGCGGGGAGCACCAAGCGCCTTAAACTGGGCGAGGCTCATCCCGAGCAGTTCTTCAGCATGGGGCGGTTCCCGCAATACTTCGTTCCGGAATTCGGCCCTTGGAGCGAGAATACGCCCGACGGTTCACGAATGTTCTTAAAAGACGTAAGCACCGTGGATATTTACTCGCTCGACATAGATTTTCCTTGAGTCCCCCATAGTCGCCTGCTCGACGCCCTTCAGGTACCATGTTCTGAGGGCTGCTGCCCGCATCCAACATAACTATGAAGAGACTTCTGCTGCTGTTTCTGGCTTCAGTACTTTTCACTGGCACGATCAGTTTTGCTCAAGACCCGGCACTTCTCCGGCCCCCCAAGGGAGCACAAGTTGCGTTGATTGTGTTTCAAGACCTGCAATGTCCGAAGTGCCGCGTCGATTCGCCGGTAGAACAACAGGCAGCCAAGGCACATAAGATCCCGCTGGTGCTCCACGATTTTCCGCTTCCCATGCACAACTGGTCGTTCAACGCCGCGGTGATCGCGCGCTATTTCGACTCGCAGTCAAAGGATTTGGGGAATCAGTTCCGGGACTTCATCTTCCAACACCAGCCGGAGATCACTCCCGATACTCTGCAGAGCTTCGCTCAGCGATTCGCAGCCGAGCACAAGGTCCAACTGCCCTTCGTGGTCGATCCGCAGGGCAAGTTCGCCGCGGAGGTCAATGCTGATAAGGAACTGGGCAAAAAGATCGGCATCGAGCACACGCCAACCATCTACGTCGTGAGCTCGAAGAATCCTTCACGGCCTTTTGTTGAGGTCACTGACACCAACCAGCTCTTTCAGTTGATCGAGGCCATGCAGAACGAGTAGCGTCCTTGATTGGGCCAAAGCTTTTCAAGCCACGTCGGTGGCTTGTGAGCTTTGTGCTCTCTTGAGGCTTTGCCTTTCTCCTCCGCGTCCGGGTTGGAATCTACCTCACTTGTCCGGCGACGTAGGCGCTCACCTGCGCAAAAATGCTGTCTCGGAACAGCGTCTTGCCCATGGATTGAGCGTTGATCTTGATCTCCGCGAAGTGATTGCTTAGCTGCGGGGGGACGATGGCGCGGACCAGCACGGTGGCTTGGTCGTGAGGTGCAATGGAAATCGAGGGCACGGGGGCAGCCAGAGCCCAGGCCGCAGGAAGCTCGGAAGAGACCTGGACGGTCACGGCCAGGCTGGACGAGTTCTTGATCACAACCGGAATGGTCAATAGGTCACGAGGCTGAACTGCAATCTCCGGACGCAAGGTCTCAAGCGACTTCAACTGATGCGCCCGCCAGAAGTTCCTATAGAATCCGAACGGGCCCCCGAATTCGACTTCCACCCCTTCGGGCGGTTCTACTTTCGCACCCTCAGGCGCAGTAAAGGGAATAGGGACCCCTGAAACCCCTTCGAATACGTCTCCAGTGATCGTCCCTTTCAAGTGAGATTTCCCCAGCCAGAGGCGAACCGGCTCCGGCAAGTAGCCCGCCTTCTGCATCGTCCCTATTTCCGAATTATCCCCCGCTTCTATTCTTTTGCCGATGAGGGGGTCGGGAAGCTGCGTGTAGTAAGCCGCGGCCGACTGCGCCGCGAGTTCGAGGTAGGAAACTTTCCGCGAAGGCGAGGTGTCGCTCCCGTTATACTCAGGCCCTTTGCCTTTGAAAAACGCCGTGTCGAAGGCGTCGGTGAAGAAATAAAGCTTATGGGGCTGCCAAGGGCTGAGCCCTTCGAACGCGCTTTCAAACTGCCGGATGGGAGAGGCGAGCTGCGAGGGAAAGGCGTTTGGATCGCCTGAGAGATCGAACGCTTCCGTTGCGATCACTCCAGCTGCCTGATGATCGCCATGATTCTCACCGGCCACGCTGCTGGGCAACCAAGTGAAAACCACTTCCGGACGAGTAAGGCGGATAATTCGCACGACTTGTTCGAGCACCGATGCGCTGGGCCAGGTGGCGAGGGAGAGCAGAACATCCTGACTGGCTGTGTCGCGGCCGTCTAGAAACCAAACGTTCGTGATCTCGAGCCGGCTCATCGCCCTGCGGCCTTCGATTTCACGCACCAAACCCAGAGCCTTCGCGCGTTCGCGCCCGGTCGAGTTAGGGCCGGAATCTCCGCGCGTGCAGTAGACAACCCCAACTCGCTTGTGTTGGTCGAAAACGGCGCGAGAAAGATAGCTCGAAACCGCCGTGTCGTCGTCGGGATGAGCGACCACCAGGAGGATGTCGGCTTTGAAGCGGTCGTCGGGAGAGGTTTGGGCCAACGCGGCTAGGGCAAGCACGCACGGGAACAAGAGAAGGGCAATTGGGCAGCGAGATTTCATTCCGAGGATTGTTACCTCACATTCGCTCTCGAGCTCGAGACGGGCCGTGCCGAAGCTCGGTGCTCGACTGGCCGGCACTCGCCGGTGCTAAAGGCGGATGATTTTGAGTTGGGTCGACACGGCTGACTCAACCTGGAGCGGTGAACCTGACGTGCTCTATCGCAAGAGGCGCCTGACTCGCGAAGTGTCAGCCGACTCGTCTTGCGTCCTCAAACGCGTGCTTCTTCTCCAATTCGGCTTGGGCACTCTTCATATCCGATTCGAACTTTTCGGCTTGGGCCATGAGCGCTGCATTGGCCGAAGCCCACTCCCCCTCAATGGTCATGAGTCCGGACTCGGCCAGACCGCGCGCCACCTCGAGCACATGCGGAACCCCGGTTTCCACGTACAGCGCTTCGGCTGGATCCCCGATCCAAACCGGGCCACCGATGAGCTTGGTGTGCCAGAATACTTTGCGCATCAGCAGCAGAGCAATTGCCTCGTCATTGGCTTTGCCGAAGACCCACTTGTTGCGCTTGAAATCGTAGTAGCGGCTGGAGAACTGCACGGGGACGAGTTTGCCGGATTTTAGAAATTCTAGCTGCCGGCGATCCACTTCCTTGCGCAGAGTATTGATCACGGGCACTTCGGCATCCTTCGCCTCAAGCGAAGGCAGCACTTCGCGCACCGTTTCGGTAAGGTTCACGGCAACCGGCGCATGTAGCCCGTCCGTATTTCGAAGCTTCACATCGCCGTGCAGCACAAAGAAGTCCGCGCCAGAACCGGACTTGTGAAATGGCCATTTCAGTTCGATCTGCAGAGGCAGCCCGTTCAGCGTCACGTAGGTGCGAGGGCTGGATTCGGTGGTCATTGAGAAATCGCTCTCCCCACAAAGAAGTGTAAGAGCGATTCTACGGCCTTTCGAGCTACGGGGAAAAGGCGGGAAAATCAAAAAGGGCGGCCGAAAGGCCGCCCGGCCTAGAGGTGCTAGCTTTACCGGCCTGCGCCCGCCGCCATGGTCTTTGGCTGCTGTAGCGATGCGATCTTTTTTACCAGGTGCTCCATGTCTTCGCCAGTGTCGGTGTTGGCGTCCACGTAGGGATGCCGGGAGCCGTCGGTGTGCATCACCAGTACGCGCGAGGTGGAGCTGGCTTTCTTGACCATATAGGGCAGATGGTGGCGGTCGTCGCGGGAGAGCGTCGGCCCCAGGATGACAAGATCAAACTGGCCCTGGTTCAAGGCCTCCTGAATGGCTTTCCGGCCGACCGCTGTTTGTACGCTAAATCCTCCCTTTTGAAGGAATTCCGCCTGGCTGCTCAAGACTTGTTCGTTCTGCTCTCCGTAAAGAACTTTGAACGGCGTGCTGGGTTTCGACATAGTGGCTCCTCGTCGAAACGTTAGCAATCGGCCGGCAGGTTGGGAACGTAACTGAAGACCACGGACGAACGGGGAAAAAAGAGTCGACGCGGGGCGGACGGCCCCAGAATCATCAAGTTTCCTTGTGGGGAGTGTTAAATTATTGCCGAAAGGAAATTAAGGGCAAATGCGGACTTATACGGCGTTGGCGGGCTTGGTAAGTTTGTTCTCGGTCGCTGCGGTGGCACAGGATATCAAGAGCGCGTATTGCAATTTCGATGACGACAACCAGGTCACGATTCAATACAACCCGATTGTGAAGGATCCCCCAAGAAACGGTAAGGTTTGGTCGCCCGGCGTGACTCTGTACGTGGAGACGCCACTGACTCTGGGACACTCTACCCTGGCACTTGGTGCCTACTCACTCCACTTCATTCCCGACAAGAAGAATTGGACGCTGATTGTGAACAAGAACGTCACCTCCGGTGCGGTTTATAACTCCGCGGAGGATGTCGCGCGCGCGCCCATGGAACTCGGAGAATTACCCACACCTCAGAAGGACTTGCAGTTGGCATTCGCGCACACGGGCAACGAGTGCAGCCTACGCGCCTATTATCAGAAAACCGGGGCTTTCGCTGCCTTCGTGAAGAAGTAGAGCAGGGCCGAGGGAGCCGATGGTTCGCGGCCCTCCATTTGACCTCTCGTACCCATGTCCGTAAGATGGCTCTCCTGCGAGCCTCTCTTGATTGGTTCAACGATTTCACACTTCAAAGTTCTTCGTGAGTTGGGCCGCGGCGGTATGGGCGTTGTGTATGAAGCCGAAGACATCAGTCTTGGCCGCCACGTCGCGCTCAAATTTCTGCCCCGTGACGTCGTCCAGAGTTCGGCGGCCCTCGAACGCTTCCGCCAGGAAGCGCGCACGGCTTCTGCGCTGAACCACGAAAACATCTGCACCATTTATGAAGTCAATGACCACGAGGGACAACCCTTCATCGCCATGGAACTACTGGAAGGCGAGTCGCTGGGTGAGAGACTGCTTTCGCGACCCCTGACCAACGATCAGATTCTTGACATCGCAATTCAGGTTTCCGACGCGCTCTATGCCGCGCACCGCAAGGGAATCGTGCATCGCGATATCAAGCCCGCCAATATTTTCATTACCACCCGGGGCCGGGCCAAAGTGCTCGACTTCGGTTTGGCAAAGCTGGCGCGCGAACATGAGCAGGCAACGGTTGCGGCGGGGGCGACGCTCGACAGCCCGATGTTGACCAGTCCCGGCGCCACGGTAGGAACCGTCGCCTATATGTCTCCGGAACAGGCGCGCGGTGAAGAAGTGGATGCCCGCTCCGACTTGTTCAGCTTCGGAGCGGTTCTTTATCAGATGGCGACTGGAAGGCTTCCCTTTGAGGGGCCCACGTCAGCGGTGATCTTCCACGCCATCCTTGAGAAGAATCCTGCGCCTCCGACAGAACTCAATCCCTCGCTTCCGCTGACGCTCAATGACGTCATCTTGAAGACGCTCGAAAAAGATCCGGACCTTCGGTGTCAGAGCTCGGCTGAGCTTCGTGCCGATCTCTTGCGCATCCGCCGGGGTTCGAGCGCAAGCCTCAGTTCGGGTGGTATGCGAGCGGAGCCAGCAACCAGTGGTCCAGGATCGGTTTCGCGTGGGAGTGCCCCTTCGGCGCCTCGTGCGGCATCTACAACGGGGACAGGCGAAGTTAGCTCAACCGGCGCAGGCGATCGAGGTTCGCAGAAAATAAGACGTGTGGGTCTGGGCCTGCTGATCGGGATCGTGATCTTGACCGGGGTTGCTCTGTACCGCTACTTCCTCCCGGAGCGAACGGTGATCAATCCGCTCACCATGCAAATCTCCAGGTTGACCGACAACGGCGGCGCGGCAAGCGGGGCCATTTCCCCGGACGGCCGCTATGCGGCTTTTGTAAAGCGTGGAGAGCAGCAGAGCCTTTGGGTCATTCAGATTGCCACCGGCAGCCAGGCGCAGGTCGTGCCCCCTGGACCGGGCTTTTTTGAATTTCATCCGACTTTCTCGCCCGACGGCAATTACATCTACTATGTACACACCGACGGTCAAAACTTGAGTGAGAGCTTGCTGTTTTCCGTGCCCAGTCTCGGGGGCACACCCCAGCGAATCTTGGCTGACGTTTCCACTCCGATCAGTTTTTCGCCAGATGGCAAACAGATCGTTTTCGGACATCATGACCCCGGAGAAAAGAATGGGCAGCTCATTGTCGCGGACAGCGATGGAAGCAATCGTCATGTAATCGCCGAACGGCCGGACCTGGCGGTGAACGGAGTTTCTATCTCATGGTCGGGCGATGGGAAGTTGATTGCGGTTCCCGAGTACGAACTCGGAAAAGAAAGCCTCAGTTCAATCCTGGTCTTTACCGCGCGCGGTTCACTGGTCAAAACCCTCGCCGAGCCCATGCTGGTGGATGGAGTGGCATGGCTGCCCGATTCAAGCGGAATGTTCCTGCAGTGCCGCGGCAGGGAATCGAACATGCGAAGCCAGATCAAGTTCCTGCCCTACCCTTCCGGCAACTTGCAGAACGTCACCAATGACCTCAACCAATACCGCGACCTGACGGTGACGGCGGACGGCAAAGCTCTGGTCACGGTAGAAACGCAGCCATCGTCGGCTGTGTTCCTGGCCAAAATGCCGCAGCGCCTTCCTGCCGAACTTGTTCCCGATTCCGCGGCGGTAACCTCCGGCCAAGGATACGGTTACTGGCTGCAGTGGACCACGGATGGCAAGCTTCTGCTGGACGATCCCAACTTTCGTTCGCTCAAGATGGAGCCCGATGGTAGCGGCAGAATTCAAATTCCCGATCGCGACACCAACTCGGCGTATCCGATTTCTTGCGGGCCGGACGCCTTTGTCGTGGCCCAACTGGTGGACAACAATCTGAACCTGTTTCGCTACAACCAGCTGATGCGCGAGAGAAAACAGCTCACTTTTGAGCGGGACGCCGAAGCCCCGGTGTGTTCGAAAGATGGCAAATGGGTTTTTTACAACGACTATCTGGAAGGCCCAGCCTTGAAGCGCGTCTTGACCGCAGGAGGAAAACCTGAAGTCGTCGCCATGAACGCTTTCAATGGCTCGTCGCTTTCCCCCGACGACAAACGCATCGCCTTTCTGCAATTTGCCGGCATGAATGGCGAGCACAAGGTCGAGATCGTCGTCGAAGAACTGGACGGCGGCAACAAAACATACCTGCCCGCCACTGGAGTGCTGCATACTCCGGTCTTTGCACCGGACGGACGCGCTCTCGTTCTCAACAAGTCGACAGGAGCCGGAACCAACCTCTTTTACCAGCCACTCGATCGAACCCCAGCGTCCCAGATCACGCATTTCTCAAGCGAGCCGCTTTCGATTCCGGCGTTTGCATTTTCGCCCGATGGAAAAAGGGTTGCAATCACTCGGGCGAAAGCCAACGACTCAGATGTAATTATGTTTCAGAACTTCCGGTGAGCAGTGCAGGACTGGATTCACCAAAGCATGCCGGTCAGGGTGTGTTTATAATTCTCAATTGATCATGGGGTCGCAGCAACGTTACGCCCTGGTAGCATATGTTCATAACCAGGTTGGGGAATTCGTAGAAAGGCTCCGCAAGGAACTCCATCCGGAACTCCCTCATCTCGCAGCACACGTCACTCTGCTCCCCCCCCGCTATCTGCAAGGACCGGAGTCCCTCGCGGTTGAGACGCTCGAAGAGCGGTGCAAGCAGGTAGAGCCCTTCGAGGTATCGCTGGGAGAGGTGGAGACCTTCATTCCTGCAACCCCCACGGTGTTTATCCGCGTGGCGCATGCAGCCTATCGCATGCGTGAGCTGCATGACTTATTGAACATCAAGGGTCTGGCTTGCAAGGAGGAGTGGCCGTACATGCCTCATCTCACCATCGTGAAGATGGGGACGGAGAACGAAGCTCAGCACGCCTATCGCATGGCGCGCACGCGCTGGGCCGAGTTCGAGGGCAACCGCTGCGTCGATGTACGCCACCTCACGTTTGTCCGCGAGGAAGCCCCGTACAACTGGGTCGATCTGGCAACCGTGCCCTTGGGAGCACCGCGTGTCAGCTCCGTCATCGGCCGCCCAAGAAAGTCCTAGGCATCGCGTCGCCGGAGAAAGATCTGCCAGGATCTTGGCATGGGCTTTTGCCACCATTGCGGTTAAAATCTCTCACTTCGAGCCTGCGCACGTACAATAGCGCCGGGGAAATACCTCCTCGACACGAATGAAAATTACTGACGCCAAGGTCATCACTTGCTGCCCCGGAAGAAATTTCGTCACGCTGAAGATCGTGACCGAAGATGGCATTTACGGTTTGGGCGATGCGACTCTCAACGGGCGCGAGCTTTCGGTGGCAAGCTATCTCACGGATCACATCACTCCGCTGCTGATCGGCCGCGACGCTCGCCGCATCGAAGACATCTGGCAATACCTTTACAAGGGGGCCTATTGGCGCCGTGGGCCGGTAACGATGACGGCGATCGCCGCGGTGGATATCGCCCTCTGGGACATCAAGGCCAAGAGCCTGAATGCGCCGCTCTATCAGCTGCTGGGTGGCCGGTCGCGCGAAGCCGTGCTGGTTTACGGGCATGCCAGCGGTGAGGATCTCGAGAAAACCCTGGGATCGTTTGGCCACTTCGTCAACCTGGGATACAAGGCGATTCGCGCGCAGTCCGGGATCCCCGGCCTGAGCAACACGTACGGAATTGGCCATGGCGGCGGGACCTATGAACCGGCCGAAAAAGGATTGCCAGCGGAAAACCAGTGGTCTACCGAGCACTACATGCGATTCGTGCCGCAGTTATTTGCGGCGCTTCGCAAGGAATTTGGCCCTGAGATCCACATGCTGCACGATGCACACCATCGTCTAACCCCGATTGAAGCCGGACGCGTCGGAAAAGATCTCGAGCCGTATCGTCTGTTCTGGATGGAAGATCCCACACCCGCCGAACTCCAGGAAGGCTTCCGCCTGATCCGGCAGCACACAACCACGCCGATTGCGGTCGGGGAAGTCTTCAACACGGTTTTCGATTGCCAGCAGCTCATTCAGGAACAACTGATCGATTACATCCGCACCACGGTTGTGCACGCTGGCGGAATCACACATTTGCGGAAGATTGCCAGCCTGGCGGAGTTGTACCAGGTAAGAACAGGTTGTCATGGCGCAACCGATCTCAGCCCGGTGTGCATGGGAGCAGCCCTGCATTTTGATCTCAGCGTTCACAACTTCGGCATTCAGGAATATATGCCGCACACCCCGGAAACCGACCGGGTCTTCCCCCACGCCTTCGCTTTCCACGACGGATTCCTGCATCCGGGAGAGAAACCCGGAATCGGCGTGGACATCGACGAGAAACTTGCAGCCGAATACCCCTACGAACCCGCCTACCTTCCCGTCAACCGAAGACTCGATGGTACCGTCCACAGCTGGTAACTTCGGGCACTGCTCTAGCTGTTGCAGCTGCCCGCCTAAATCGATATAGTTGTTGGGATTCAAACGTCCCCTGCAGCTCACCGCTGCGCCGTGCGCGGGACAAAACCAATAGGAGCCAATCGATGCCGGATCAGTTCCAGCCCAAGCCTGAGCACCAGTTCTCATTCGGACTCTGGACCGTGGGAAACCGCGGGCGCGACCCCTTTGGAGACTTTGTTCGCGAGCCGGTTTCGCCGGTTGAGATCGTCGAGATGCTGGCCGAAGTGGGCGCCTGGGGTGTGAACCTGCACGACAACGACCTTGTCCCCATCGATGCCACTCCCTCGGAGCGCGACCGCATTGTTCGCGAATTCAAGCAGGCCTGTTCCGACAACGGAATCGTGGTCCCGATGGCCACCGTGTCGCTGTTCTTCCATCCCATCTTCCGCGATGGCGCGTTCACCGCGAATGATCCTGAAGTGCGCGCCTATGCCGTGCAGAAAACCATGCGCGCGATGGACCTCGGGGCGGAACTGGGCGCGAAAACATTTGTTCTCTGGGGCGGACGGGAGGGCGTCGAAACCGACGCTTGCCGCCGCCCGGATGAAGCCGTGAAGCGGCTGCGGGAAGCCGTGAATTATCTGTGCGAGTACAACATCGAGAAAAAATACGGTTTCAAGTTCGCGCTCGAAGCCAAGCCGAATGAGCCGCGCGCTGACATATACATGGCGACCACCGGGCATTACCTAGGATTCATTCCCACCCTGGATCATCCCGAAATGGTGGGCGTCAATCCCGAAGTCGCGCATGAGACGATGGCCGGCCTGAACTTCCTGCACGGCGTGGCCCAGGCATGGGAGATGGGAAAGCTATTTCACATCGACCTCAACGACCAAATGCCCGGGCGCTACGATCAAGATCTGCGCTTTGGGTCATCCAATATCAAAGCTTGCTTCTGGCTTGTAAAGTTCCTCGAAGACGTTGGGTACTCCGGCCCGCGGCATTTCGATGCTCACGCCTACCGGACAGAAGACTACGAAGGCGTAAAGGACTTTGCACGCGGCTGCATGCGGAGCTATCTCATGCTGAAGCACAAGGCGGAGCAGTGGAACGCGAACCAGGAGATTCAGTCGATTCTGAAGGAACTCGGTAAATCGGTGCCGGGCACGCCGGCGGTGGGCAAGTATTCGAAGCAGGGAGCGGCTGTGCTTCTCAATCACGAGTTCAACAAGGATCTGATTCTCCAGAAGCGCTTGCCCTATGAGCGGCTCGATCAGCTGACGATTGATGTGCTGTTGGCAGGGTGCTAGCTTTCGCGGTGTTTTCGGGCTGGAATCACTCTCGGCCGCGCGGTCGCTCCCGCTTGCGTTTCTGCCGGTTCGGCTCTCAAGCTGGTAAGCTTCTGTGCGGAGAAACTATGAAACGCGCAGCAGCTTGCCTGCTTTTTTTCTTCTGCCTTCCTGTTTTCGCTCAAACCTCCTCCGCTCCATTGATCGCTGATCCCCCGAGCCGCACCAGCATGAGCCTCGATGGGTCATGGAACAGCATCATCGATCCCTACGAGACTGGGATGTCCAGCCACTTTTACGAGAATCGCAAGCCGGCTTCGAAGACCGATTTGATCGAATACGATTTCGACCGCTCTCCCAAGCTCAAGGTCCCTGGCGACTGGAATTCGCAACGCGAATCACTGCTGTTCTACGAAGGTCCCATGTGGTATCAGCGCTCCTTTTCCTATCACCAGCAGCCGGGGAAGCGCGTGTTCCTGTACTTTGGCGCGGCCAACTATTTTTCGCGGGTCTGGCTCAACGGGACCAAGGTCGGTGAGCACGTTGGGGGTTACACACCTTTCAACTTTGAGGTTACCGGACAGCTCAAAGACGGAGCAAACAGCCTGGTGGTCGAGGTGGACAACACGCGCCGCCTGGAAGGCGTGCCCAGTATTCATACGGATTGGTGGAATTACGGCGGAATCACCCGCGGAGTGAAGCTGATCGAGGTACCGCAGAACTTTATTCAGAACTATTTTGTCCAGCTTGCGAAAGGTCGCCCTGACGAAATCCAGGGCTGGGTTCAGCTGAGTGGAGGGAACTCTGCCACCGTAGAAGTTCCCGAACTGCGGATCAGGCAGACCGCCCAGGCCGATGCCCAAGGTCGAGCTGAGTTCCATGTCACGGCAAAGCCCCTCCTGTGGTCTCCGGAGAATCCCCGCCTCTATCAGGTGACCGTTTCCTCAAGCGAGGATCGCATCACCGATGAAATTGGCTTCCGCACCATCGAAGTCCGCGGCACCGAAATTCTCCTGAACGGCAAGCCGGTATTTCTGCGCGGCATTTCTGCGCACGAAGAGGCACCCTACCGCGGAGGACGCGCGGTTTCAGCCGACGACGGCCGCACGCTGATTACTTGGGCGAAGGAACTCGGCTGCAACTTCATGCGTCTCACCCATTATCCGCACAACGAAGACATGATCCGCCTCGCTGACCAGATAGGAATGATGATCTGGGACGAGGTACCTGTCTATTGGGAGATGCAGTTTGACAATCCAGCCGTGCTCGAAAATGCCAAGGCGCAACTGCGAGATGTGGTCGCCCGGGACCAGAATCGCGCGGCCGTGGTGATCTGGTCGCTGTCGAATGAAACTCCCGTCACTCCTGAGCGAACCGCATTCCTGAAATCGATGGCGGAGTACGGGCGCAGCCTCGATTCAACTCGGCTGATCAGCTCGGCTTCGGATAAGGCTACTCACATCGATCCCCAGCATATGGCGCTGAATGATCCGCTGGGAGAGTACCTTGACGTGATTGGTTTGAACGAATACGTCGGCTGGTACTTCGCCAAGAAGGACGATGCGGACCAGATTCAGTGGACCTTCAAGTATCAAAAGCCGGTCCTCATCACCGAATTCGGTGGCGGTGCCCAATACGGGCTGCACGGGGACGCCGATACGCGCTTCACCGAGGAATACCAAGCCTCGCTCTATGAGCACCAACTCACGATGCTCAAAAAGATCCCGGCACTGGCTGGAATGTCGCCCTGGGTGCTGATGGACTTCCGTTCGCCGCGCCGCACGCTGAGCGGAATCCAGGACTACTTCAACCGGAAAGGCTTGTTCTCCGACCGTGGCCAACGCAAGCAGGCCTTCTACGTTCTGCAGAAGTTCTATGAGGAGAAGGCAAAACAATAGGCCTTCGACGCCTCGGATGGAACGGATTAAACCTTCGGTGCGTCTTATCGATAGGGAAGGATCGGAACTCTGCGGTTTTCTTGTTCATCCCTGGAGATGAATTTGGCTACCGACGTATGGGCGCACCGGGTAAGACCAAGCGCTAGGTTTTGCGCTTCTTGGCGTCTTCCCCACTGAGGCTGCCTTCGGCCGTGATGCGGGATGCTTTGCAAACTTCCTTCGCAACTTTCAGCGCGGTGTCGCGGAGAGGCGCTCCGTCGGCAATAATCGAGCTAGCCGCCAGCGTGAATTGCAGCGCGTCTTCCTGCTTGTCGAAGTAGAGCACAACCTGACTTGCTGCCATGGCCGGGAGACCTCCGGGGAAATTCGTTTCCGACATCATAGGCGGGAATTGGCGCGCGAAAGTGTACTGAGTTGGTGCCCCTAGAAGACCGACTACTCAGAAGGGCATTTACCGCCTTAAGCGGCCTACACGATCTGCAGTACAGCGAAATGGGTCGTAGGGGTGTAGAACTTGCTTCAGACACCACATCGCAGACCCTTCCTAGCAAGATTCTGCAATCGCCTAGACGTGGAACCGGATTTGCACATCGAAGGGCCAGCAGGAGTGGCAAATGTATCGCTGGTCAATTTCGCTGATGGGAACCCTGGCACTCTTAGGCTGCCTTGCGGCGGCACAGGATTCGTCGTCTCACATGTTCTCCTCCGACCTGATCGCCTGGTCCGGCATGCAGCAGCCAACTGCTCCCGAGCAACGGCCTCAACGACAGCAGCCTACTCCCGATCCCAACCCCCAGAGCCAGCCCGCCCCCGCACCCGCCACGCCAGCCCAGCAAGCCTCGGGTTCTAGCGAGACAAGTACTTCGCCCGCCCAGACCTTCACCGGCACAATCAGCAAAGAAGCAGACAGCTTCACCCTGAAAGTTTCCGACACCACGTCGTACAAACTGGACAACCAGCAGCAAGTGCAACAGTATTCGGGACAGCGGGTACGGGTCACAGGAACCCTAGATCCGGCGAGCAATCTGATTCATGTGGATCGCGTCGAGCCGATGTCGTGAGGCTCATTGAGGGCGTGACGCCCGAGCTTTTTCTCTTCTCGATTCCTATCCTTTGCCTTTCTAAAAGCCATGCCTGTGATTCCGCGCTTCGCCAGCCGGACGGTGGATTCCGGGTTCGACGCCACTCCCAAGAGCACTGGGTGGCGGTTTGTTTTTTGACTATGGCGGGCGTATATTAAGCACTGGACTGTTGTGTAGTACCAGGATTTGGCGGAACACACCAGTGGGCGCAAGCCCACTTTTTGCTTGTGGGGTGTTTTTCTGGAGCAAAAGGCGCTCTAAGTCGCTGGTTTTAGAGCGATTGAAGACTCATGGCAGTTGATCTTGAACAGGTGCAGGCCATCGCCGAGCGGGTTGCCGCTTCGCAGGGGCTCGAACTGGTCGAGGTCGAGATGCGGGGTGGCGGCAAGGCTCGGATGCTGCGCATCTTCATCGATAAGCCTTCCGGGGTGACGCATGAAGATTGCGCCAACCTGAGCCGGGAAGTGAGCACGATTCTGGATGTTGAGGGTGCGGTCCCGGGCGGGTCGTACGTTCTGGAGGTTTCCTCTCCAGGGCTCGACCGCAAGCTGTTCCGGCCCGCGGATTTCGAGCGGTTCCAGGGTAGCCGGGTAAAGCTGACGACGCGCATGCCGGTGAACGGCAACCGGCATTTTGAAGGGCGGCTGGAACACTTTGAGTCGGGGCGTTTGACGCTCGACTTGTCCGAAGCGCGGCGGAAGCATCGTCCAGCAGAAGGCGCGCCGCGGAAGTTGGAACTGGAGTTGGCCAACGTGGAAAAGGCCAACTTGGTGCCGGAGCTTTGAAAGAAGTTGTCAGTTCCAAGTGGCGCAGTTGAGCGACTGAGAACTGGGAACGAGCAACTGAGAACTGAATTATGGCAAGCGAGCTCTACAACACAATTGACGCTCTCAGCAGAGAGAAGGGCATTGATCCGCAGGTTGTGGTCAGCGCGGTGGAAGACGCGATTGTCGTGGCCACGCGCAAGTACTACAAGACCCAAGAGAACCTGCGCGCCCATCTCGATAAGGACACCGGAAAGATCCGCGCATTCGCGGTGAAAAGCGTTGTGGAGACGACCGAGCAAGTCGAAGATCCGACTCTGCAGGTGACGGTCGAGGACGCGCGCAAAATCGATCCGAGTGTCGAGGTCGGCGGAGAACTGCATATTCCGAAAGAAACCGAAGGCATTCTTGGGCGCATCGCGGCTCAGTTGGCAAAACAGGTCATCTTTCAAAAGGTGCGCGAAGCCGAACGCGACACCGTTTTCAACGAGTACATCGGCCGCGTAGGCGAGATCGTCAACGCCACCGTGAAGCGGATTGAGGGTCCGGATGTGATTTTCGACATCGGCAAGGCCGAAGCCAAAGCTCCGCGTAAGGAGCAGTCGCGCCTGGAGTCGTTTGCCATCGGCGAGCGCGTACGCGTCGTGATCGCGCGAGTGGAGAAGGCTGCGAAAGGCCCAGGAGTTGTCGTCTCGCGCGCGGCGCCGGAACTGGTGCAGCACTTGTTCCAGACGGAAGTTCCGGAAATCTACGACGGCACGGTTGTGATCCGCGCGATTGCCCGCGAGGCCGGCGAGCGCACCAAGATCGCGGTCATGTCCAAAGACAAGGAAGTGGACGCAGTCGGGGCATGCGTGGGCATGAAAGGAATGCGCGTGCAGTCCATCATTCGCGAACTGCGCGGCGAGAAGATTGACATCATCGAGTATCACGAGGATCCGGTTACGTTCGCTGAGAAGGCTCTTCAGCCTGCCAAGGTCAGCCGCGTCACCGTACTCGATGCGCTCGAAAAGCACTTGGAAGTGGTGGTCGATGACAGTCAGTTGTCGCTTGCCATCGGCAAGAAGGGCCAGAATGTGCGCCTTGCCGCCAAGCTCCTGGGCTGGAAGATCGATATCAAGAGCGAAGAAGAGAAGCGTCAGGAGGTCGAGCAGCAGATGGCGCAGCTCACGAGCGCGACGGCGACTCCGCTGGAGAGCGTTGAGGGTCTCGGCGAAGGCATCGTCGAGAAGCTCAAGGGTGCAGGCATCTCGACGGTTGAGGCTTTGGCTGACATGACGCCTGAGCAACTGGAAGCGATCGAGGGAATCGGGCCGAAGACGGTGGAAAAAATCAGCGTGGCCGTGAATAATTACTTTGCCAGCCTTGAGGGCGGCGAAACCGTCGCTCTCCCGGAAAACGAAGGCGCCGAAGGCGAAGAGTCTGCGACGGAAGCGGGTAACGCGGAAGAACTCTCTGCCGGCAGCGAAGGTGATCAGCAGCCGGAACAAGGGAAGGCAGAAGCGCCTGAGGCGGAAGAACCGGCCGAGAAAGAATAGTTTCGAGCAGTCAGTTCGCAGTCCCTTCAGGTTGCTGGATCAGAAACGTCGAACTGGCAAATAAGCGAAACTGGTGCAGCGGGATCTAACAATTCACGCGAGGTTGATATGAAGACTTAGCGCGACAAGTTCGGAGGAACAAAGAGGCGGATGAGTAAGATTCGAATCAACGATCTAGCCAGGGAACTGGAAGTCAAAAGCAAAGCCATTCTCGATGTCCTAACCGACGTTGGCGTCACCGAGAAGAAGACGCATTCCAGTTCGCTCGAAGAGCACGAAGCGGAAAAAGTTCGTGCACACTTCAAGGGCTCAGGAGACGGGCATAGCTCGGGAAAAACCAGTCGTGCTTCCTATGGCAGCCCTGACGAAATCAAGACCAAGATTGACTTGTCGCACATCTCCAAGCCCGGAGACGTGCTGAAAGCCATCCTGGACAAAAAGCAGCCCGCTCCTCCGCCTGCACCGGCTGCGCCTCCGAAACCTGTTCCCCCGCCGGCGCATGAGACCAAGCCGGCCGCCGCTGTTCCGGTAGCTCCGAAACCAACTGCCCCTCCGACCCCACCGCCAGCTCCGGTTGCACCCCGAATTGTTACTCCAGCGACGGTTGCCCCGCCCCGGCCGGTTGCGCCGCCCGTAGCGCCGGTTGTTCCGCCACAGGCACCAGCCGCGGTCACGCCGTCCATACCTCCCCGGCCAGCGCCGACCAGTCCCGTGGCACCGCCGCCGCAGGTCCATGCTGCCGCTCCTGCCGCTCCGAGTGCGCCAGCCGCGCCTCCGGTTCAGCCGCAGCGTCCGGCCGCAGCCGCACCGCCCCCAACGCCTGCTCGGCCCCAGACACCGGGACCACGCATGATCGTTCCGCAAACCGGACCGCGTCCGGTTTACAAGGCACCGCCAGTGCAGCCCGGGCAGCCGATTGCGAACCGCCCGACTGCAGGCCGTCCTGCGCCCGGACGACCCGTTCCGGGGCAACCGATTTTTCAGCGGTCCCGCCCGGCAGCCCCGGGTACGCGTCCGCCGTTGCGGCCAGGGGAACGCCGTCCGATGCATCCGACACGCTCAGGACCTCCTGGCGCTCGCCCCATGGGCGTGGGGCCAGGCCTGCCCCCTCCCGGACCAACCCGCCCAGGCAGCCGCCCCGGTGGGCCGGCGCGCAGACCGGGCCAGCGCTACGTTCCTCGCGGGGTAAAAGAAGGCCCGATGAAGGGCTTTGTGCCGCCGCCGCGGCTCTCGCTTTCAAACGAGCCGCTGCCAATCACGCGGAGCATCACGATCGCGGAGGGCATCAGCGTTAAGGACCTCGCCGAAAAACTCGAGATCCGTGCCAAGGATCTGATCGCGCGTCTGCTCGCTCGGGGTGTGTTTGCCACCATCAACCAGACGCTCGACTCAGAACTGGCCAGCGAGATGGCACGATTCTTCGGCGCCGAGACGAATGTAATCAGCTTCGAAGAGCAGGCTGCCAAGGAAGTCGCTGAGACCGCTGCGGGCGAAGAAGGCACCCCCGCCGAAGGCGAGCCACGCCCCCCTGTGGTCACGATCATGGGCCACGTCGACCATGGCAAGACCACTCTGCTCGACTCGATCCGTTCGACCAACGTTGCCGAGGGCGAAGCCGGCGGAATCACCCAGCATATCGGCGCCTATAAAGTCAGCATTCAGGACAAAGATTCTCCCGCCTATGGCCGGCAGATTGTGTTCCTCGACACGCCGGGTCACGAGGCGTTCACCCGCATGCGTTCACGCGGAGCCAAGGCTACTGACATCGTCGTCCTAGTTGTTGCCGCCGACGATGGCGTGATGCCACAGACGCTTGAAGCCATCGACCACGCCCACGCAGCCGAGGTGCCCATCATCGTTGCGGTCAATAAGATCGACAAGCCCGGTGCCCTGGCGGAACGCGTTAAGAAGCAGCTCGCCGACCGCGGGCTGGTTCCCGAAGATTGGGGCGGGAAGACGGTGTTTGTCGATGTTTCCGCCAAGCAGAAAACCAATCTCAACCTGCTGATGGAAATGATCTGCCTGGTGGCCGATCTGCAGGATCTCAAGGCTCTTGCCGATCGACCCGCAACCGGTGTTGTGCTCGAAGCCAAGCTCGACCGTGGACGCGGGCCGGTAGCCACCGTGCTCGTGCAGAACGGAACTTTGCGGACGGGTGACAACTTCGTCGTGGGCAATGTCTATGGCAAGGTTCGGGCCATGTTCGATGACCGTGGAAGCCAGCTGCAGGACGCACCGCCGTCCACACCGGTTGAAATCCTCGGCATGGAGGGTTTACCGCAAGCCGGCGATCAGTTCTTGGTGGTAGCCGATCGTGACAAGGCGCGCGGTATCTCCGATTATCGCGAGCAGAAGGCTCGCGAGGCCCAGCTGGCCAAGAGTTCGCGCGTATCGCTTGAGGGCCTGGCCGAGCAGATGAAGAGCTCGGGCGTGAAGGAACTCAACATCATTCTCAAGGGTGATGTGCAGGGTTCGGTCGAAGTGCTCAGCGATCTGCTCTCCAAGATGTCGAATGAGCAGGTGCGGCTCAAAGTGCTGCGCTCCGGCGTGGGTGCCATCACCGAATCCGACGTGCTGCTCGCTTCGGCGTCGAATGCGATCATCATCGGGTTCAACGTGCGGCCGGAACGTAAGGCGCAAGAGTTGGCCGAGCAGGAGAAAGTCGACATTCGCCTGCACTCGATCATTTACGAGTTGCAGGACGAGATCAAGCGCGCCATGACCGGGCTGCTCGAACCGACCATCAAGGAGACCCATCAGGGACGCGCCCAGGTGCTTGAAACCTTCCGTATCCCCAAGGTGGGCACCGTTGCCGGCTGCCGCGTGACCGACGGCCTCCTCAAGCGCGATTCCGAGGTCCGCCTGCTGCGCGACAACATTGTCGTTTACAAGGGTAAGATCGGATCGCTGCGTCGCTTCAAGGATGATGCCAGCGAAGTGCGTAATGGCATGGAGTGCGGCATCTCCATTGCTGGCTATGGCGACGTCAAGGTCGGGGATGTGATTGAAGCCTTCGTGACCGAGCGCATTGCCGCTGAGGTGATGGCCTAACCGTTCCCAGGCGAAACTTGGTCGTGCCTTCAGGCGGTCTTCTACGCCATGACCGCCATATTCTTCAATATCTTATGACGCCATGCGGGGGCTTGCGGCCTGCTGGACTCCCGCTCGCCTGATCGCAAACCCAATGCTCGCGACCGGATGCAGTTGGGCATTTTAACCTGGTCTACTTTGACTTACCTGCCTCGGGGAACGGCTTCGTCCAGGCCTGTATCCGCTTTGGGCGGTGGTTTTGCCCTTTTTTCTTCCCGAATTCCGCCTGCGATGAAGGGATGAACCGCCACCGATGCTGGGTGCCACGAAATTGTTGCATTTTTTGATTCCCCAGGCGTAAGATGAGGCTGGATGCGGCGTTTAGCGTCCAGTCTAGCCGTAAAACTGCCCTTTCTTCCTGGGTTCGAAACAACGCGTTGTCTCAAAAACCGAGGTAAGCAGGTATGCCTCTGACCAGCTTTGGAGAGACCTCTTATGTCCTGGTACGCGTACTGCCTAACTGAGCACCGGCTCTCAAACGGTACTCGCACTCGCCGCCCCTTCGTACTCGACGGCATTCAAGGCGTCAACGGCGCCCCAATCCTAAGTTATCCCAGCGGCGAGTTTGCCGTGGTAGTCAGTGAATTTGATCGAGCGGCAATCAATCTGGAAGAAAAGCACGTTCTCGAGCATGCCCGGGTGGTGAGCGTGTGCTTCCGGCAGGGTACGGTGCTTCCCTTCCGGTTTGGCACGATTTTCGACAATGATGAGTCTCTGAAGCACGCGGTTCGTGCCAACCGTAGGGCATTCGGCGAAAGCGTGGCACGGCTGAAAGGCAAGGCTGAGATGCACGTCAAGGTGCTCGTCAGGGATGGAGCCCTGAAGGAGCTTCGGGACGTCCAGATTCCCGACACGGTAGGGGGCGAATACCTTGCTAAACTTCGCGAAAAGGCCATGGCAGACCGCGAACGTCAGACACGAGCCAAGGCGCTTTCGGTTCAGGTCCACAGGCTCTTCAACCCGCTCGAAGAAGAAGTCAGTTGTAAGCGGGTTGACACAGACGGAATCCTCATTGATATAGCCCACCTGATCGACACCAAATCCATCGAAAAATATCAGAATCGTTGCAGCAGCGCAGTCAAGCAGCTGAAGAACTGCGAAATCTCGGTCAGCGGTCCCTGGCCGCCATATCATTTCCTGCCGGGGAAGCTGCGCACGGTAGCATAAGTCTCCGGTCTCGCGGGAGCCTTCCGCTATCAAGCTTGCGTAGGCCGGACATTCGTGTCCGGCCTTTTTTATCTTTGAGGTGGTTGCAGGTTCCCACGCGACGACGCTGACCGGCTCTCAGTCCAAGGTTTTTTCAGCAGAGGCGGGAACGGTTGCCCATAAAGCCATATCCGCGAAACATGCGCGCGCTTCTCACCTGCTAATGTGTCGCGAACTCGCTGTGCCTGCGGCTATAAAAGCGATAGATTCCCAGCCCGATCAGCAACCATCCGAAAAAGCGGAACCAGGTTAATATCGGCAGTCCCGACATCAGCAGCACGCAGAAGAGGACGCTCAGAATCGGCGCCAGGATTCCTCCCGGGGCGCGAAACCCGCGATGCCGCTCGGGCTCCCGATATCGCAAGATGATGACACCTATGGAAACCAGCACAAACGCGAACAGCGTGCCGATATTCGACAGATCCGAAAGGGTTCCAATGTCGAGGATACCAGCCGGGATCCCCACCACAAATCCTGCGATCCAAGTCGCCGTAGAAGGCGTCCTGAACCTCGGGTGCACGTAGCTGAACAGCTTCGGCAGCAGTCCATCCCGCGACATTGAAAACCAAACTCGCGCCTGTCCGAGTTGAAAAACCAGCAGCGACGAGATCATCCCCATCATCGCCCCGAACAACACACCCAGCCGCACCCAGTGGAGAACCGGCGATCCGGTCACCTCCGTGAGATGTTTCATGCTGTTCACCACGGGAGCAGCGTCATCGCGAACCGACTCCCATGGAACCAGGCCGGAGAGTACGACGGCGACGCCGATATAGAGAATCGTGCACACGACCAGCGTGGCAATGATCCCGATGGGCAGATCTCGTTTCGGATTGCGCGCTTCTTCCGCAGCCGTCGACACCGAGTCAAATCCGATATAGGTGAAAAAAATGATGGATCCGCCGGTCAGAACTCCCGACCATCCGTTGGGGGCAAAGGGATGCCAGAGCTCGGGATGGATGTAATGTGCCCCAGCAATAATGAAGGCGAGGATCGCCGCAATCTTCAGAATCACCATGGTGTTGTTGGCTTCCGCGGACTCGCGAATACCCCGAACCAGCACCACCGTAAGGAACATCACAATCAAGAACGCGGGAACGTTGAAACCGAAGTGAAATCCCGGCGAATAAAGCATTTCGCCTTGAAGCCCGCTCATGCCTGAGGGCAAATACGCCGGCGAGACCCATCTGAGTCCTGGATGCCACCCAAACCAATCCAGCATATTCACCAGGTGCTGCGCGAAGCCGACGCTGACTGCCATGTTGCTGACCGCATACTCAAGAATGAGGTCCCAACCGATGATCCAAGCGATCAGTTCGCCCATGGTGGCGTAGGTGTAGGTATAGGCGCTGCCGGCAATCGGGATCATCGAGGCCAGTTCCGCATAACAGAGCGCCGTGAATGCGCAGACGATCGCCACCAAGACCAGTGAGAGCGCCAACGCTGGTCCAGCACCGGGCCGGCCTGCCGAGGGTGAGTGCTTGATCAGAAAGTCAAGAAGCGGTGCGTTCAAGATCGAGGAAGTATCGAACTTCTGTCCGGCGATAGCCGTCCCAATGACGGTGAAAATGCCGGACCCGATCACCGCGCCAATGCCGAGCGCCGTCAGCGAGACCGGGCCGAGTGTCTTCTTGAGCCGCCGTTCGGCGTGCTCCGAGTCCTCGATCAGCTTGTCGATGGATTTGCAGCAGAAGATCTGGCGCTCCGAGGAGCGGTTGGTGGCAGCAGTTGGTTCAGCCAAGCGGTTGATATCTCCTGGAGCCCTAGCCTGTTTTGCGCAACGACTGGAGAAGGCTGACCCACCCTTCGCGGCCCTGGAAGGGTGGGACCTCGAAATGCCAGATAGCTTACCGCTTCGCCTGCCCGCGCGCCATCTTCTTTACCTTCGCCTTCTTCGATCCGCGGGCGTACTCGCGGGGCTTTAAGGGATGCTCCAGCTTGCGCTTCTTTCGTGCCGACCGCTTTGCTTTCTTGCGGTCTTCTTTGCTCAGCGTAGTTGTGTTGGCCATGAGTTCCTATATGGTTATTTTGTGATCGGGCAATCTTGTCGAAACCGGTTTGTTCCTGACAGATCCGCTATGATTTCCAAGCCCAGGCTTCAAACTAACAAATTACCCAATTACCAAGTTAACAGATTTTTGTATGCCGCCGTACCCGCCTTTGCCTCAAATGCGGTGCCGGAGCAAGCTGCGTCAGCTTCGCACGAAGTGCCTCCTCATCAAGAGCTGACCTTCTCGAGCTGCGCGTATTTCTCGACCAGCTTCTTCAGTCCGAAGCGGGGGAATTGTACCGTGAGCTTGGCTTCCTCACCTTCGCCTTCACGCTGATAGACCGTGCCCTCGCCGTATTTGGGGTGGCGAACTTTCTGCCCTGGACGGAATCCGCGTTTGCCCTTCGGCTCCTCCAGAGGCACTTTCGGCAAGTTGAACTTCTTCCCCCGCGAGGCAAAGAACTCCGCAATGTTATCGATAGAGTTGTATCGAGGAGCCTTACTGCTTTTCGGCGGGGGCTCTTTCCAAGAGGCCGACTGGTCTTCGTCCTCATAGGCATAGTGCGGCTCAGAGGTCGTGGTCGTCGCTTGACGGCGATTTCCCGAACCCTCGGCACCCCATCCTTCCTGCGTTTCCAATGGCGCGTGCGATCCGGAATGGCGGGCCCGCTTTCTCGATGTTCCCAGTTCCTCCACCAACTCCGCTGGAACTTCCTCCAGGAACCGCGACGGCACGCTCGCCTCGGGCATGTCGGTGCCATATCGTCGACGATAAACAGCGCGGGTAATGATCAATTGATCCATGGCCCGCGTCATCCCGACGTAACAGAGCCGCCGCTCTTCTTCGATATCGTCGGGATTCAGAAAAGTTCGCGAATGCGGGAACAGACCCTCCTCGAGGCCGCACAAGAACACCAGCGGGAACTCGAGGCCTTTCGCGGCATGCAGCGTCATCAGCGTAATTTGCGCTCGCTCATCATAAGCATCGGCGTCACTCACCAGAGCAGCATGATCCAGGAACTGATCGAGGGTCTCGCCGCGGTCCTTCGAGTCCATCGCGGCATTGACCAGTTCGCGAATGTTCTCAACCCGCGAGTAGGCTTCCGGGGAATCTTCTGCTTCGAGGACCTTGATGTATCCCGTGCGGTCGATGAGGAACTTTAGGATTTCGGCGGTGTTGGCCCGATCGCCGGGAGCGCGAAAGCCTTCGACTGGGGATTCCTCCTCTCCGCTGTCGGCGTTTGCATTCGAAGCATCTGCGGCAAAACCGGCCGGATCGAATGTTGCGAGGTCATCCCTGGTATCGGGCGAGAGGCCCTGTGGTGCCGAACTCTCGGCCCGGATCTCGTGATGTCCGCCGAAGTCGAATGCCGCCGGTTCGAAGTCTGTCAGATCATCTTCGCCCTGCGAAACTGCGCCCTCCTGAGCGGAGGAGGGCTTGTCCTTTATTGATGGCGGCTGTGATGTCTCCTCTGCACTCTCTTTGAACCTCTCCGCATATGTCCCTGCCGCCATGGCACGCGCGTCTTCGATCAGCTCGCGGAACGACTTCAGGGCCTGCAGGGACCGCGCCGGCAAGAGATTCCGCTCAATCGCTTCTCCAATCGCTCCCCACAAGGACTGCCCCGTCTCGAGCGCCAAGCGCTCAGCGACTTCCGTTGTTGTCTTGCCAATTCCGCGGGGCGGCGTGTTGATGACGCGCAACAGCGAGACCGAGTCATCCGGATTGTGAATGACCTTCACATAGGAAATCAGATCTTTGATCTCCGCACGCTCGTAAAACGAGAACCCACCCACCACGTGATACTTCAGCTGATAACGCCGCATCGCCTCTTCAAAGAGCCGCGATTGCGAGTTTGTGCGATAGAGTACCGCCGCGCGCGGATCCTCGCCCCGGGCGGTTGCCTCGCGGACATACTTCGCGATCGAATCGGCTGCAAATAGCGCTTCGTTCTCCCCGTCGGGAGCCTCGTAGTACCCGACCTTGGTGCCACCCTGCCGCGATGTCCATAGGGTTTTCCCTTTGCGCCGCACATTGTTTGCAACCACAGCCGACGCAGCCTGCAGAATGTTAGAAGTCGAGCGGTAGTTTTGCTCAAGGCGAATGATCTTGGCCTCGGGAAAGTCCCTTTCAAACTCTAGAATGTTGCGGATGTCGGCACCGCGCCAGGAATAGATCGATTGATCTTCATCACCAACTGCGCACACATTGTGCCGGTCGCCCGCGAGCAGCCGCATCAGCTCATACTGCGGGCGGTTCGTGTCCTGATACTCGTCGACCAAGAGGTACTGAAACTTGCGGTGGTAATACTCGCGAACCGGGGCCGCCGATTTCAGAAGCCGTACCGCCTCGAGCAGCAGATCGTCGAAATCGAGCGCGTTCGCTTTGCGGAGTTCTTTTCGATACTCCTCGTAAATGTGCGCGATGCGCTCGGTTTTCGGATCCGCCGAGTTGAGGTACACCTCTTGCGGATCGAGCATGTGGTTCTTCGCCCAAGAAATATGCGACAGCACCGCTCGGGGCGTGAGTTCCTTGTCGTCGATTCCCAGCCTCTTCATGATCGATTTCGTCACCTGCTGCTGGTCGGTCTCGTCGTAGATGACAAAGCTCCTGGTGTGTCCGATGGATGGCTGCCCCGGCACCGACGACGGAATTCGCAAGGCCTCAATATCCCGCCGCAGCATTCGCACGCAGAAAGAATGGAACGTGGAGATCACTGGCTTCGCGATGGTGGAACCGCCAACGATCTTTTCGACGCGCTCGGCCATTTCAGCTGCAGCCTTATTCGTAAAGGTGACGGCGAGGATCGATTCCGGCATTGCCCCGACGTGCTCGATCAGATGAGCGATTCGATAGGTGATGACGCGTGTCTTGCCGCTACCCGCGCCGGCCAGGATCAGCAGCGGACCGTCAACGGTCTCAACCGCCTCGCGCTGCTGCGGGTTCAATTGTGAGAGAAACGACAGGGAAACCGCTCCAGAGCTCCGGGGATCAGAACTACGCTAGTTCGATTCTACAGGACGGGTTTCGGAAGTTATCTTTGCATTCTTCGGGTGGGTTGCGGGGGTTTTGGCAGCCTGTGTTCCGCGCTCAGATGGGAAAGGCCGGGCTTGGTCTGCCTTCCTTCTTACCAAAATTCGGTCACAGGCGATTGATCAGAGACGCCACATATCCGGCCCCAAAACCATTATCGATATTTACCACGCATACATTTGAGGCGCATGAGTTCATCATGCCCAGCAGGGCGGCCATGCCCTCAAACGCAGCCCCGTAACCCACGCTGGTGGGAACTGCGACAACCGGTACTCCGACCAGTCCACCGACCACGCTCGGGAGTGCTCCCTCCATGCCGGCGCAGACAACCACCACGCGCGACCTGCTAATCGCCTCGCGATGCGACAAGAGGCGATGAATCCCTGCTACCCCGACGTCATAGAGTCGCGCTATCTCATTCCCCATCAACTCAGCGGTTACCACCGCTTCTTCCGCAACCGGAATATCGCTGGTTCCAGCGGAGACAATCGTGATCAAGCCCTTGCCGTACATTGTTTTGTCCTGCTCAAGGACAATGGCACGAGCTTCTTCCTTGTACGAGGCCTTCTTGACCTTCTTCTTGACGGCAAGAAATTGGCTGCGGCTTGCGCGGGTTGCCAGCACGTTACCGGAATGCTTTGCCAGCTTCTCGAAAATTTGAGCAACCTGGACCGGAGTCTTCCCCTGACAGAAGATCACCTCGGGCATGCCAACGCGAATTGCCCGGTGGTGGTCCACCTTGGCAAATCCTAAATCTTCAAACGGAAGATGACGCAGGCGTGCGACGGCATCGTCGGGCGAGAGCTTCCCGACACGAACTTCTTCCAACAGCTTGCGGATGGAATCGGTGTTCAAGGCTCAGACCTGTTCTAGAGCGAACGCATATTATCGCCGAAGAGGAAGTTTGCATGCTGATCGTAAGGTCCGAGCCGTCCCCGCGCCGAGAAACGCGAGGGAAATCCGATGGCGGTCGTGCCTGGTGCATGGCAGATTTCTCCCCTCCACCCGGCTAGCAATTGAATTCCCAAGATTCGTCTCCGCGCGGGATTGCACCAATAGCGGTTCAGAATCTCTCGCTCAAATCCGCGCCGAAAGGCCGTCTTCAGGCAGATTCAATTTCTTCCCGCCTTTTCCTTTCCTTTCCACAAGGAAGTCTCAACGTCCACAGGTTTCGCACAGCGGCGGCACGGATTCCCGTTGCCGCGCGAAACGAAATGCGAGAAAGTTCACTCACTGCAAGCGTGGATGTTGCGCTGCCAGTGATCGTGAGAGGTGGTTCTGCAGCAAGTGAAAGGAATCAGCTCCCGGCCGAGCCGAAAGGTTTTGTAGGTGAGCGGTCCGAGTAAGTTGCTGAAGCGGTTCCCAAAGCGTGCAAGCGTTGCGGGCAACCCGGGCGTTGCGGCCTCCTCAGAAACGGTTCCGCCTAGCGGGACTGCAACCGCCGAACACGATCGATGCGAACGCGCCTAGTGCGTGGACGCGTCCCCCGTAGCCGAAGCGAAGAAGCAGAGGCGCTGCAAAGCGAGCTGCTGATCCGCACGAAAGCGTGGGAGAAGGCAGAGGCGGGATTCACGCTTGCGAATGCGGTTCGGGTGGCTGGCCCGGACCGCATTCTTTTTTGTGGTAAGCCGAAGCCGATTGCGCGATCTCGATTCCCCGCTCGCGAAAGCGATTCCCGTTCCTTGCGATAAGGCATTGAAAGGAAAGTGGAAACACAACTTGACCTTCGCCTATTGTTCGCTATATCGTGAGTAGCGGAGCAGTTCGTGGACGGCTGTGCAACCGCGTCTCCCAACAAAATGAATTTCGGATTGGTTTTCCGAAGGATGTGCTTACCATCCACAACCGTCCACCGCGTACTATCGCCTTTGCGTTGTACATTTCTCCGCCCAAACTCCAGCACAACCAGCCGAAGGACGTAAGTGGCGACCGCTGACTACATTTCCGCGCAGGCCCTTCCGGCGAACGTTGAAGCCGAACGATCGATCCTCGGGTCCATTCTTCTCGACAATTTGGCCTACAGCCAAGCAGCGGAGCACCTGAAGCCGGAAGACTTCTTGCTCGATTCGCACCGTCGGATCTATTCGCGGATGGTCGATTTGGCGGAGGCCTCGCATTCGATTGATCTGATCACGCTCGCCGAAGAACTCAACCGTCACGCCGAACTCGAGCCGATTGGCGGTGTCGCCTACATCTCCGGTTTGCTCGACGGGGTGCCTGATCGCCCGAGCATCGAGCACTACATCAAAATTGTCCGCGACAAAGCTCTGCTGCGGGGGCTCATTCACGCCGCCACCGCGGCCATCGCTCGCGCATCCGAGCAAAGCGATCCTGCCGAAGATGTGCTCAACGATGTTGAGGCCCAGATTTTCCAGCTCTCGGAAAAGCGCATCGGCCGGGGCTTCATGGGCGTTCAGGAGATTATCAAGGACTCCTTCGGCTCAATCGACGCCCTGCTGCAGCGCGGCCGCCGAATCACGGGACTCGAGACGCACTACCCCGACCTGGATGAGATGACCAGCGGCTTGCAGCGGTCGGACCTCATCATCATCGCTGCGCGCCCGTCAATGGGAAAGACTTCGTTTGCGATGAACATGGCCGAAAACGCTGCGATCGAAGACGGCAAGACGGTGGCTGTGTTCTCGCTTGAAATGTCGAAAGAGGCCCTGCTGCAAAGAATGCTGTGCTCGGTCGCCAGAGTCGACTCTCACAAGTTCCGCACCGGCTCGCTGTGGCAAGACGACATGCGCAAAATTGCGCATGCCGTTGAAAAACTCAGCCAGGCACCGATTTTCATCGACGACACCCCCGGAATTACCCCCAGCGAAATGCGCGCGAAGGCGCGGCGGCTGCTGCAGTCCAAAGGCTCGCTCGATCTGGTTCTCGTGGACTACCTTCAGCTCATGTCCGGAGGCGGGAAGCGGTACGAGAACCGCACGCAGGAAGTCTCGGCAATCTCGCGATCTTTAAAAGCGCTGGCCAAAGAACTCAACGTTCCCGTGGTGGCACTCTCACAGCTGAGTCGTGCTCCCGAAAGCCGCGGTTCCGGGGACCACCGTCCGCAGTTGGCAGACCTTCGCGAATCAGGATCGATTGAGCAAGATGCCGATGTGGTGGCATTCATTTTCCGCGAAGAGATGTACAAGCCCGACGACCCCGAACTCGACGGCATCGCGGAGATCATTATCCGCAAGCAGCGCAACGGCCCAACCGGCACGGTCAAGATGGCTTTTATCAAGAGTTCGACCCGCTTCGAGTCTCTGATGCAGGGTGGCGGGCCTATGGATGAGGGCTAGAGCCGCTCCCTAGCGGCACCTTAAGGACATGGAACCAACCGGCGCCCGATTGCGTAGCTTCTTTTAGCCCGAGGTGCGCGCGGCTTGCCAAGCCGCCAAGCCTGCGAGATATTGCTCGATACTGGGCCATTGACCGCCCAGGAGGCTACCATGCAAACTTTCAAACCAGCAATCGTCGCCCTAGCCGCAGTTTTCCTGCTTTCCGCCTGCAGTGTCAACGTGAAGAAGAACGAAGAGGGCCAGGATAAGAACGTCGATATCAGAACTCCCTTCGGTGAGATCCACGTAGACAAAGGCGCCGACGTCAAGGACACGGGATTGCCGGTGTATTCCGGTGCGAGGCTGAAACAGAGCAGCGGTGACAACGACGAGAAAAGCGCCAATGTCAACATCTCCAGCTTTGGATACGGCGTCAGAGTGGTAGCGGTCAGTTACGAGTCTGACGATCCGCCTTCTAAGCTAGTCGCTTTTTATAAAGAACAGCTCAAGAAATTCGGAACCGTGCTCGAGTGCCATACCTCGAACCATCAATGGGAGCCCGGCTCTCGAACCGATCGCGATTCCGAGGAATTGAAGTGCGACGGCAACAACAATGGCAAGACCATCGAGTTAAAAGCTGGCAAGAAGAGCAACCAACACATCGTGGCGATTGATCCCAGGGATAAAGGGGCCGATTTCGCATTGGTCTATGTGCGCCTGCGCGGCAAGCAAGACACGATCTAGCGAATTCATGGTTGTTGATCTCCGCTGAGGATCGAGAGCTCAAAATCCCACAAGAGATATTCTCGTCATTTGAACTGCTCGCCCTTTCTGCAACCAAATGGGTTTCCGTGCACGCGCCCGCCTTTGAGATAATCAATCTATCGTGCAACATCCCTGCAACCGCTGCGGCATGGCGGTCGATGACGGTTCCCCATTTTGCCCGGCGTGCGAGGCCCCGCAGATAACCTTTGCGTCGCGTTCGTCTGAGCCGGAGGTGGTACGCCTTCACCCGGAAACTGTGCCTCCGTCTTCCCTTGCGACAGCGGCGCCCGAGGGCGCCCTTTACCACCCTACCCGTAGGTCGGACCGGGTACGATTGCTGCGTGCTGCCATCTACGCCGGGGCGATTGCCGCTCTGCTCAGCACCATCCCTTGGGGCATCCCAATTGCGATTCCGCTGGCGGGGATCCTTTCGGTCCGGTTTTTCCGCAAAGCGGCATTCGATCTGAACGTGCCTCCCGAGTTAGGCTTCCGGCTCGGGGCGCTAAGCGGGCTGGTGATGTTCGGCATGCTGGTTCTCGTGAGCACGATCAGCATTGTTGCCCAAGGTGCAACCGTTGAATTCCGCGACCAAGTGCTTGAGATGATGCGGCACTATCAAGCCGCGAATCCTGACCCTCAGACCCAGCAGATCTATCAATACTTCCAAACGCCACAGGGATTCGTGGCGATGATCTTGCTCTTCCTGCTCCTCAGCTGCATCATCATCGTGGTTCTATCGGGCCTAGCCGGGCTCGTATCTGCTGCCCTCTCACAACGCCGCTCTGGCCGCTGACTTCGGCATTGCTGGGGCGGGGGTTCTTGCTCAACAGTGCCTCGCCCGCGTATCATGCACCGTTCATGACTAAAGCGCCGACTCGCCAGCCACATACCCGGGAGAAAGTCCAGCTGATGTCTGCCTCGGAGATTGAACGGACGCTGGTGAGGCTGGTTCATGAAATTATCGAGAAGAACGACGGGGCTCAGGACCTGGGTTTAGTCGGAATCCGTAGGCGAGGGGTGTTTCTTGCCCAACGCATCGCGCAAATGGTTGAGCGGATTGAGAAAACACCGATTCCGGTAGGCTCGCTGGACATCACAGCGTATCGCGATGATCTCTCCCCTTTGGCCAAGCCGGTGGTGCAAAAAACCGAGATCGGCTTCTCGGTTACGGGGAAAAAGATCGTACTGGTGGACGACATCCTGTACACCGGCCGGACGACCAGGGCGGCGATGGACGCGCTTTTCCGTCACGGACGGCCGAAGCAGGTGCAGCTTTGTGTGCTCATTGATCGCGGGCACCGCGAGCTGCCAATCGAGGCAGCGTTTGTCGGCCGCAGGGTGCAGACCACGCAAGACGAGATGATCGAGCTTCTGCTCCGCGAAGTAGACGACTCCGAGAAAGTTCTTCTCGTCGCTAAAGACTAGGCGATGCAAGCAACCAAACTACCTGAAAAGAGAACGGCTGCGCGAGGCTCCCTACTCGGGATCGAGCAGCTTTCTGCCGCGGAGATTCACGGGATCCTACAGCTTGCGCGCAAGCTGAGCCCTGCAAAGCCGCAGCCCTTGTTGCGCGGAAAACGAGTCTTACTTCTTTTTTATGAACCTTCGACGCGGACTCGAACGTCCTTTGAAATTGCGGCGCAAGCTTTAGGCGCGAGTACGACATTGGTGCTGTCCAGTGGCTCGAGCATCGAGAAGGGCGAATCACTGCTCGACACGGCATACACGCTGCGGGCGGTGGGAGCAGACGCGATCGTGATCCGCCACCCCAATGGCGGCGCGCCAAACTTGATGGCAGGCTACGTCGATATCCCCGTGATTAATGCAGGGGACGGAATGCATGAGCACCCCACGCAGGCGCTACTCGACGCCTATACCATCCTGCGGCATAAGAAACGGTTCCCCGGATTGAACGTCACCGTTGTTGGAGACATTTATCACAGCCGCGTTGCTCGGTCCGCCGTGCACCTGCTCAGCAAGTTGGGCGCGCACACTACCCTGTGCGGCCCTCCCGAGCTTCTACCGGAAGTCGCAGGCACGCTGGCCAACGGCGTCAAGATTTCTCGGAGCTGCGAGGAAGCCGTGCGCGGCGCCGATGTCGTCATGATCTTACGCGTCCAACGCGAGCGCCTGGCGGGACTGAAAATCAGTTTGCCGGATTACATCGCGCGCTATCAGATGACAATGGCGCGCTTGCGCCTGGCCAAGCCGGATGCGCTGTTGATGCATCCTGGCCCGATCATTCGTGGCCTCGAGTTGACCTGGGAAGTAGCCGATTCACCGCAATCGGTAATCGTCGAAGAAGTACAGAATGGCGTCCCAGTGAGAATGGCAGTGCTAGCAAGAGCCCTGGGAAAAGGAACGTAATGCTCACGAGATTGCGTCATCGGATCACGCAAGGGCCTGCGGGTGGCTTCCCTCAAGGCCGATGACTCAATGAAGCAATTTGGAGAACCTTGAAACCGACGACACAATCGATTCTGATCGCAGGTGGTCGCGTCCTCGACCCGATCGCCAAGGTCGACGCTCTGATGGACGTCTTCCTGCGCGACGGCCAAGTGGCCGAAGTGGCTGCCCCCGGAAAAGTCCGCGCGAAACCAGCTGAGACCATTGATGCTCGCGGGATGATCGTGGCACCGGGGTTCATCGATCTTCACGTGCACCTGCGCGAGCCGGGGCAGGGCTACAAGGAAACCATTGCAACGGGAACCTCGGCGGCGGCGGCGGGCGGATTCACCAGCGTTTGTTGCATGCCCAACACTCAACCGGTGCTCGATTCGCCCGAGTGGGTAACCTGGGTACGCCAGCCTCAACGGGGCGCGGTTGTGAACGTGTTCCCAATTGCGGCCGCAACCCAGGCATCGAAAGGTGCGGTGCTTACAGACTTTCGCGCCCTCCAGCGTGCCGGCGCGGTGGCCGTCACCGACGACGGCAAACCGATCCTCAGCGAAACCACCATGCGCGATGCCCTACGCACCTCGGCCGAGATCAATTTTCCGATCATTCAGCATGCGGAAGATACCCGCCTGACTCAGAACTGTTCCATGCACGAAGGCGCGAGTTCGTTCCGGCTTGGTCTCCGCGGTATGACCTCAGCGGCAGAAGCAAACATCGTGGACCGCGACGTTCAGCTTGCGCAGCAGTTCAACGGTGCGCGGCTGCATGTGGCGCATCTTTCAACCGCAGATGCTCTCACCGCGGTTCGGCGAGGCAAGCGCAACCGCGCTCGGGTTACCTGTGAGGTCACACCGCATCACTTTGCGCTCACCGACGCTGACGTACGCGACTACGATGCCAATTTCAAAATGAATCCCCCGCTGCGAACCGTCGAGGATCGCGAAGCGCTCATCGCTGCCTTGGGCGATGGCACAGTGGACGCCATTGCTACCGATCACGCTCCGCATGCCCAACACGAGAAGATTGTCGAGTTCGAGCGGGCTGCCTTCGGGATTACGGGTCTTGAAACCGCGCTCGGCCTGGCTATTTCAGTCCTGCACGCGGAGAACAAGATACCGCTCGCAAGAATCGTGGAGCTGTTCACAGCAGGCCCGGCGCGGGTGATCGATCTGCGCGGACGCGGTACGCTCCTGCACGGCAGTCATGCCGACATGACGATTTTTGATCCCAAGAAGCGCTGGACTTACGACCCGGCGAAGACTCGTTCGAAGTCGCACAACACGCCGTTCGGCGGTCGTCAGCTCACCGGGAAGGTCACGACCACAATCGTGGGCGGCAGGATTGTCTACCGCGGGTAATTGCCGGGGGACTTCAGTGGACGCTCGAATAGTCCGGAACCAGCTCAGCGTAGGCGGAGATAGAATAGAGCTCGGGGCTCAAGCCCTGGCGTGCCCCCACCATCCATGACGCAAACTTCCAAGGTCCAAAGGAAAGCAACGCCGATCCCGACTACGTTCCTCATTCTGTTGCTCATCACGGCCTTCTCCCTGTCATGCCATCAAGGCCCAAGCCAGGATGGCACGGGCCACGATCAATCCTCTGCCAAGCGCTACCATCTCAAGGGCAAGGTTATCTCTATCGACAAACGCGCCAATATGGCCAACATCGACGGCGAGGAGATCCCCGGTTTCATGGGCGCAATGGTTATGCCCTACGTAGTCAAACCCGCGTCCGAACTCGACAAGCTCTCCCCCGGAGACGCCATCACCGCTGACGTGGTTGTACAGGGTGACGACTCGTGGATCGAAAACGTCGCGGTAACAACACACGGTGCAACGCCGCCAAAGTAGCGTAAAAAATATGAAATACGCCCTCATCGTTCTTGCTCTGATCGGCATCACCGTTTCCTCATTGGCCTTGCGCGAGCACTATCGCCCTTACGGCGAGGAAGCGCCTTGCGACATTAACTCTCATTGGGATTGCGGCACCGTGAACCGCAGCCCGTACGCCGTCATTCCGCAGGGCGCGCAGCGCGGGATTCCCGTTGCGGTGATAGGAATTGCGGGATATCTCTTGCTTGGAGTTCTTGCGTTCAGGCGCAGGTATGGCTTGATGCTTTTATTGGCTGTACCGGCGCTGGCATTCTCGCTTTACTTGGCTTCCTTTGAAGCCTCCCCGAATAAGCTCGGCGTTTGGTGCATTTACTGTGCGATCTCGCTCGGGACGATTTCGCTGATGACGCTGCTGCTGATCATTGCCCTCGTTGCCCGGAGCGTCGGGAAACGGGCTCCGCAGGCTACGTAGGGAGGGGTTCCTCTCGGCCGTTCAAGCAAACTCGCCAGGACCCCGCCCTGCAAGTTGGACATAGTTGAACGTTCTTGCTTCAGTGGAGGCTACCGGTGAACAAGCTCGCTGTCGTGGCATTCGTGTGTCTTTGCTTTTGTCTCGCACCTGCCCAGGAACCCTGCGCATCGCCGAAGATTGTAAAAACGACAGGAACCGCCGAAGTAAAAGTCACGCCTGATCGAGCAGTTATCCAGATCGGCGTGGAGCGGCAAAGCGCCACTGCAAGAGGCGCGAAGGCTAACGTGGACAGCACCTCTCGCAAGATCTTGGCGGCGCTCAAGACCTCAGGCGTCGAAGACAAAGACATTCAAACTGCGTACCTCGACCTGCAGCCCACGAGTTATTACCGCAAGAATGTACGCATGACGAATTTCACCGCTTCGCAGGCCCTTTCGGTTACGGTTCGCGAGCTTTCCAAACTGGACAATGTCATGGACGCGGTCATGTCAGCCGGAGCGAATCGCATCGACGGTATCCAGTACGAATCTAGCGAGCTGCGGAAATTCAGAGATCAGGCGCGCGCTCAGGCAACCAAGGCTGCCAAGGAGAAGGCTGTCGCACTGGCTGAAGCCTTAGGCAACCAAGTCGGGAAGACGTACTCGATAGAAGAAGTTCAGCAGTGGAATACCTCATTCGGATACGCCGGCCTGGCGGCGAATGCAAGCATGGAATCCGAAGTCACCAAGGCGAAAGGGCCATCCACCGCTCCCGGCCAACTAACCGTAACCGCATCCGTTGTGGTTAGCTTCGATTTGCTGTGATGCAGGAATCTGGAACTTCCCTGTGACTTCGCCTTACCCCAAAAACAAAAAGGCGACCCGCGAAGGTCGCCTTTGAAACGAATTGTAAGTGGTTGATTAGACAGCCTTTACGTTCTCGGCCTGCCACCCCTTCGGGCCTTTCACAACGTCGAACTGGACTTGCTGACCTTCCTGCAGGCTGCGGAAGCCATTGGCTTGAATGGCCGAGAAGTGAACAAACACGTCCTCGCCGTTCTGGCGGCTGATAAATCCATAACCCTTGGCGTCGTTAAACCACTTTAC
>Ga0207702_10000407_pt1 | contig 49121 bp, 41 predicted proteins | sample KBSCornC62_FD_184302 | JGI IMG/M metagenome (GOLD analysis project Ga0207702, IMG submission 184302) | Corn rhizosphere microbial communities from Kellogg Biological Station, Michigan, USA - KBS Corn C6-2 (SPAdes) (version 2) | ecosystem: Host-associated > Plants > Roots > Rhizosphere > Soil ... | reverse complement strand
AGTGATCCGCGTTTTCGCCGCGATAAAATTTCCCGTAGCCCGACAAAACTTCCGGCGTGTCGAAGCTGGAATCGAACGAGATGGAAAGCAGTTCCCAATTCGTCGGCGCATTGGTGTCGGTGGTAAGAATTTTGCGCGCCTCGGCAAAATTCTTGTTCATGCGCGGGCAGTATTCCGGCAGCGGACAACTGGTGAAGAAAAACGTGAACGCCACGGCTTGCCCGCGAAAATCCGAGAAGCGAACCGGCTTTCCGGTTTCGCTGGTGAATTCGTAATCGGGGAGCGTGTCGCCGACTTTGAGCTCGGATTCCACCACACGCCACGTTGGCGGCGGCGTGACGGCGGCGGTCTTGCCGGTGCGCTGGATTTTTTCAATCCAGTCGTCGTCTTCCGTGACCACCAAGTTGAAAGTGATTTCGTCGCCGACGGAAAGGCCATTGAGCTCATTCGTGTCTTTGACGGATAAATCCATCGTCATCGCGGCCATGTAGCCGGGAATTTTCTCGTGTTTGATGGTCGCGGTTCGGTGATCAGGCAGAACCGCCTGAACCACGCCGCGAACGGCGTAGATTTGATTGGTCGCAGCGGCGGCGGCCGGAGCGGCTGGTTCGGGTTTGCAGCCAACGGTGAGAAGGATCGCAAAAAACGGCACTAACAGGTGTTTCATAAATTCAGGGTTCCTGGCGCAAGCGCGCCATTTCCGCCACGACGGCGGCGGGGGTTTCTGGGCGCAGCCCGTCAAAAAACACACGGACTTTTCCATGCTTGTCCACGACGGCAATGCGTTCGGTGCCGGTGAAATTGCCGGGCATGGAATTGAACGGATCGCTTGAATCGGTGGCCAGAAAACTGTCGCCAATGAGCTGATGTAGCGTGGTCTTGTCGCCGGTGAGCAGGAACCAGCGATTTGTATCGGCACCGTAATGTTCGCCCCATTTCATCAGCACCGCCGGCGTGTCGGAGCGGGGATCCACGGTGAGCGAGAGCAGCCGCACGTCGGTTTGATTCGTGGTGAGCCGTTGGATTTCTGCCATGCGTTTGCTGACTTCGGGGCACGTCAGCGAGCAACTCGTGAACAGGAAGCTGACGGCAAGAATTTTCCCGTCCAATGCTTCGCGTGTGACGGTTCGTCCCGTGGCATCGGTCAGGGAAAATTTTTCAAGCTGACGCGCCTTGTCCGGCTCGATGCCGTGCAGGTGGTCGCGATGCGCCAGCGCGGTGGCGGCAAACCAACTGCCGACGCCCGCAATCGCCGCCAGCGCGAGGACGATAATGAGAAATAATTTCTCGTCCTTGCGCTGGCTGGGACCGTTTGCGTTATCAGAGGCAGACGCCATTTTCAAAACATATAGCTGATGTTCACCTTGAATAATGCCGGAGCGACGAGTTGGTTGCCAGTGACGTTTTCATAAACTGGAATTTCCACGTCGGCATAGAACTTCACCGGATGCAGGCGAAGTTCGATGCCCGGCGCAACGAGGATGCGTTGGTAGCCGGAATCATCCGGCGATGCTGCTGCGCCATTGTCGCGTCCGCGCCAGACGCCGATGACTTGTGCAACCGGCGAGATTTTCATGCGCCCCAACGACAAACCTTCGTAATAAATTCCGCCCGCCGCATCCGCTTCGAGGCCCGGACGGTAATCGCCTTGTTTCAGCACGGGCAAATTCAGTTGCGCTTGGACGAACCAGTTCCAATTCATGCTGCCGGCGATGTCCCCGCGATGAAACGCACCGAGCAACAAATCCGTGCTGCCCGTTCCAATCTGCGATTCGCGGTCAATTTCACCCGCCGGATCGGTGTGATTGTAGCTGCCGGTCGGCAGCTTCACGCCGAGCGTCAGGCCGCTGGAGAGATCGTCCGAAAGCCCCGTGTAAACGCAGCGCAACTGGATGTCGCCGAGGTCGGTCCAAGTGATGGGGCCGGTGTTTGCCGACGAATCAAACGTGCGATGCACCACGGGAATTTGCAGTTGCACGCCCCAACTGCGATTGAACATATATTGCAAGCCGGGCGTGTAGGTCTGCGTCTTGATTTTCTTGTCTTCATTGTTCGCACCCGGCGCGGCGGACGTGCCACTCCAGTTTTTGTTTTGATCCAGAAATGTGTAGCCGAAAAACGCCGTGCCACCGGAATCTTCGGGAAACATGGAACTCGTGCCCACGTCAAACACGCCACAGCCACAGGCGCAGGCGCAGGCCGACGACACCTTGGCCGTCGCCAACGCCGTTACGGACAAAATTTTCAATCGCTTCATTTTCTAAAATCGCAAAGTTGCGAGAATGCCGTTCGGAATTCTCAAATTAAAAGGGAAACAAACCGTCCGCACCACGCGGTGCAGACACGGAAAACCACAGTTGAATCAAGCAAAGAGCCTGCGCGGCGGCTGCAGCAGTGGTGGAGAAATGAAGGAATCGGCAAAATGGTCGTGCAGCGGTAAAACCTCAAACGACGCAGGTGAAATCAAAACGATACGTCCAGTCGCCGGCGGGAATTCCATTTTCAAAATAGGCGCGACGGCGGCGGATTTCTGTTCGGATTGTTTGCCGACCTTGATGGCTTTGCAGAGGCAGCAGGGATGCTCGCCGTCGAACGTATCCGAAACTGCCTGGGTGAAGGATTGCGAGCGCAGGTTGTTCGCCAGCATCGTCGTCCAGGCGACCGTTTGCAGCGCAGCCCAGTGCGCGCCGGTGGTTGACACCAGCGCCGTGACGACGAGAAATTTTGCCAGGCGCGCGAACACTGTTGGAATCCTAAACTCCGTTCGCCTGCTCGCAAGCAAGATTTGGCTGGTGCGGATAGTGTTTCGTCGGTGAAGCGAAAGTTAAACGGATCAGTTTTCGGCGATCCACACCAGCGTGCCAGACGGCAGCCGGTCGAAGAGCCAGAGCAGGTCCGCATCGGCCAGATGGATGCAACCGTGCGACGCGGGTTCGCCAATGGTTTCCTGGTCGCCGGTGCCGTGGATATAAATGTAGCGGGCGTGCGAATCCACGTTCGTTCCCTGATTGAAGCCGGGTTCGAGGCCTTCGAGCCACAGGATACGCGTGGTAATCTTGGCGTCCACAAATTCCGGCTGCGACGTGTGGCCGACGACTTCGCGCGATTTGAAAACCGTTCCCGGCGGTTCGCCGCCGCCGATTTTTTCCGCGATGCAATGCAGTCCCAGCGGCGTGCAGTTGGAACCTTCAATCTGCCCGATGCCGAAGCGCGAGGTGGAGCAGGGAAATTGTTTCACGAATTTCCCGCCCTCGAACAACGCAGCGGTCTGGCGGGAAATATGCACCACGAAAATAAATTCCGTCGGCGCAATGTCCAGCCGCTCGCAGGCCGCCAGGCAGGCATCTGGTATTTTTGAATTCATAGAATAATAGACTCCCCGTTGGCTGGCACAACCGAGGGCGAACAATATGGCCGCGCTCATTACAGGAATGAGTCGGTGGCCGTTCATGGTTCACACCTTGGTGAGTTTTTTGACCAGCACCTTCGAGTTGCGTCCGCTCGCATCGTATTTCTCGCGGCGCGCGGGCGGCAGGTCGTCCGGCGTGCCTTCGCTGAAGCCGCCCTTCGACTGAAAATACGTGAACGCCTGCGTCGAGAGCGTGAGCAGTTCGCTCAAGCCCATTTCGCGCGCCTTATTCTCAATGAACTGGATCAGCTTCCGTCCGATGCCGCGGTTTTCGTGCAGCGGGTTGACATAGAGACACGCCAGTTCGCCCTTTTTCTGTTCGGGATAAACGTGCAGCGCCACGCAGGCGACGGGATTTTTATCAATCTCGAAGATGAAATAATCCGCCAGACTTTTTTCGATCATGGCGCGGGTGCGTTTCATCAGCTCGGCGGATTCCACCGCCTCCTTCGTCAGCATCTGGATCGCCCGCACGTCCTTCTTCATCGCGCGGCGGATTTGCTGGTATTCGTTCGCGTAAATCAGCGTGCCGATACCTTCGTTGGAAAACACCTCCGCGAGCAGGCCTTCGTCCACCTTGCCGTTGATGACATGGACGCGCGGAATGCCGGCCTTGCACGCGGCCACGGCGTGGAGCGCCTTGGACAACAGTTCGGGAGCGATGTCGCTTTTCTGCATTGCGAGCACGGATTCCAGATCGGCCACGATCATTTGCCGGATGAGCCGGCCCTGGACGAGAATGCCGTCATGCGGCGTGATGAAAATCAGCTTCGTCGCCTTCAACGCTTCGGCCACCGCCAGCGCCACGCCGTCGGAATTCACGCGATACGTTTTGCCGTCGCCGTCGAAACCGAGCGGCGGGATGACGGGAATGATGCCCTGTGTGAGCAACATCTGAAGCATCTCGACGTCCACCCGCTCCACCTTGCCGGTGAAGAGATGATCCACGCCCTGGATGATGCCGAGCGGATGCGCGATGATGACGTTCGGACAAACCGCCCGCAGGTCGTTCGCCGAAAGGCCTTCGAGAATTTCATGCGTGAGCCGGTTCGCCGCCGTCAGCGCGATCTGCAGCGTCGCGGCGTCGGTGATACCCGCGCCGTCGAGGTCGGACGCGGCAACCTTCTGGCCTTCCGCCAGCGCCTTGATCTGGGCCGACGCGCCGTGGACGAGCACCACGCGGATGCTCAACGACCGCAGCACCGCCACATCCAGCAGGAGCGTGGCGAAGTTTTCGTCGGTGACAATCGCGCCATCCAGCGCGAGGACGAAGGTCTTCTCGCGGAATTGCGGAATGTATTGCAGGATGCCCCGCAGGTCGGTCGGTTTCATTTCAACGCGCAATAACTAACCGGTTTGGCGCGGGATTCAACAATTATTTCTGCCAAAGGCAATCAGTAGTGCGGCAGGAGCTCGCCTGCTATAAATTCCAGGCATGAACCTGTGACTTGCGGGATTTCATTTCACCTGGCGAATGCGATAGAAGCGGGACACGCCGTCGGCGGCGCCGACATCCACAAAGTTGGTCGTCGCGTCGCCGCTGCCGCCGACCACGATCGGCCCGCTCACATCCATGAATGCGGGGGTGAGGCCGCCATTCTCATCGCCGACCACCGCTTGCACGATGTTGGTGCGTCCGCCGACCGTCTTCCACGTGAGGCTGGCATCGTTGGTCTGCACGCCGAACGAGGTGATCCTGAAGACCGACGAGCTGTTGGTGGGCGATGTGCCGGCGTTGAACTCGGCGGCGTTGCTCATGCCATCGCCGTCCGGGTCGGCGTTCGCGGCGGATTGCGGACAGTTCGTGCAGCCGAAGTTGTCCAACTGCCATTGCGGGAAGGTCAGCCGCACCAGTTCGGCGATTTCCGACGCGTTGAGCACGCGGTCATACAGCTTCAAGTCGTCCAGGCTGCCGACAAAAAAGACCGGCGTGGTGGCGTGTGTGGCGCCGATGCGCAAGTCGTTGGGAGCGGTGCGCGGGCCCATCGGCGCGGCGGCGCTGATGTTCAACGTGCCGTCCACGTAAATCTTCACCGCGCCGGTATCCGAGACGCGCGTGGCCGCGATGTGATGCCAGTTGCCGTCGCTGATGTTCACCGTGGTAAAGATCGTTGTGTCTGGATTGCCAATGCCCAAGGCAAACTTTGAATTGATTATCGAGCAACCCCAATCCGCCGCGCTCCCGACCGTTTCGCCGTCCACCAAACCCATCCCGGAATACCATGCCCCGGAAGCCGGCCCGGTGTTGGTGGTCTTCAGCCACATCGCAACGGTGAAGTTCGTGCCGATGACGCGCGTGATTTCCGCGAAGGCCGTCCCATCGAACTGCGCCGCCTCCAGGCCGCGTTTGCCCGGACCGTAGAGCAATGTGCCAACGGGAACCGCGTGGTTGTTGTTGCCGCTGGAGTCGAGCGAGTTCATCTCAAACGCATACCACGCTCCCGCCTCGGAAGGTATCGTGGTGGCGTTGGCCACGTTCGAATAAGGCGAATTGCCCCCGGCGTTGCTGGCCCGCACGCGATAGTAATACGTCGTGCCGGCGTCCAATCCGGTGTCGGAGTAAGCGGTCGCGTCCGCGCCCGTCGTCGCGATTTGGGAGAAGTTCACATTGTTCAACGAGCGCTCGATCAGAAAGCTGCTTTCATTGGTCGAGTTGTCCGACCATGTCAAATTAATCTGCGAGGAACTAATCGTCGTCGCGGCCAAGCTACTAGGCGCGGCAGGCGGTGGTGGCGGTAGCGTGACCAGCAAATTCACCTGTCCCGGAGTATTCGTGCTAATGGCGTAATAGTAGCCAGCCGGCGCATCGTTTACCAACAGTGAACCCGCCGTGAGCGCGCCGCCGTAGGTGATGAGCGTATAAGTGCCGGGGCCGAAGCCGCCCGCGTTGGTGATTGCCAGAGTGCCGCCCAAGGTAAGATCGCCGCCCGCGACGAGATGATCGCTGCTGGTGCCGAGATCAAACTTGAGCGCGGCATTGTCGAGGACCAGTTGATTGCTGATGGTCAACGTGCCGGGGCCGCTCACGCCGGGTTGAACCACACCGCCAGACGCGACCCAAAGCGAGCCGCCGATGGTGCCGTTGCCGGAGACGGTGCACATGGGGAAGACCATGACTCGGTTGGTGCCGGTGGCGCTGCCGGTCGGGTTGCGAATGGATAATCCACCTTTGAGCACTTCGGTTTCGCCGGTGTAGGTGTTGGTGTTGGAGATCGTAAGCGTTCCGGCTCCTTCTTTCACGAGGCCCGCCGCGCCGTTGATGGAGCCGGTTCCGCTAAACTCGTAATTTTGATTGGCAGAAACTTTGACGGAGCCGGGCATCAAGCTGCCCTCAAGCTGAATCGCCGGAGTCGCCGAGCCGCTGTCGTCAAAGACCACGTCGGCGCCGTTGGTGAATGCGACGGCGCTGATGCCATCGAACCAGTTCGTGCCCGTGCCCGCAATCCAGGTGTTCGTCGTGCCGTCGCCTTGCCAGAGCAGATAGGGAAGCTGGCTGGTCGTCTGTTCGATGCGGTAGTTGTCGAAATAGGCGATGCCCGCGTCGTTGTTCGTGGCGAGCGCCAAGGTGGTCAGCGGCGCGTCGGTGAACTGCGTGGCGTTGGTGTCAACAAAACCTTCGGTGTGGACGAGTTCGCCGTCGGCAAACAACGAGCATGTCTTGGCGGTGAAGTTAATCGTCAGGTGGTAGTGGTGATGGACGATAACATCGAGATAAGTGCCGGTGCCAACGAACGCGCCGGTGTTCGCCGCGTGGCAGAGGATTTGTCCGGTGCTGGCGTCAAGCAGGAGGCTGCCGATGAGTTTGGGCGCACCCGCGCTGGCGTCGTAAGCCTCGATGCCGAAGAGCGGCCCGAACTCGTTGGGCTGGCGCACGGCGCGCATGTCGAAGTAAACATTCACGACGTTGTTCAGGCCGGCGGGCGAAACGGATTTCATCACGCCCCAGCGCGTGTCGCCGGTGTCGCCGGTGGCGCGGGTGACTTTGACCGACTGATTTCCCTCGATGGGATTGGCCGCGGTGACTTCCGCCGTGCTGGTGCCGTTGTCCTGCGCCCAAGGGCCGTTGCCGAGCGGGGTCGCATCTTGGCCATCGAGATTTTGTGATGGAAGGAAGGTCTCGAAACCACCGCTGTCATAGATCGTGGTTGCCTGTGCCGAGGTGAGGCTGCCTCCGAGAGCAAGGCCGCACAGAAACAAACCGCTGATCTTGAGAGAACGAACCGTTTTGAAAAATATCGTGTTCATGGTTGGTCAGAGGTTGGGTAATTAATAGTTGGAGCGAACCGATAGCCCCGGCTGCGGCATAGAAGGAACGATCACGTGGCTGGCGAGGTTTTCGAGTCCGGGCGTTTTCTTGATGAGCCGCACGACGCGCTTGGCGTATTCGTTGGCGCCGTAGGGACAGAGGTGGATGTAGTCGTTCTTCGAACCATCCGGATTGCTGCGATATAAAAAATTTCCCAGAGGATACCGTTGGGTCGTCGGATCGCCATCATCCGGCGCCGGGCCCAGGGCGGTGAGGTAATCAATGCTTTCCTTGTTCAGGTCCACCACCGGCACGCCCAATTCCCAGCCGAGTTCACGATCCGCCTGCGGATAACCTTGCACGCTGTTGTTATATTGACCGTTGGCGTCGTAGGTCATTTTGGTTTGGGAGGTGACGAGCACGGGAATGCCGCCCCGCTTGCGTGCTTCGTTGATGTAAATGCGCGTCCATGCCTTGTGGGTGGTCTCCGGACTGGTTTTACGATTGTTGTAGGGGTTGGGATCGCTGGCACTCGGGACGACATCGGCAGAGTCGTTGATAGCGAACATGACGAGGAAGTAGTCGCCGGGTTTAATGCGGTTGAGGACTGCGTCGAGCACCCCTTCCTCCGCATAGCTCCGCGAACTGCGCCCGGCCAGGGCCTGGTTGTCTATGATGATGCCGCTGTCGAAATGGTTATACAACGGCTCGCCCCAGCCCATCAGGGTCGTCCCGGTCGGAAAAGGACCGGCAGAAGGTGAGTTTCCATAGCTGGCCACGGTTGAGTCGCTCGCGATGTAAACCACCGGCTTGGCGTTCCACTCCGCATCCGAGACTGGCTCGATGGTGAGTGCATTAATGACGGCGATGCTGGCGATGAACTCGAAGCGGATGCGCCCGCTCTTCTGCATCGGGAACGGTTTTCCATCGCGCCCGACCCGCGTCGAGGAAAAGGCTTCCTTCCCGGATTCATAAAGGACGGAAACCCTCGACCATTTTCCTGCCGCCGCGCCCATGCCCGGCACGATCGGAATGCCGTCGGCCCGCACCGTGATGCCGGATTTGGCGGTGCGGTCGCCCACAAGCACCGTGATGCGATACTTGCCGTTGGGAATGTCCACATAGAACGCGTTGCCCGCGTTCACCAAGCAGAAGTCGCGCTCGAGGCTTTCCTCGCCGCTGCCGGTGCCGGTCGCCCCGCGGTCGCGCGAATCCGCACCCGACTTGCCCCAGCCGTAACCGGTGCTCGGCGAATACAGCGTGGAGGGGGACACGCGGGTATAGCCGGGTTGAACCGGGCTGCTGGCGGTGCCAAAGTCAAATTTCATCGGCACGCCGGACGAGAGATAGGGGCCGTTGGTAATGGTCGCATTCTCGGTGGGCAGGTCGTAATAAACAAACTTGTCCCAGTCCGAGCGGTTCGGAGTGTAGGAATCCGGCGGCGCGTCGCTGGTGATGACGCCTGGCCCCGGAGGCGTGGGCGGGACGGGCGCGCTCCCGCTGGGATAAACCACAGTTGGGTTCTCGGAAACTGGCGGGCTATAGACGTAGGGATCCTCATCGTAGGAGACCTGGGGATTCGTCGGATCCACCGCATAGACCGTCAGCAGCGGCGCGGGTTCATTCGTGTGTGCCCAGGCGACCAGCGGGAGACCGGTCACCGCCACCAACGCCACCATCAAGCCGCGACAAGTCATGGATTTCATAGGTTGGTTTCCATGGTTTCCATTTTTAGGTTCGGGTTTTTGGTGGGATTGTAATTTTTTCATGGTTACGTTGGGTTGTGGCGTAATTCAATAACTGCACGACGGGAGAACAACTTTGTCGGCAACAATTATTGGGTATGCTTTGACAATACACGCCCACCCTGGAAGTTCCATCGCCAGAACTGGTGAATCTGTTATCGCCAGTTTTGGCGATGCGTTTCAACTATGACGCTGGGTCGTTTTTATGAAAGAAATCTGAATATGACTGCTGAAACACGGACGGTTACAACCGCGTGATGACAGGGCCAAACCAGCCAGCCGGGCTGGCGAAGTGTTATGAAAGCTGGCTCCGCTGCGCCGTTTCAGCTGTGCTCCAAAGCGTTCTTTAATGCTGCCAGCGCCCGCTCGTTCTCCGCCTTCGTGCCGACGGAGATGCGGATCCATTCCGGCAATTGGTAGCCGCCCATGGGCCGCGTGATGACGCCGAGCTTTTGCATGGCGTCAAAAACTTTCTGGCCTTCGCCGACGCGGACGAGGATGAAGTTGGCGAACGACGGGACATATTCCAAATCCAGCTTGCGGAACGCGTTTGCGAAAAATTCCAGCCCGCCAAAATTATTCGAGCGCGTCTTGCGGACGTGCTCATCGTCATCCAGCGCGGCGAGCGCGGCGGTTTGTGCGAGCAGGTTGGCGTTGAACGGCTGCCGGATTTTCTCCAGCGCGGCAATGAGTTCGGGGGCCGCAATTCCGTAGCCAAGGCGCAGACCGGCGAGGCCGTAAATTTTCGAAAATGTCCGCATCAGGATAAGATTCTTCCGCGCACCAAGGCGGATGAGCGGAATCAGATCCACCGGGTCGGACAGAAATTCGATATACGCCTCGTCCATCACCAACAGCACGTCATCGGGAATGCGATTGACGAAATCAATCACCTCTTCGCGCGGCGCCAGCGTGCCGGTGGGATTGTTCGGGTTCGCCACGAAGACAATGCGGGTCTTGGTGGTGATGGCCTTGAGCATCGCGGGTAAATCATGGCCGTAATTCTTCGCAGGGACGGTGATGACACTTGCTCCAGCCATCTTGGCGACGATGGGATAAATCGCGAAGCAGTATTGCGAGACGACGATGTCCGTGCCCGGCCCGAGTAGCGCGTGGCTGACGAACTCGATGATCTCGTTCGAGCCATTGCCGAGGACGAGGTTTGTCGTTTCGACTCCGAGCTTGGCGGCCAGTTTTTGCTTCAGGTAAAACGCGTTGCCGTCGGGATAAAGGTTCACGCTCGGAATCGCTTTTTGCATCGCGGCAATGGCGAGCGGCGACGGGCCGAACGGATTTTCATTCGACGCAACCTTGATGATGCTCGCAGCGGGCAGGCCCAGTTCGCGGGCAACTTCTTCAATCGGTCGGCCGGGCTGATACGTGGGCAGCGTTTTTAGAAATGGTGAAAGCGGGAGCATTAAATTTTTAGTTTTTAATTTTAAATTTTGAGTTGGCCAACTCGGATTGCGAGGTTTTTACGATCGCAGTTAAAATGCGAATCAGTTCCAAGCAATCATTTTCTATCGGAGCAATTATGGTTTCAGGCACGGTTTTAGAATCTCGCATCAATCTCAGCCAATAACGAGTTTCACGCGCTTCTTTGGAAGCAATGGACATCTTGGCAATAAAGTCAGCCCGACTGATTCCAGCCAGGGCTTCTTCTACATTCGCCCCAATCGAAGTGCCAGAACGCAGGACTTGGCCGGCTATCTCAAACTCCTTCTGTTCTTTCAACCGCTTTGCCAGCGGAATGGTTCGCAGGGCAAAAGCATAACTCTTGTCTTGGATGATGCTGGGTTTCATGCCGACGGGATGCTGTAACTAAAAACTAAAAATTGAAAACTCAAAATTATCACAGTGAATCAACGATCTTTTTGACGTTGATGTGTTTGGCGACGATGTCGCGGATCAGTGAAATTTTTTCCGCATCGGTTGGACGCGTTTTGACGGTGAGGTTGTGGACCTTCGAGGCGACTTGATAGCTGTCGGCCTTGGCGAGCAATACGGGCACGGGCAATGTTTGCAGCGCTTTCATCACATTTGGGCCGGGTCGCAAGCCGCCGGTGAGGACAATGCCCGCGAGATTTTCCGTGCTGCCGGGGAACGTTGTCGCGCCGGCAGCGAGCAAAATATCTTCGCGGTCGCCGGGCGTGATCAGCAGGACGCCGCGCTTGAAAAATTGCATGGCGTTCTGCGCGCCCATCGCGCCGATGACGACGTCGTCCACCGGTGCGCGTAACGTTGGCGGCGAGTTGAGCAGCTCGGCGCGTAGTTCGTCGCGGATCAATTCCACGGTGGGATTGGAGAGCAGTTGCTCGTGAGGCAGGACGCCGAGCAGTTCGAGTCCTTTGCGTTTCAGCCCGCTGCGGACGAACCGCGTGATCTCGGGGATTTTTTCCTCCAGCACCTTGTTGATGATGACGCCGATGATCTCGACGCCTTCCTTTTCGAACAGCGCCTGGTTCAACGAAACTTCGTCAATCGGTTTGCCGATGCCGCCCTGCGAAACGATGATGACCTTGCAGCCGAGCGTCTTGGCGACCTGCGCGTTCGACAGGTCGAACACCGAGCCGACACCCGCGTGGCCGGAGCCTTCGCAGAGGACGAAATCTTTTTCCCACGACACGCGGTCGAAGGAATCCTGGATTTTTTGGACGAGCGCCTCGTTGTTGGCGCTGGTCAGGTATTTGCGGGTGAAGGCGGGCTCCACCGCAATCGGGCTCATGTCCACGAGCGGACAATTCAAGCGATAGACCGCGTCCATCAGCACGGAATCCTCGTCAATCTTCTGCTCCTCGATCTCCACGAAGCGCTGGCCGACGGGCTTGATGTAGCCGATGCGCGGAAAATATTCCTGCAACGCGGCGATGAGTCCGAGTGACGTTGTGGTCTTGCCGTCGTTCTGGCGCGTAGCGGCGATGAAAACTCTGGGCGTGGAGGTGTTCATTTCAATCTTAATCCTGATCTTACTCTTAATCTCGTTCTGCGATTACGATTAGGATCAAGAGTATGATTAAGAATTAATTCAATCGCCCGGCAGATGGGCGTCGGCGCCCGGATACAATTTCTGGTAGTCCGTGGCCTGCACGCCGACGATGGCGGCCACGCCCAGAATATCGTGCGCCGTCGCGCCGCGAGAACAGTCGGCGGCGGGGCGGTTCAGGCCGAGCAGAATCTGGCCGTAGGAATTGGCGCGACCGACGAGGCCGACGAATTTGCTGGCGATATTGCCGGAATTCAGGTCGGGGAAAATCAATACGTTCGCGCGGCCCGCGACCTGGCTGTCGTGGAGTTTGCGGTTGGCCACTTCGGGCACGAGCGCGGCGTCCACCTGCAATTCACCGTCGAAATCCGCCTCGACGTTCAACATCGCCGCCTTGCGCCGCGCCTGGGCGGTGGCCGCCTGCATCTTGCCGATGGACGGATGCGCCGCGCTGCTGCCTTTGGTGGAAAATGAAAGCATCGCCACGTGCGCCCGCACGCCGAGCATGTGCCGCGCGAGCCGGGCGGTGGAAACCGCGATGTCCGCGAGCTGGTCCACGGTCGGTTCGGGAATCACGCCGCAATCAGCCATGAACAGCACGCCGTTTTCGCCGATGCGCGTGTCTTCCACTTCCGTGACCATGCAACTCGAAACCGCTCCGATGTCCGGCGCGGCCTTGACAATTTGAAACAGCGGCCGCAGCAAACTGCTCGTGATGTGCGACGCGCCGGAGACCACGCCGTCGGCCTGGTGCATCGCCAGCATCATCGTGCCGAAGTAATTCGGCTGCAGCATCGCCTCGCGGGCTTCGGTCTGGCGCAAACCTTTTTCACGGCGCACGCGGTAGAGGCGTTGCGCAAAATTTTCCAAATCTTCGCTGGTGGCGGGATTGATGATGCGGATGCCTTCGGTGGAAATTTTCAAGCTTTCGGCCACGGCCTTGATTTTGACGGGATCGCCGAGCACGATGGGCGCGCCCATGCGCAGCGCGTAGAATTGCCGGGCCGCCTGCAGGATGCGCGGTTCCTCGCCCTCGGGAAACACCACGCGCTTGGGGTGCCGCTGCATTTTTTCAATGATGTTGCCTATAAAACGCATGGGCGTAAGGTAGCCGCCGGGGGCCAAACTGCAAAAGGAATTTGCCGCGAGAATTGTCACGCAAAGGCTGCTAAAGGAAATGATGCCACGAAGAAAATACCTTCGCCGCCTTCGCGTCCTGCTTGCAACAACTGCTGGCGCGGATTGACTTGGATTGTTGCGGCAGCTAGCCTTTGAGTCGAATGCAGGAAATCATCGAGAAGCTCCTTATCTTACAGGACCGCGACCGGAAAATCGTCCGCGTCACCCAGGAACTCGCCCACATCGGCCCCGAACGCGAATCGCTCAAGGCCAAGGCCACCAGCACGCAGGGCCAGCTCGAAGCCGCCAAATTGCGCGTCAAACAAATCGAATCCGAGCGCAAACAACGCGACCTCGAAATCGAAGGCAAGAAATCCCAGATCGAGAAATACCTGAATCAGCAATTGCTCACGCGCAAGAACGAGGAATATAAAGCCCTCGCTCACGAGATCGAGATGGCGAAGGAAGTCATCTTCAAGATCGAGGACGCGGAAATCGTTCTGATGGAACAAGCCGAAGTCGCGCAGAAGGAAGTTGTCCGCGCCACGACCGAAGCCGCCGCCGCCAAGAAACTCGTCGAGGATCAAATCGGCCAGTTGAATGCGCGCGAAGAAAATTTGAAGAAGGAACTTGCCGAGCTGACGGGCAGCCGCGCCGCGCTGGCCGGAGCCGTGGACGATTCCACCCGCACCCGCTACGAACGCCTGTTCAAGAGCAAGGGCGAAAACGTGGTCGTCGGCGTGGAGCACAGCGCCTGCGGCGGTTGCCACATGAAACTGCCCGCACAAGTCGTGACGAGCTGCCGCGGCCAGGGCGAAATCGTGACCTGTCCGAACTGCGGCCGGATCTTGTATTTCACCAGCGACATGAGTTTGACGGCGGCGGATTGAAATTTGACCATCAAAACACCAAGGCATGAAGGTTGTAAAACCTTCGTGCCTTTTCAGTTTTTTAGTGTAGGTTGGCAACGGTTTTGGAAGGGTGGAGAATCGCTCCGGGCGCAAGTCCGGGGAGGAAAGTCCGAACTCCGCAGGGCGCGATGTTGCGTAACCCGGGCCAATTTTGGTCCGAGATACACGCAAGGGGGACGTTTCAAGACGTCTCAACGGACAGTGCCACAGAAAACAGACAGCCGACGGCGCAAGCCGGGCGATGGTGAAAAGGTGCGGTAAGAGCGCACCGCGTGAAGCGCAAGCAACACGGCATGGCAAACCCCATCGGGTGCAAGGCCAAATAGGAAACCGAGGAGCTGCCCGCTCCGCGTCTCGTGAAAGCGAGACAGGTTTCGGGTATCGGTCGCTTAGACAAATGATTCTCTCCGCTCGCAAGAGTGCAGACAGAATTCGGCTTACAGCCCTTCCAAAACCAATTCCAATTTTGTAGGAGCCGAGGCGAAGAGGTTCTAACTTTGGAGTCGGACAAATTTTCTACGGCGTCTCCTGCTTCATCTGCTTGGTGCCACCTTTGACGTCCACCACCGGCGAATACTTCTTCGGCTCCAGCACCATAGGCGCGCTCACATTTCCCAACCGGTCCACGGCGCGCAGGGAAATTGCGGTGGGTTTGAAAAACTCCAGCACCCGGTTCGTCTGGCTCGCTGGCAAGATTTCCGTGGTCCACACGTTGCTGCGGCAGACTTGCAGCAACCACCATTTTGCGGGTTCTGCACCGCCGTTTTCCCAGCGGAGGCTGGTGTAGGTTTTTTCGCCGGTCGCGGACAGCTTCGGTTTTTCCGGCGGCGTCGAATCGAGCCACGTCATGGCCGGGATGAGCGCGGGTTGCGCGTATTTCTCGCGGACGACGGCGTTGAGCGCGGAATGTTCCAAGACATTTCGCAGATGGTAATGGATTTCTCCGCCATTGCTGCTCTGCGCGCGGACAGTCTGGATTTGACGCGCAATTTCATTTGCCGGAAATTTTCCGCCAACGGCGGCGTCGTTCAGTGCCGCATAGACGTGGTGGTTCCGGGTGTTTTGCTGTCGCCACCAACTGAGCAATGCCGGGAAACTCAGCTCGCGCTGGTCAATGGGCCAGTAAAGCTGCGGGGCCATGTAATCCACCCAGCCGTTCGCCAGCCAGAGTTTGGCATCGGCGTAAAGTTTGCCGTAGGCATCGAGCGCCTTGGGGCTGATGCCCGCCGGCACGCCGGGCCGCCAGATGCCGAAGGGACTGATGCCGAATTTCACCCACGGCTTGGCGGCTTTGATGGACTGCGACATTTTCTGCACGAACTGGTTCACGTTCGCGCGCCGCCAATCATCGCGGCTCTGGCCGGTAGCCGAACCATATTTCTTCCAGCTCGCGGTGTCGGGAAACTCCAGCGTGCCGCCGGCCCAGCCCTTTTCCGGATACGGATAAAAATAATCATCAAAGACGATACCGTCCACGTCGTAGCGTTTCACCACATCGAGCACGGCTTTGAACGCGCGGGTCTGGGATTCGGGTTCGCCGGGATCCATCCAGGTTTGCGAGCCGTAATGTCGGATGATGTCCGGCCGCGTCTGGGTGACGTGATTCGCGGCGCGGGGCGACTTGGCTTCGGGATGCGCGGCGCGGAACGGATTGAACCACGCATGAATTTCGAGTCCGCGTTTGTGCGCCTCGCTGACGGCGAGCGCGAGCGGATCATAAAACGGCGAAGGCATTTTGCCCTGCACCCCGGTGATATATTCCGACCACGGTTCGTTCGACGAGGCGTAAAACGCATCCGCCACCGGGCGAACCTGAAACAGGACGGCGTTGAAGTGGAGTTTTGCCGCGCGGTCGAGCAATGAAACCAATTCCAGCTTTTGCTGATCCACGGAAAGGCCCGGCTTGGACGGCCAGTCAATGTTTGCCACGGTCGCGAGCCACGCGCCGCGAAATTCCCGGACGGGCGGCGGCGGCGTCATGGTGCCGGGAACGTAGGCGATTTCCGCCGCCGGCAAATGAGTGATTGCCAGCGCCAGCACGGTCAGGATGAAAAGCATTCGCCGCATGAGCTGTTGAATGAGACGCCGTGAGCGTGTGTTTGGCAACGGATTTTTCGACTTTTGTGGGCTATTTGACATCCGGACGACGTTTTGTTTTACTGAGTGCGTTGCAGCCGAAGTCCGGCTTCCTTCCTGAAGCCGAACGCGGGAGACCCAAAACCCTCGACAAATTTGAGGACGGGGCGAACGAAGTCAGGCAACTGATTTCAAGGCCACTTTCAAGGCCAAGCCCGACAGCTAATCTCGCAGGCATTTGGAAGGGCGATCCGCTAGCTCCCGCGTGTGCGGGAAACCAAGATCACCCCAATTCAATCGCGTTGTCGCGTCATCTGGTAAACCAGTCGAACGGCAACCACAATTAAATTGGTTATGACAGCAAACACATTCGGCGGCGATTATCAACATACGCAGCGCGGCACCTTGATTCTCGTCGTGACACTCGGCATCGCGGCGCTCTTTATCGGGCTGGCGGTTACCATCGCCCCGATCCAATCAGTCTGGCTGGCCGTGCCCATTCTCGGTGTTTGCGCCTGGCTGTTTTCCTCGCTCACCATCGAAATCACCGATCGCGAGTTGCGCTGGCGCTTCGGGCCGGGGATGATCCGCAAACGTGTTTCATTGGCGGAAATCACCGCCGCCGAGCAGGTGAAAATCAATTTTCTCGAAGGCTGGGGCATTCACTGGACCCGCTACGGCTGGCTTTACAACGTGTCGGGTTTTGACGCCGTGGTCATCACCCTGCGCAGCGGCAAACGCTTCGCGCTGGGCACGGATGAACCGCAGGCGCTGGTGGCCCGGCTGACCGAAGTGATTCAGCGAAATGCGCCCGCCGGTTTTAAGGCGTGAACTCGGACGGTGAAATTGATTAACTCCGAACGTTCGCCGAAATTTATATGAATATTTTCAGTGCCTGCAAAAACGTGATCATCGGTCGGGCGCGCAATCTTTCAGACAAGAAAATCTTCCATCACATGTCGCTGGTGGCGCTGCTGGCGTGGGTGGGACTCGGGGCGGACGGGCTTTCCTCCTCCTGCTACGGCCCGGAAGCGGCATATCTGGCGCTTTCCGGTCACCCGCACTTGAGCCTCTTCGTCGCGGCCGCCGTGGTGCTGACCATCGTGGTGATCTCCTTGAGCTATTCGCAGATCATCGAATTGTTTCCCTCCGGCGGCGGCGGCTATCTGGTCGCCAGCAAGCTGCTCTCGCCCACGGTCGGGGTGGTTTCCGGCTGCGCGCTCATCGGCGACTACATCCTCACCATCGCCATCAGCGTGGCCAGCGGCGCGGACGCCGTGTTCAGCATGTTGCCGGAGGAATGGCGCAATGTCTGGAAACTCAAATTTTCCGTGGCTGTGGTGATTTTCTTGACGCTCGTCAACCTGCGCGGTGTGAAGGAGTCGGTCATGCTCTGGATGCCGGTATTTTTCCTGTTCGTTGGCACGTTCGTCTTCACAATCGTCTATGGCGTGGCCACCCACCTGGGCAATTTGCCGGAAATCACCAGCGGGCTTTCGTCAGACATGCAATCCACCCACGCCAGCCTCGGCTTATGGGGGACATTCATGCTCATCCTGCGCGCCTACACCACGGGCGCGGGCACGTTCACCGGCATCGAGGCCGTGAGCAACAGCCTGACCACGCTCCGCGAACCGCGCGTGCAGACCGGCAAGCGGACCATGTTCTACATGGGCGCTTCGCTGGCGTTCGTCGCCAGCGGCCTGTTGCTGATGTATCTGCTCTATCACGTCCAGCCGGTCGCGGGCAAAACCCTCAACGCCGTGGTGGTTGAAACCATGACCGCCTCCTGGCCACCGTGGCTCGGAAAATCCTTTGTCATCGCGGCGATGGCCTCCTCCGCCGCGTTGCTGTTCATCGCAGCGCAGACGGGCTTTCTCGGCGGTCCGCGCGTGCTGGCCAACATGGCGGTGGACCGCTGGATGCCCACACGCTTCGCCACCTTGAGCGACCGCCTCGTCACCCAGAACGGCATCCTGCTGATGGGCGCGGCGGCGCTGGCGGTGATTCTCTGCACGCACGCCGCCGTGGAAATCCTCGTGGTGCTTTACAGCATCAACGTCTTTGTCACCTTCAGCCTTTCGCAGCTCGGCATGGTGCGCCACTGGTGGCAGCACCGCGCTCATGCCCCGCAGTGGAAACAAAAGCTGGTCATCAACGGTTTTGGCCTGCTGCTCACCGCCGGCATCCTGGCCTCGTTGTGCGTTGTGAAGTTTTTTGAAGGCGGCTGGGCCACGTTGTTCGTCACCGGCGCGCTCGTGGGCGTTGCGTTCTGGGTCAAGGCCCACTACAAGCAGACCCAGCACAAGCTGCACCGCCTCAATGAACTCGTCGCCGCCGCGATGGCCGACGACGCCATTGTGCAGGAAAAAACGCCGCCCCCATGCGATCCGAATGCTCGCACCGCCGTGTTCCTGGTGAACGGCTTCAACGGTCTTGGCCTGCACACGCTGCTCGCCGTGGTGCGGATGTTTCCGAAGATCTACCAAAATTACGTCTTTGTGCAGGTCGGCGTGCTGGACGCCGGAAATTTTAAGGGCGCGGACGAGGTGGAAAACCTGCGCGCGCATTCGGAAAAACAGGTCCAGCGATTTGTGACCTACATGAAACGCCGAGGCTTTAATGCGGAATCCCACATCGCCCTGGGCACCGACATCGTGGACGAGGCGGCAAAGATCTGCGAAGTCATCGCCGAGAAATTTCCGCAGGCGCAGTTCTTCGCCGGGCAGCTCGTGTTCAAGGACGAAAGTTTTGCGACGCGCTGGCTGCACAACCATACCGTGTTTGAATTGCAGCGCCGCCTGTATCAAAACGGCCGCGCGATGCTGATCCTGCCGATCCAGGTTTGACGGCGGCCCGGAACACCGCGGGCGCTTGAAGTTTATGTTGCGCCGCAAAAATTATTTTTCCTCCACGCGCTGAATCCGCGCGCCGAGCTGCCGCAGCTTCGCGTCCATCTGCTCGTAGCCGCGATCCAGATGATAGATCCGGTTCACCTGCGTCGCGCCCTTGGCCGCCAACCCGGCGATCACCAGGGCCGCGGACGCCCGCAAATCGCTCGCCATCACCGGCGCGCCGCTCAACGGCTTGCCGCCCTTCACGATCGCGCTCGGCCCCTCGATCTCGATGTCCGCGCCCAGCCGCGCCAGTTCGCTGACGTGCATGAAGCGCGATTCAAAAATCCGTTCCGTGATGATGCTGATGCCCGGCGCGAGCGCGAGCAGCGCCATCATTTGCGCCTGCACATCGGTCGGAAAACCCGAGTGAGGCAAGGTCGTCACGTCCACGGATTTCAGTTTTCCTTTTCGCCGCACCACCAGGTTCGCGCCTTGGCGGGCGACGGAAACATTCGCCTCGTTCAACTTGTCAATCACCGCGCGCAAGTGATCGGGTTGGGCGTTTTTAATCGTCACCTCACCATTTGTCGCGGCCGCGGCAATCATGAACGTCGCCGCCTCGATGCGGTCGGGAATAACCTCATGCTCGGCGCCGTGAAGTTTTTCCACGCCGGTGATGGTGATGGTCGGGCTGCCGGCACCGGAAATTTTTGCGCCCAGCGCGTTCAGGAACGTGGCAAGATCCACGATTTCCGGCTCGCACGCGGCGCTTTCCACGACCGTCACGCCGTCGGCCAGCGCCGCCGCCATCATCACGTTCGCCGTGCCGAGCACGGTGGAGCCGGAACGCCCGCCCAGGAACATCGTGGTGCCCGTCAACTTTTTGGCCGAGGCATCCACATAGCCGCCCTCGATTTTGATTCTGGCACCGAGCGCAGCGAAGCCTTTCAAATGCAGATTGATTGGCCGCGCCCCGATGATGCAGCCGCCGGGCAGCGAGATGCGCGCCTTTTGCAGCCGCGCCAGCAACGGCCCGGCGATGCAGATGGAGCCGCGCATTTTGCGGACGAGTTCGTAATCGGCGTAGCCTTTGATTTTTTGCGCGCGGACGGTGAGCGTGCCGTTCGCAAACGTCACCTGCGCGCCGAGCGATTGGAGGATCTGCACCATGAACCGCGTGTCGCTCAAGTCCGGCACGCGGCGGATGACGCAGGTTTCGCCCGTCAGCAGCGTTGCCGCCATGATGGGCAGCGCGGCGTTTTTGCTGCCGCTGATTTCCACCTCGCCCCGCAGCGGAACACCGCCTTTGATCAAAAAACTTTCCATAAAAATAAAGCTCAACCATGAATTAACATAAATGGGCCCGAATGAAAATAAACTGGAGCCGCAAACTTACCGGCAGAAAATCCGTCTTTATCCGTGGCCATCGGCGGCTGATTAAAAATCGTCCGGCTCGTTGCCGGCTTTCCACTTGATGTTGCAGCCGATGCTGGCGACCTGCATTTCGGAGGTCGGCTTGCCGGCGAGCACGGCGTCAAGCGCCGCGCGCAGATCTTTTCCCGTCACGGGAATGCCGTTGCCCGGCCGGCTCGCATCGAACTGGCCGCGGTAAACCAGGCGACGTCCGCGATCGAATAGGAAAATATCCGGCGTGCAGGCGGCGCGATAGGCTTTGGCGACGGACTGCGTGGCGTCGTAAAGATACGGGAACGTGTAGCCGGCATTTGCGACTTCTTCCTTCATCTTAGCCGGGCTGTCGGCGGGATAATTTTTCGCGTCATTGGCATTGATGCCGACAATACCGACATTGCGCGGCTGATAATCCTGGGCCAATTGCGCCAGTCCCGCACGGATGTGGATGACGTAGGGGCAATGGTTGCACATGAAAACCACGACGAGCGCGGCCTTGCCCTTGAAGTCGGCAAGCGAAACGATTTTGCCGTCGGTGTCGGGCAGTTGAAAATCGGGGGCGACCGTTGCGAGCGGCAGCATGGTGGAAGGCGTCAGTGCCATGCGCCGATTATTAAGTCCAAAGCCCGGAATTTTAAAGTCCAAACTGATTTGCCATTTACGATATAGGATTTACGCGCGGCCTGATCAGTGAAATAGGCTCGTAAATCGTGAATCGCATATCGTAAATTGGAACGCTGTGAAGAACATTGTTTATTTCGATCTGGAAACGCAGAAGTCCGCCGATGAAGTCGGGGGCTGGGTCAACATTTCCAAGATGGGCATGAGCGTCGGCGTGACCTACAGCACCGCCACCGGCGAATACAAAATCTACGGCGAGCCGCAGGTGAATGACCTGATCACCGAACTGCAGCGCGCCGATCTCGTCGTCGGCTTCAACAATCTGCGATTCGATTACGAGGTGCTGCACGGCTACACGGCGTTCGATCTGACGCAGCTGCCGACGCTCGACATGCTCGTGGTCTTGAGCGAAACGCTCGGCCACCGGCTCTCGCTCGACTCCATCGCGACGGCGACGTTCGACGTGGAAAAGACGGCGGAAGGCTTGCAGGCGATCCGCTGGTTCAAGGAAGGCAAGCTGGCGGAGATCGCGGAATATTGCTGCTACGACGTGAAGATCACCAAGCTCGTCCACGAATACGGCGCGCAGCAGAAGCAACTGCATTACACCAACCGCTTCGGCAAAAAACTCACGGTGCCGGTGAAATGGTGAATTCTTCAAACACGAAACATACGAAGGGGGAAAACAGTTTCGCCGTCGCCTTTATTGTGGTTCGTGTATTTCGTGGTTCACCTTCTGTTCTTCAACTTCAAAACCGCGTCGCGTAATTGCGTCGCCAGTTCCTTGCGGTCGTCGGTGGTGCGCTGATAATTTCCAAAGCGCAAGGTCGCCCGGATGTGTTTTTTACCCAGCAGATTGATGAGGTGCGGGAAAAAACTGTGGTCGCCCCAGTAGCACACTTCTTTTTTCGCGTCGCCGTCCGGTGTTTCGTAATGCAGCCAGGCGGTGGCAATGTCGTGATTGCCCGCCAGGGCGGGTTCCAGCAACGAGGAACGGAATGGCAGAACGGTTTGTCCATCTGAACTCGTGCCCTCGGGAAAAACCACGACCAATACGCCTTCGTCCAGCGCTGCCTCGATCTCACGGTTCACCTCGCCGACATGTGTGCGGCGGGTGCGTTCGATGAAAACGGTTCCGCCCAGCTTGGCGAGCCAGCCGAAGAGCGGCCACCCTTTCACGTCCGCCTTGGAGACGAACACCGCCGGCGTCGTCGCGGAAATCGCCAGGATGTCGAGGTAGCTCAAGTGATTGGAAACTAGCAGGCCGGTTTGGGGAACCGGCCCGGCGGTGTCGGCGGAGTAGCCGAAAATTTTCAGATGCCGGCGGGAGGACCGATGCAGCCACGCAGCCCGGGCGGCACGTTTGGATTTTTTAGGCGCGAAGCCGGCGGTGAAGAAATAATTGCCGATGACCACGAGGACTTCCCAGGCAAACCAACAAAGTCTTCCGGCAGCGCGAATCGTCATGCGCGGATTTCAAATGGGAAACGGCGGCAGGTCAACCGAGAAAACGCGCGCGCGCCGCAGCGGGCATCGTCTGCAGATCGAGGAAGGTCAGAAAATCAATCGTCTGAAACTGCCGGTCCAGCGCGGGCGGGCCGCAAATTTTCGCGCCGACGCTCATGTAAGCGCGAAGCAGCTTGGGGATTTCGATTTTTTCCTCGGTCACAACTTCCAGCGGACATTCGTAGGCGGGCAAGGGCTTCGTGCGCCACGGCACATCTACGAGATGTTTCCGGCACAGCTCGGCGTAAGCGGAAGCGCCTTCCGCCGGGTTCTGCGACGTCAATGAGCTGCATCCGACCAAATATCTGCCGCCGCGTTCCTTGGCGTAATCCGCGATGCCTTTCCACAGCAGGCCAAGGACTACCAAATTGCGGTGTTGGCGATGCACGCAGGCGCGACCGAGTTCGACAATTTCATTTCGCAACGGCTCGAAGACGTCAAACGCAAATTCCTGCGAGCAATAATAGCCGAGATTTTTCGCCGCCGTCGAACCCATCTGCAAGCGGTAGGTGCCAACGATATGTCCGGACGGAACATGTTCGACTAGGAGATGATCACACACCGCGTCGAACGGATCGGAATCGAGGCCGGTGGCGTAGGAATGCGCCAGGCCTTCGTTGAGTTCGAGGTTGAAGACTTCAAAGCGGAGGGTTTGTGCCGCCCGGATTTCCTCCGGTGAGCGCGCCAAACGCGTGGCGTATTGCGCCGAAGCACCGACCACCAACCGCACGGTTTCTCTTGAGATTTTCACAACATTCACAACATTAGCCTAACCGACCAATATGGCGATTATGTGTCAGCTAAGTTAACTTTTCAAGCTGGCAAAACGGCTGGCCTTCAATGCTTTCGCGCCGCCAGAAATTTCTCAACGTATTTGCCGAGCAAGTCGGCCTCCAGATTCACCGCGTCGCCCACTTTGCGCTCGCGCAGCGCCGTGACCTCAAACGTGTGCGGAATGATCCAGATGCGGAAACTTTTCTTTTGCACGGCTGCGACGGTGAGGCTCATGCCATCCACCGCCACCGAGCCTTTAAAAACGAGATATTTCATGACGTCCGCCGGGGCGGCGATGTCGAGCACGTGATCCTTGCCCGCGCGTTCCCAGCAGATGATTTTGCCGAGGCCGTCCACGTGGCCCGTGACGAAATGGCCGCCCAGCTCGCCGTTGGCGCGCAGGGAGCGCTCGAGATTCACGAGCGAACCGGCCTTGGCGAACTGGAAATTGGTGCGCTGCCAGCTTTCCTGCAGCAGATCGAACTGAATTAATTTCGCCTTGCCGCGTGAGGTGATTTTCACCGCTGTCAGGCAGCAGCCGTTGACGGCGACGCTGTCGCCTAGCTTCACGCCGCGCCCGCACACATTCGCGCGGACGGTCATCTCGATGGATTTCGCTGTCGGCTTGATTTTCTCAATGACACCCGCTTCTTCGACAATGCCTGTGAACATAAAATGGAATGTTGCCGCTAAACAACCTTGGCCGTCAGTAATAAATCTTCGCCCAGACGCTGCCACTCGACCTCCTGAAGCTGGACGACCTCGCTCAATTTTTTGACGCCGTCGCCCGCCACGGCCTTGCGGGCATCGCGACCGCCGAGGATTTTCGGCGCATAAAAGAACGCTACGCGTTGCGTGAAGCCGCCCAATAAAAATGAGGCGTTCACTTCGCCGCCGCCTTCGACGAGCAGGCTGGTCACGTTTTCGGAGCCGAGCTTTTTCAGGAGCCAGGGGAGCGGGATGCTGGCGGCTGGCGGCTGGACGCTGGATGATTTTTTTGGCGCGGGCGCAACCAGCACATTCACTCGTTTAGACAACGCAGCAACCCGATTCTTTGGCGCGTGCTTGCTGACCACAATGGTTGTCAGCACGGCAAATTCATCGCTCACCACTTTTGCGTTCAACGGCGTCCGCGCCTGGGAATCCAACACGAGGCGGCGCAGCGGCTTTGCCATCTTCCATCCTCCATCTTCCATCTTCGCCCGCACCGTCAGGCTTGGATCATCCGCCAAGATCGTATTCACGCCGACGAGAATCGCATCTGCGCCTTGGCGTAATTTCATGCCAAAAGCCCGCGCTTTTTCGCCGGTGATCCATTTTGATTCGCCGCTGGCCGTGGCGATTTTTCCATCGAGCGTCATCGCTGCCTTTACGGTGACGAACGGCGTGCGATGGACGATCCAGTGATTGAAGGCTTCGTTTAATCGGGCGCAATCTTCTGCCAGTTTCCGGTGGGGCGAGCGTCCTCGCGAGCCGGACGCGGCAGGTTTAAGCGGCTCGCGAGGACGCTCGCCCCACCAATCAACGGCAATTCGCGCACGCCGTAAAATCTTAAAGCCCTTGCCGGCGTGGCTCGGATTCGGATCGGTCGTGCCGACAATGACGCGCTTGATTCCCGTCGCGATGATGGCGTCCGTGCAGGGCGGCGTGCGTCCGTGGGTGCAGCAGGGTTCGAGCGTGACGTAGAGCGTCGCACCTTTGGGATTGTGACCGCGTTTTTGCGCGTCGCGCAGCGCTTCGATTTCGGCGTGCGGTCCGCCGGCTTGGCGATGCCAGCCGCGCCCGATGATTTTTCCGCCCTTCACCAACACTGCGCCAACCATCGGATTCGGCGACGTCGCGCCATATCCGCGCCGGGCAAGGCGGAGGGCGAGCCGCATGAATGGGAGATCAGACATCGCCGGGTATTGTTGGAGTCAAAAAGTGAATTCCCAATTTACAGCAGATGCCCCATCTTCTGCTTCTTGGTTTTCAAATACCGTTCGTTGTGCGGATTGGCTTTCACTTTGATCGGAACCTGCTGCGTGATCTTCAGGCCGTAGCCTTCGAGGCCGACGATTTTGCGCGGGTTGTTCGTGAGCAGGCGGATGGTTTTGAGTCCGAGGTCACAGAGAATTTGCGCGCCGAGGCCGTATTCGCGCAGATCCATCTTGAAACCAAGTTTCTCGTTCGCCTCGACCGTGTCGTAGCCCTGCTCCTGCAATTTGTAAGCCTGAATCTTCGGCGCGAGGCCGATGCCGCGGCCTTCCTGGCGCATGTAAAGAATCACGCCGCAGCCCTCCTCGGCCACCTGGCGCATGGCGGAATGCAGTTGCGGGCCGCAATCGCAACGGCGCGAGCCGAAGACGTCGCCGGTGAGGCATTCGCTGTGGACGCGGACGAGGACGTTTTTCTTGCCGGTCACGTCGCCGCGCATGAGGGCGAGATGATGCTGGCCGTCCACTTTGGAGCGGTAAAGTGCGAGGTCGAAATCGCCATAGTCGGTGGGCATCTTGATAGTCTCGATGCGCTCGACGAGTTTTTCGCGGGTGCGACGGTATTCGATCAGCGCGGCGATGGTGGCGATCTTCAGCTTGTGTTTCTTGGCGAATTTCAGCAACGCGGGTAATCGCGCCATCGTTCCGTCGTCGTTCATGATTTCGCAGATGACGCCGATGGGGCGTCCGCCGGCGAGGGTGACGAGATCCACGGCGGCTTCGGTATGGCCGGAACGTTGGAGCACGCCGCCGGGCTTGGCGCGCAGCGGAAAAACGTGGCCGGGCTGAACGAGATCGTCCGGCACGGCGGTCGGCGAGGCCATGATGTGAATCGTGTGGGCGCGGTCGGCGGCGCTGATGCCGCTGCCGATGCCTTTCGCGGCATCCACGCTGACTTGAAAATCGGTGCGGAAGACTTCGCGGTTTTGCTTCACCATGCGTTCGATGCCGAGTTGTTGGAGACGCTCGCTGGTGGTCGGCACGCAGATGAGGCCGCGGCCGTGCTTGGCCATGAAATTAATCGCGGCGGGCGTGACGTATTGCGCGGCCATGATGAGGTCACCCTCGTTTTCGCGGTCTTCGTCGTCGGTGACGATGACCATTTTACCACGGCGGATGTCGGCGATGACGGCTTCGATGGAGTCAAACTTGGTTTTCATCTACGGAAACAGGCTAGTCGTAGTCATGGGAAAAGTCACACCATTCGTGGCCATTCACAGGCCATTTGAGTTTTTGCTGGCTGACGGGGAAAATACGTTTAGGCTGGGTTCAGAATTAATTTCAGTATGCAGCCGGCGAGGGAGACGAGGTGCCGTCAGATCACGATGTCAACCGCTCAACAAGAAAAAAGTCCCGGCAAAACAACGGCCAGTTCCCCCGCTGTGGCGGTGGATTTGCAGGAAAATCTCCGCCGCCTCGACCGCCTCGCGAACCTCGGCATCGTTTCCGCCAGCGTTGCGCACGAAATCAAAAACGGCCTCACCGCCATCAACACCTTCGTCGAAATCCTGCTGGAAAAAGGCGAGGACAAGGAAATGGCCGAGGTGGTGCGGCGCGAATTGAAGCGGATTGACCAGCTCGTCACGCAGATGCTGCGATTCTCGTCGCCCAAACCGACGGCCCGCGCCGCAGTCCACGTCCACCACGTGCTGGATCATTCGCTGCGGCTGCTGGAGCACCAGATGAGCGGCCGGCTGATCGTGCTCCAGCGCGATTATCAGGCGACTTTTGACAAGGTTCACGGTGACGAATCGCAGTTGCAACAGGCGTTCATGAACCTGCTGATGAACGGCGTGGAAGCCATCGGCAACGACGGCAAACTGACGGTGTTCACGGAAAACGATACCGATCTGAACGGTCGCCGGCATCTGAAAATCCATATCCGCGACACGGGGCCGGGGATTCCGCCGGAACATTTGACTCGGGTATTCGAGCCTTTCTTCACCACCAAGAAAAATGGCACCGGCCTCGGTCTGGCCATCTGCCAGCGCATCGCCCAGGAACATTCGGGCCAAGTGGACGTCCAAAGCGACGTGGGAACGGGTTCGACATTCATTATCTCGCTGGCGGCAGAGTAGGCGCTGCGCCTCGGCCAATTTTTCCGTGACGCAAAATTTTGCGTGGATTCGCGGTTCCAGATGGGCAACATTCCGCGCATGGACAAAGATAAAGTCGCAGAAATTCTCGTCGAGATCGGCACCTTGCTGGAATTGAAGGGCGAGAATCCGTTCAAAACCCGCGCCTACTCCAATGGCGCGCGGATCATCGAAGGCTTGAGCGAGCCGCTCGCCACGCTGGTCGCAGAAAAACGGCTGGGAGAAATCAAGGGCATCGGCGAGGCGCTGGAACAAAAAATCACGGAGCTGGTCGAGACGGGGAAATTGAAATACTACGACGAATTGAAGGCTTCCATCCCGCCGGGCTTGATCGAGATGCTGGAGATTTCCGGCCTCGGCCCGAAGAAAATCCAGGCGATGAACAAGCAGTTGGGCATTGATTCCATTGAGAAATTGGAGGTGGCGTGCAAAGCCGGCAAGGTGGCGGAGCTGGATGGTTTCGGCGAAAAGACCCAGGCGAACATCCTCGAAGGCATCGCGCGCAAACGGACCTACGCGAGCAAACATCGCTTGAGCGACGCGTGGCTGGCGGCGGAGCCGTTGCTGGAACATTTGCGGACGCATCCCGAAGTGATCCGTTGCAGCACGGCGGGGAGTTTGCGGCGTTCCAAAGAGGTCATCGGGGACATTGATTTGCTGGCGTCGTCGAAGAAGGCGGCGGACGTGATCGAATTTTTCGTCTCGCAGCCGGGCATCGTCAAGGTGCTGGCGAAGGGCGACACGAAGGCGAGCGTGATTTTGGAGGGCGGCATCCAGTGCGATCTGCGCGTGGTGAGCGATGCGGAATTTCCATTTGCACTGGCGTATTTCACGGGTAGCAAGGAGCACAACATTGTGATGCGTCAGCGGGCGATTCAACGCGGGTTGCGGCTCAATGAATACGGCTTGTTCAAATCGAAAGAAGAGACGCGTGATCCGAAGTTGCTCGTGCCCTGCAAGACGGAGGAGGACATTTTCGTCAAGCTAGACTTGGCGTTTGTGCCGCCGGAACTGCGCGAAGATCACGGGGAATTTGCTGCCAGCGAGAAAAACCATCTGCCCAAGCTCATCGAATGGTCGGATTTGAAAGGCGCGTTGCACAACCACTCTAACTGGAGCGACGGCCACAACACGCTGGAGGAAATCGCGGATTACATGGACGATCTTGGCCTGGAATATTGGGCGATTACGGATCACTCCAAAGCGTCATTTCAGGCGAACGGCTTGGACGCGACCCGGCTGCATGAACAGATCAAGGAAATCAAAAAGTTGAATGCCCGCTTCGCTGACGAGGGCCGCGACTTCCGACTGTTGACGGGCAGTGAGGTGGATATTTTGAAGGATCGGCTGGATTTCGACGATGATCTGTTGGCGGAGCTGGAAGTGGTCGTCGCGAGCCTGCACGTTCCCTCCAGCAACGAGGCTGATAATACGAAACGATTGATTCGCGCGGCGGAAAACCCATTCGTCCACATCCTCGGACATCTGACGGGGCGGCTGTTGTTGGAGCGCGAGCCGTATCCGGTGAATGTTCATGCGGTGATTGACGCCTGTGCGGCGACGGGGACGTGGATCGAGCTGAACTGCAATCCGTATCGGCTGGATTTGGACTGGCGGCACTGGCCCTACGCGAAGAGCAAAGGCGTGAAGTGTGTCATAAACCCGGACGCGCACCGGAATGTTCATGCGGGATTTCTCCGGCTGGGTGCCGGCGTGGCGCGAAAGGGCTGGCTGGAAAAAGCGGACGTGATGAACGCCCTCCCTTGGGCCAAGTTGCAAAAGGAATTGAAACAAAAACGTCACAAGCATGAAACGGAATAGCATCAATTCCAGAAATTTATGAGGGCCGGGCGGTGAATAATTACCTGAAAAATGTTTTGACGCACCGCTTGTCAGGCTGCTAGCTTTTCATAGCAATCGGCCATCAGGAAAAATTTTAGATGTCTGGAAGTGTCCACGGCCAACGAAATAAATAGGCACATAATGAAAAAAATCTTCGTATCAGTCGGGCTGGCAGCCGCGGGCGCTGCCGGGTTCACATCGGCCATGGCCCAGAGCATGGAAGCCGGCCCCACGCCGAAGATGTGGAACGTAAACGGAAGCTTGCGCGGCTTTTACGACGACAACTACGCGGTGGCCAACAACAAGAAGGGCAGCTTCGGTATTGAATTAACCCCTTCCGCTTCGGCCAACATTGATTTGCAGCAGACCACCATCGGCATCCGTTACACCTTCGGTATGTATTGGTATCAGCAGCGGGCTGATAACGGGATGAATGCGGTGGATTACACTCATCAGGCAGATTTGTGGTTGGAGCACGCCTTCACCGGACGGGTAAAGTTGAACCTGACTGACACTTTTGCCGTCGCCCAAGATCCGAAACTGGTGGATGGCGGCGCGGTGACACGGGTTGAGGGCAACAACTTGGCTAACCATGCCAAAGCGACGCTCACCACCGATTGGACCCGCCAGTTCAGCACGGCCACTTTTTACGGTAACGACCTTTATATCTACTCAGATAGCGGCACCACCAATGCTGCTGCTGGCACTGACCCCAGCACGGCCGCTTTGTTGAACCGCATTGAGCAGAAGGTGGGAACTGATTTTCAATGGCATTTCCAGCCGGAAACCGTCGGTTTTATTGGCTATGCTTACAGCTGGGTGCGTTACACCGGCGATAAGCAGATATCGCCTCAACAGGTAATCGGTTCGAAGCTGATCACCTACATGAGCGATGCCCGTAACTACAACGCCCATTACGGATATGTGGGCGTGTCGCATGAATTCAGCCCCAATTTGAGCGGCACGGGCCGAGTGGGTGCCTCCTATACAGATCTCTACAATGATCCGGTTTCGGCTTCAAAGTCATGGGCACCGTATGCTGACCTTTCCGTTGTCTATACCTACATCCCCGGTTCCTATATGCAGGCGGGCTACCGGCAGGACATGAATTCGACCGATATTGTCGCCCCCAACAACGCGGGGCATCTGACCCAGTATCAGGAAAGCTCGGTGTTCTATTTTGACATCAATCATCGGTTCACCCCGAAGATCACCGGTTCCTTGGTCAGCCAATACATGTATTCCAGCTATAAAGAGGGTGCCTATAGCGGCAACGGCGATTCCGCTGTCAGTGCAGGTGTCAATCTGACCTATCAGATCAACCGTCATTTTTCCTGCGAAGCCGGATATAACTTCGACGAGTTGTTTTCCAGCATCAGCGGCCGCGACAATACCCGCAACCGGGTTTACATCGGTCTGGGCGCGCAATATTGAGCGATGTTAGGAAACCAGCTTTGAACGCAACGTCGGGAGCCGAGTCCAAGACAGGCTCCCCTTATTTTTTTAAGATATGGACCCATTGAAAAATCCCGCGCCCCCTGAAGCCAAGCTGCACTTTCTGGATTACTGGCGCGTGATTCGCATCCGCAAGGCGATCATCATCACCGTTTTTCTCATCACCGCCATCATCGCCACGGCTGTGACCTTCATTCTGCCGGAATCTTACTCCAGCACGGCCCGCATCAAGGTGGAAAACGATGTCATGGACAGCCCCGGCTTCGGCAATTCCATGACGGCGGCCAACATGCCGTATGATCCCTATTTCATCCAGACCACGTTTGAAATCATGCAGTCGCAGCTCGTGTTGAGCAATGTCATCAGCGCGCTGAATCTCAATGTTGAATGGGGCAAGAAATATAATAATGGCGATCCGCTCAAATCCACGGAAACTCTGGAAATTCTCAAGGGCCGCATGAGCCTGGCCCCAGTGCGCAACACCAAGTTGATCGCCATCACCGTCTATAGCGACGACGCCAAGGAAGCCGCCTTGTTGGCCAACACCATTGCCGATTCCTACAAAAATTACCGCCTCGACTCCCGCCGTCAGGCTACCGCCAAGGGCTTGGAAGTGTTGGAGGGGCAATATCTCGACGAGTCCAACCGGATCCAAGTCGCCCAGCAGCAGATTGACAAGCTCCGGGGCGAACTGGGAATCAGCGGCGACCAGGCCAATTCCCCTTACTTCACCCCGTCACTCACCCAGGACCAACTCCAGAAGTATAATGACCAAAGAATTCAAGGTGAGCGCGACTACAAGGAACTGGACGTGCAGCTTGAACACCTGAAGGCGCTGGACAAGATGCAGCTTCGCGATGTTTTACCCAATGTCGTCAATGATGGCGCCTTGAGCGATTTGCTTAGTAAATTACATGAAGCCCAGCAAAAAATTGCGACCCTCAAAATTGATTATTCGCCGGACAACCTCAATGTGACCCGTGTCCAGACCCTGATTGACACCTTGAACCGTCAGATTGACGATCGCGTGACGGGAATTTTGGCCGGCTTGGAAAGCCAAGTTATTTCCAAAAAAGCCGCCCTCGACGCCCTGACCCAGGCTGTCGAAGACGCCAAGGCCAAGGATCAGCTCGAATCCGGCAAGAACCAGCCTTACTACGACGCCAAGCGCAATCTGGAACAGATGCGCGATCTGCATAAACTGCTTTATTCCAAAATTGAGGCCGAAAAACTGGATTCCGAAATTCCCAAAAGTTCCATGGTGCAGTTAACCGACCGGGCCGAACCCGGCAAGGAACCGGTGAAGCCGAACAAGACCGTGAACATTGTCCTCGGCCTGATTTTCGGCCTGATCATGGGCGTCGGTCTGGCGTTCTTCATCGAATACCTCGACACCAGCGTCAAGACCATTGACGACGTCGAGCGAACCTTCCAAGCGCCCGTGCTCGGCGTCATTCCGCAGAACATCGGCTACCTGCTCGATGAAGGTGCGGAAAGCAAACACGCCGAAGCCTATCGCGTGTTGCGAACGAATCTACTGTTCTCCCGCAAGGAGGCCAACCTCAACACGATTGTCGTCGTCAGCGCCGGCGCCGGCGAGGGCAAGTCCACCACCACCATCAATCTCGCCACGGTGTTCGCCCAAGGCGGCAGCCGCGTATTGATTGTGGATTCCGACTTGCGCCGTCCCACGTTGCACAAGCTTTTCAAGGTCACGAACAACCTTGGTTTGACCAACTATCTGCTCAAGCAGAATACCATCCCGGAAATCGTCCAAACCACCTCGGTGCCGAACCTTGATTTCATGGCCAGCGGCAAATTGCCGAACAGCTCGATGGGCATTCTCGGTTCCGCCCAGATGAAAGAGATGATTACCGAACTCAAGCAGCGCTACGACTTCATCTTCTTCGATTCGCCCCCGATCTTGGGCGTCAGCGATGCGTCCATTCTCGCGAGCGAAGTGGACCTCGTCATGCAGGTCATCCAATACCGCCGTTACCCGCAGCCCATGACCATCCGCGCCAAGCAGATGATCGAGAAGGTCGGCGGCAACTTTGTCGGCATCGTCCTCAACAACATCAACATGTCGCAGGACGAAGGCTACTATTACTACAGCGGCTACTACCACGATTACTACTATTCCCGCAATGCAGACGAGCAGGAACAGGAAGCCAAGGCGGCCAACGCCAAACCCGCCGCCGCCGCCGGCGAAGGCGACACCGAAATCAAACAGAAGTATTGACCCGCCGCCGCGCCATTTAGAAATTAATTGCCGATGAAATCAAAAATGTTTCAGTTCACGCGCACCAGCTTGCTGCTGTTGCTGCCCCTGCTTGCGCTCGCCCTCGGCGGATGCGCGCTGTTTTCCAGCACCAACAAGGGCAATGTCATGGAGCAGCCGGATCCCAAACAGGACCAGGTGGCTCGACTGCACGTCGGCGATACGATCACCATAACGCTGACCGGCCCGCCGGAAGAACTGGCCCCGCAGGAAAAGCCCATCAAGGAAGACGGCACCATCACCTTGCCTGACATTGGCCGGGTCAAAGCTGCCGGCAAGACGCCGGGTGAACTGGAAGATGCCATCCACGATCTTTACGTTCCCAAGGTTTACACACACTTGAGTGTCACCGTCAAAACCAGCGGCGACCGCGTCTATTACGTCCGGGGCGAAGTGAAAGCTCCCGGTCGCATGATTTACGCCGGCTCCATCACGGTCAGCAAGGCCATCACCTCCGCCGGCGACGTCACAGACTTTGCTGATCTGAGTGACATCACGCTTACTCGCGCCAATGGCCAGCGCTTCGATTTGAGTCTTAAGCGCATTCTGGCGGGTAAAGATCCCGACCCGCCGGTGTATCCCGGCGACCAGATCGAAGTGGGCCACCGCATATTCTGATGATCCAACTGCGCATCCTTTCCGGCAAAATGGCGGGCGACATTCAGGTCGTCCGCCGTTTTCCTTTTAACATCGGACGCGCGGCGGGGAATGATTTAATCCTCGATGAATCCGGTGTGTGGGACAAACATCTCACGCTCGGATTTCAAAAGGGTGAAGGTTTCACGCTGCAAACCGCGCCGGAAACCTTTGCCGCCATCAACGAAGAATCAAAAACATCCGCCCGCCTGCGGAACGGCGACATCATCTCCTTTGGCTCCATCAAAATCCAGTTCTGGCTCGCTGCTCCGCGGCAGCGCGGCTTGCGACTGAAGGAACTGTCGGTCTGGCTGCTCCTCGCTGCCGTTACGGCGTTCCAGTTCTTCCTCATCTATCGGTTGCTGAAATAAAAAACCACGCGAAGATTTCGTGTGGTTGTAATTGGTGAGGTGAGCGTCCTCTTGAACCGGATTTCAATGCCGGAAATGCCGGGCACCCGTGAACGCCATCGCCATGCCGCGCGCGTCCGCCGCCGCGATGACCTCCGCGTCCTTCACCGAACCGCCCGGCTGGATCGCCGCCGTTGCGCCCGCTTCCGCGGCGGCGATGAGCCCGTCGGGGAAGGGAAAGAACGCGTCGCTGCACACCACGCTGCCCGCGAGCGGCAGCTTCGCCTCGCCCGCCTTCCACACCGCGATGCGGCTGCTGTCCACGCGGCTCATCTGGCCCGCGCCCGTGCCGAGCGTCCGGCCTTCGCCAACGTAGAGAATCGCGTTTGATTTCAAGTGTTTCACCACGCGCCAGCCGAACAGCATCGCCTTCAGTTCCGCCTCCGTCGGCTGCCGCTTCGTGACGATTTTCAAATCCGCCGCTGTCGTGACTTTCAAATCACGCTGCTGGAGCAGGAATGAATCCGCGCCCACGCTGCGCACATCCCACGGCTGCGCGGCCAGCGGCGACTTGTTGATCTGCAACAAGCGGAGATTTTTTTTCTTCTGCAAAATGGCCAGCGCCTCCGCTGTGAATTCCGGTGCGACGATGACCTCGCTGAAAATTTCCGCAATCGCCTCGGCCACCGCGCCGTCGAGCGGCTGGTTCACCGCGATGATGCCGCCAAACGGCGCCTGCTTGTCCGTGGCGAACGCCTTGTCCCACGCCTCGCGGAGGTTCGCGCCCTGGCCGACGCCGCATGGATTCGTGTGCTTGAGGATGGCGAGCGTCGGCACATCGGTGCGGAATTCCTCGATGAGCGCCGTCGCGGCGGTGAGGTCCAAAATGTTGTTGTAGGAAAGTTCCTTGCCGTGGAGCTGTTTGAAATAATCGTGGAACTTGCCGTAAAGCGCCGCCGTCTGGTGCGGGTTCTCGCCGTAGCGCAACGGCTGCGCCATCGGCGCGGAAATCGTCAGCACCTGCGGCAATGCGGTCTTGTCGGCGGCAAATTCCTTTTGCAGATGCGCTGCGATGGCCGCGTCGTAAGCGGCGGTGCGCGCATAGACTTTCGCGCAGAGCTTGCGGCGCAGTTCCAAAGTCGTGTTGCCGCTCTCGGCAATTTGCTTCGCCACTTCGGCGTAATCGAACGGGTCCACCACGACCGTCACGCTGTCGTGGTTCTTCGCCGCGCTGCGCAGCATGGAAGGTCCGCCGATGTCGATGTTTTCAATGGCATCGTGCAGTTTCACGTCCGGCTTGGCAACGGTGGCTTCGAACGGATAAAGGTTCACGACGACCAGGTCAATCGGCTTGATGGCGTGGGCTTTCACTGCTGCCTCGTGCGTGGCGTTGCCGCGAATGTAGAGCAAGCCGCCATGGACGAGTGGATGCAGCGTCTTCACGCGGCCGTCGAGCATTTCGGGGAAACCGGTGTGTTCGCTGATGTCCTTCACGGCGAGACCGGCTTCGCGCAGCGCCTTGGCGGTGCCGCCGGTGGAGATGAGTTCGACGCCCTGGGCGGCGAGGATTTGGGCGAACGGAAGGAGGCCGGTTTTATCGGAAACAGAAAGCAGAGCACGTTGAATTTTCACGCGCGACAAAATCTACGAAAGCCGCCGCCGCCGCAACCGGCAATTTGCATTTCGGCGAACAAATTTTGCCATCCGCTTGCTGTGGAGCGATAGGAGTTCCAAACTTTGCGCGGAATTACTTAACCGTCGCCAGTTCCGCCCCGATGGCGCGTTCGAGCCGGGCGCGGGCGGCGGCGTAATCATGTTGCGCCGTGACCAGCGTGGTGCGCGCCTGCGTGAGCGAGGTTTCCGCGTCCAATACGTCAAGCTGCGTGCCCGTGCCGGCGTCGAAGCGCGCTTTCGCCTCGCGCAGGGACTCCTCGGCTTGCTCCTGCACTTTGTTCTGCGAGTTGAGGACTTCCCGGGCCTCGATGAAATCGGAATACGACGTCCGCACATTGAGTTCGATCTGGCGCGAGCGGTCTGCCAACTCCGTCTGGGATTTTGAGTAAAGCGCCTTGGCTTGCTTGACTTTGCCAACCGTGAGCGCGCCGTCGAAAATATCCCAGGTCAGTTGTCCGCCCACGACCCAGCCATCCAGTTCGTCGGAAAGGTCGGTGCTGAAGCTGTTGTTCATCCAATTGTAGCCGGCAAACGCCGCGATGGTGGGCTTGTAACCCGCCTTGGCATTGACGACGTTGACCTCCTGCAATTTGATGTCCTGGCGCAACGCCTTGAGTTCCGTGCGCCGCTCCAACGCCTGTTGAATGGCGTCCGGCAAAATGAGATTCCAGGGCGCAACCTCGAAATTATCCGTAAGTTGCATCGGGATGTCCTCCAGCACCTCGCGTGGCAGATCGTAGCCGAGCAGGTTGACGAGCACATTTTTGGCGATGCGAAACTGGCTGCGTGCATGAATGAGATTGGGCTTGGCGTTCGCCACCGCCACCTCGGCGCGGAGAACATTGAAATGCGGCACCGTGCCGGCGTCGAACCGGCGTTGTTGATCGTCGAGTTCCTTTTGCAACAGTTTCACCGACGCCTCGTTGACCACGATTTGTTGCTCGGCTAGCAAGACGTCATAATACGCCAGTCGCACCAATAGCAGCGTGTCCGCCACCGCCGTCTGGTATTGGGCCAGCGCCTGTTTCCGCGTCGCGGTCGCGCCCTGAAATCCCGCCACCATTTTACCGCCCGCATAAATATTTTGAACCAGTTGAATGCCCGCGTTCCAGCTTTGGTGGGGTTGGTCCGTTGCGCCCGGAAAGGTCTGCACCAGCGACGATTGCTCGTCCGTGTATTTCCCGGCCGCCTGTAAGTGCGGCAGCGCCACCGCCCGCGTCTGGATCACCACACCTTGCGACGCCTGCAAATCATCCTTCGCCTTGAGGATCGCTGCGTTTTGCGCCAGCGCGATATTTGCACAGTCGGCCAGCGACAGCGGGCGCGACAACCAGTCCGGCGCCTTCGTATCAGCGGCGACGACCCCAAAAGCAAAACCGAGGAGCAAGGAAAGCAGCGTCAATTTTTTCATACGACTTGCGCATCCTACCATTCGGTAGGTTAAAAGTCGAATGAATCGTTTCCCTCGTCAAAATTCCGGTTTCTGCTACCGTGAATCCGGCGTCCGTATGAAACTTTTTTGGAAAACCATCCTCTCCGTGCTCGCCGTCGCGCTCCTCGCCGGCTGCGCGAAGAAATCGCCCGGCACCTTTCAAGGCTACATCGAGGGCGAATACGTTTATCTCGCCGCACCGCTCGGTGGCGCGTTGACCAATCTCGCCGTCGCGCGGGGCGACTCGGTCAAAACCGGGCAACTGCTATTCACGCTCGAACGGGAAGCCGAAGCCGCCGCGCTCGCCCAAGCCGACCAGAATCTCGCGCAGGCCCAGGCCCAGTTGGCCGATTTAACCAAAGGCAGCCGGCCCTCGGAAATCGCCGCGCTCACCGCGCAATTGGAGCGGGCGCAGGCCAGTTTGAAGCTGGCCACCATCCAGTTCACGCGGCGGGAACAGTTGAGCGGATCGGACGCCATTTCCAAGGAAGAAGTCGACCAGATGCGCTCCCAGCGCGACGAGAGCCAGGCGCAGGTGGATCAACTCACCGCCGATTTGGAAACCGCCAGGCTCGGCGGACGCGCCGATGCCATCCATGCTGCGCAAGCTGCCGTGGAGGCGGAGACCGCCGCGCGTGACAAGGCCAAATGGTCGTTCGACCAGAAACAGCAATTCGCGCCCACGAACGCCGTCGTTCACGACACACTCTATCGCGCCGGCGAATGGGTCGCGGCCGGTAATCCCGTCGTCGTGTTGCTGCCGCCCGGAAATTTGAAGGTTCGTTTCTTTGTGCCGCAGGAAAATTTGCCGCAAATCAAGATCGGCCAAACTATTTCTGTCCATTGCGACGGCGCGGCGCAGCCGTTCACGGCCACCGTGAATTACATCTCTACGCAGGCCGAATACACACCGCCGGTGATTTACAGCCGCGAGACTCGCGCGAATTTGGTGTTCATGATCGAGGCCGTGTTTGCCCCCGCCGACGCCGTGAATCTCCGGCCCGGCCAGCCGGTGGATGTGCGCCTGAACTAAAATGACCGCGCGTCAAACCATCGCCACGCTGCGCCGCTACGAGTCGCGCAACGTCATGTTCTGCGAGCCGGATGGTTCCTGGCCCATCGTCTGGGAACGTGCGAAGGGTGTTCACGTCTGGGACGCCAACGCGAAAAAATATCTCGACCTCACCGCCGCCTTCGGCGTCGCCGCCGCCGGACACGCCAACGCCAATGTCGTCAAAGCCGGGCAAAAGCAGATGGCGAAACTTCTGCACGCGATGGGCGACGTCCATCCGCACGCGCTCAAAGCCGAACTCGCGCGCGAACTAAGTCGGCTCACCTTCGAGCGCTGGAGCAAGAACCTAGACGCCAGACGCCAGACGCCAAACCCCATCACTGGCAAGGTGATCTTCTCCAACTCCGGCTTTGAGGCCGTCGAGTCCGCGCTCAAGACCGCCATCCTTGCCACCAGCAAACGCGGCATTATCGCGTTTGAGGGCGGCTATCACGGCCTTGGCTACGGCGCGCTCAACGCCACGCACCGCGAACATTTTCGCGGGCCGTTCCGCTCGCAATTGCGTGAGTTTGGTCATTTCGTTCCGTTTCCCGTAGGAGACGAGGTGACGAGTCTCAAATCAAAAAACAAGATTGAGACTCCTCACGTCGTTACCTGCAAAGAAATTGAATTGCGCATCCGCCAGATTTTCCGCCGCGAGAAAATCGGGGCGATCCTTGTTGAGCCAATCCAGGCGCGCGGTGGCTGCAATGTTCCGCCACGAGAATTTCTGCCGTTGCTCCGCAAGCTTTGCGACGAGCACGGCGCGCTGCTCATCCTGGACGAGATTTACACTGGTTTCGGCCGCACTGGAAAATGGTTTGCGTGCGAGCATAGCAGCGTAATTCCAGACCTGATCTGCCTCGGCAAAGCGCTCACCGGTGGTTTTCCGCTCTCGGCCTGCGTCGGTCGCGCCGACCTCATGGATGCTGCGTGGCAGGCCTCCAACGGCGAGGCGATCCACACCAGCACATTCCTCGGCCACCCCGTCGGCTGCGCCATGGCGCTGGCGCAGATCAAGGAAATCCAACGGCTGAAACTCGTCGAGCGCAGCGCCAAACTCGGCGGCCACTTGATGGAACTGCTATCAACTATCAACTACCAACCATCAACTTCACGCGGCCTCGGCTTGATGGCGGGCCTGGAATTGAATTTTCCTGGTGGCAAACCTGCGACCCAACTGGCGCTGAATGCGGTCAAAAAGCTTTTGCATCGCGGCTATATCTTTCTGCCGGAGGGCGAGCACGGAAACGTAATAGGTTTTACGCCGCCGCTCACAATTTCGAAGGCGCAGCTTGCGAAGGCGGTGGCCGAACTCAAAAAAGTTTTAACCACGGATTAACACAGATGCACACAGATAAGCTCAAATGGCGGAAAATATTTTGGCCGGTGGGGCGAGTGTCCCCGCGAGCCGTCAGCCGTGGGTTCTATGCGGCTCGCGGGGACGCTCGCCCCACCAATTTATTTCATCCGTGTTTATCCGTGTCCATCCGTGGTTTAATTTCTCCCGATGAAACTCACTGAAATGCGCGAGCTGCTGGCCAAGCGCGACATCCAGCTCACGAAATCGCTCGGACAGAATTTCCTGCACGACGCGAACCAGTTGGAACGCATCGTTGCCACGGCGGAGTTGGCCAAGGCTGACAAGGTATTGGAAATCGGCCCTGGACTCGGGCCGCTCACGGAATTGTTGATTGCGAAAGCCGGCGAAGTGCTGGCGGTGGAAATGGATGGACGGCTCGTCGAATTTTTGGCCGAGCGGTTTGGTTTGGTCTCGAAAGAAGGTGAGCCAGACGTTGTAAATCCAATGCCAATGGATTCATCCCAGCGCGGGAACGAGGAACCCACTCTCCCTGGAGAGGAGGACAAAAACCCCAACCACCCGGACAATTTTTTCTTGATGCACGACGACGCCCTGGCGTTTCTCAAACGCGAGCCGCGCGATTGGAGCGAATGGAAACTCGTCGCCAACCTGCCTTACTCCGTTGCCTCGCCGATTCTGGTGGAACTGTCCGCCGGCGTCCGCGCGCCGAAGCTGCTGGCCGTCACGCTCCAGTTGGAAGTCGCGCAACGGCTCATGGCGCCGACGGATGACGACCATTACGGCATCCTGACGCTGCTGGTGCAGCTCGATTTCGAGCCGCGCGGCTGGTTTAAAATTCCGCCCGGCTGTTTTTTCCCTGCGCCGGAAGTGGATTCCGCCTGCGTCTGCCTCGTGCGCCGGGCCACGCCGTTACTGACAGAGGAACAACGCATTCTATTCCGCCGGCTCGTGAAAAAATCCTTCTCGCAACGCCGGAAGATGATGCTGAAACTGCTGAAGCAGGAATGGCCGAAGGAACAATTGGAAGCCGCGTTCACCGAACTGAACATTTCGTTCCAGGAACGTGCGGAGAAATTGAGTCTGGAACAGTTTGTGGCTCTCACACAAAAGCTTTCGGCCTGAGGCTGAGAACCTATTTCAAATTCTTCCGCACGGTTTCCGCGATTTGAATGAACGCCTTGCCCGCCGCGTGATTGGGCGTGGAGACGACGATGGGCATTCCGCGGTCGCCGCCTTCGCGGATTTCGGTAAAGATCGGGACTTCGCCGAGAAACGGAACGTTCTGTCGCGCGGCTTCCTCCTTGCCGCCGCCGTGGCCGAAGATTTCCACGCGGTCGCCGTTCGGCGTGGTGAAGTAGCTCATGTTTTCCACAATGCCCAGGATCGGCACGTTCACCTTGTTGAACATGGCGATGCCTTTGCGCACAACGCCGAGCGAGGCTTCCTGCGGCGTGCTGATGATGACACCGCCGTCGAGCGGCACGGTCTGGCAGAGCGAAAGCTGCGCGTCGCCGGTGCCAGGCGGCAGATCCACGAGGAGAAAATCCAGATCGCCCCATTCGACGGCCATGAGAAACTGCTGGATGGTCTTGGTGATCATCGGCCCGCGCCAGATGACCGGCTGGTCGTCCGTGACCAGCAGGCCAATGCTCATCACTTTCACGCCGTGCGCCATCGGCGGCACGAGGCGCTCGGCTTCGTTGACGGTGGGCCGTTCATAGACGCCCATCATCAGCGGAATGCTCGGCCCGTAAATGTCGCAGTCCAGGAGGCCGACTTTCGCGCCGAGATGCGTGAGGGCGCAGGCGAGGTTCGAGGAACAGGTGGATTTGCCGACGCCGCCCTTGCCGCTCGCGACGGCGATGATGCGCTTGACGCCTTTCACCTTGTTCTGATTGGCAAAAGCATTTTGCGGTGCCCCGGCTCCGGCTGCGGGCTGGCGGACTTCGACGTGAACGTGATTCACGCCGGGAAGATTTTTAAGGAGGCGTTCGCTCTCGGCCTTGATCTGCAACGCGGCTTCGGGATTGGGCGAGGTCAATTGCATCGTGACGCTCACCGCGCCGTTGGCGGCGGAAACTTCTTTGACGAGGCCGAAGGAGACGATGTCGCGCGAATAGCCGGGATACTTTACGGATTTCAGCGCGTCGAGAACTGTGTCTTGCGAGAGCATGGGCAGACAAAATGCCACCGATGCGGGCGAAGGCAAGGGCTTCCTATTCGAAAACGCTCAACTCGCGGTTTGCCTTGCGGAGCTTGCCGGTGAGGTCGAGGCAGAGCATCTGCAGCATCTTGATCTTGATGGCGGGATGGTTTTTGCCCAGCGTTTGAAAATCTTCCAGCGTGATCAAATCGCATTCGACATCCGTGTCGGCAACGATGTTGGCGGAGCGCGGCACGCCGTCGAGGAAGGCCATTTCGCCGAAGGACATGCCCGGCGAAAACGTGGCGAGGCGATGACGTTCTTCGGCCGGCAGCAGAACGCTGACGTGGCCGCGCGCGAGGAAAAACATTTCGCGGGCCGCGTCGCCGGCGTGGATGATGGTTTGTCCCGGCTTGTAGGCGCGCGGCTTCAGCAACGGCAGCACCACCTTCAGCTCGGCATCGGAAAAATCCTGGAACAGGTGATAGTCGGCGGGCTTCGCCTTGTAGTTGGGCGCGTGGGCGTGTCGCGTGTGCTCAAGCAACTGTTCTTCGCATGCTTCGAGCGCGAGGTCGTTGTCGGGATAGGTTGAAAAGAGTTCCGTGAAGCGGTCGGCGAGCTTCTTCTTCATCATGCGGCGCAGGAGCGGGAGATGTTCGCAGTGGGTGAAGAGCACGGTTTTTTTGGCGTCATGCAGCTTGCCAACGAGCGAATGCAGCAGGTGGCCGGCGCTTTCGTTCAGGCTCAAGACGCGCTTCAAATCGAGGATGAGAAACTGGATTTCGTCTGCCCGTTCCAGCACATCGCGCAACACCGGCTCGGTGGTGGCAAATTCAAGATGGCCCTGCAACTGGTAAACTTGAATCACTTTCGCCAGCTCGCGGAGATCCTGGCCTTCCTCCTTGGTGCGCACGTGGCTGGAATTGAATTCCGCGCCGGAGAACCGAGCGCGAATGGTGGATTTGCCGGCGACCGGACGGTTGAACAAATGCAGGTCGAGGCGGCGAGATAATTCCTGGCAGATGCGGATACCCCGGACGCTGTTGCCATGGGCATCGAGGCGCGGCGAGAAAACGCCGATGCCGATCTGGCCCGGCAACACGGCGAGGACGCCGCCGGCCACGCCGCTCTTGGCCGGGATGCCGACGTTGTAAAGCCATTCGCCGGCGTAGTCATACATGCCGCAAGTGCCCATCACGCTCAGGACGCTCTCGACGTATTCGCCGCGCAACGCCTGTTTGCCGGTCAGCGGGTTTACGCCGTGATTGGCGAGCGTGGCGGCCATCATGCCGAGGTCTCGACAGTTCACGGAAATGGAACACTGCTTGAAATAGATCTCCGTCGTGGGGGCGGGATCGCCGGTGAGTTTGTCAAAATTGCGGAGCATGTGGCCGATGGCGCGGTTGCGATGGCCGGTTTCGCTCTCGGAACGATAGACCGTGTCATCCAGACTCAATTCCCGTCCGGCGTAGAGCGAGAACGTTTCCAAAATCCGCTTGAAGCGTGATGCTGGCGTTTTGCCTGCAATCAATCCGGCTGTCGCAATGGCGCCGGCATTGATCATCGGGTTGCGCGGGCGACCGGTGCCGGGATCGAGGCTGATGGAATTGAACGCGTCGCCCGTTGGCTCGACGCCGACGCGGTCCAAGGTCGTCGTGCGGCCATTATCCTCGAGCGCCAGCCCATAGACAAACGGCTTGGAGATGGACTGGATGGTGAATTCCTGCCGCGTGTCGCCGACTTCGTAAACCGCGCCGTTGGCCGTCACGATGCAAACGCCGAACCAGTTGGGATTGGCCTTCGCCAATTCAGGAATGTAGGTCGCGACCTGCCCGTCTTTGTCCGCCGCACACTGCGCGTGCAGATCCTTGAGAAAGTCTTGAATGGGGGAAACAAATGCGGGCACGGCGTTGTTCTTCATAAGTGTTTTGGGGCGGATACCTTCTTGTTGGCTGATTATTACCGACTTCGTGAAGATGAACATTCAGTCGGAATTCGTCAAGCGAGCAAAGGAAAGCCCCGGCGGCAAACCGCCCGGACACCGCAATGCCGAACGGTTTTCATTTGCGCAATAGGCGTCAAAATGGGAAAGTAACCTCTCATTTATAATTAGAATTATTCTAAACATGACGCCAAAAGCAAAAAACGGAACGGAAGTGCTGGTTGAAAAATTCTCGCAGTTTGAAGCCGCTGCCACCCAGCCGAAATGGCTGGCGCCCATGCGCAAGGCCGGCCTCGCCAGCTTTGCCGACCAGGGCTTCCCGACGCTTCACGACGAAGACTGGCGCTTCACCAACGTCGCGCCGATCGCCAAACTGAATTTCCAGCTCGCCGGGCAGGTCGCGGTCAATGGCGCCGAGTCCAAGGTTCTGACGGATTCCGTTTTTGCCCAACTGGCCGGCCACCGGCTGGTGTTCGTGAACGGCTTTTTCTCGGCCAAGCTTTCCACCCTCAAGCCGGTATCCGGCGGCGTGCGGATTGAAAACCTTTCCGCTGCGCTGGCGAAGGATTCCACCTTCATCGAGCAGCACCTTGGCAAATACGCTCACACCGCGAACAATTCTTTTGCCGCGCTGAATCAGGCGTTTTTCTCGGATGGCGCGTTCATCTTCGTGCCGCAAGGCGTCGAGGTTGCCGAGCCGGTGCAATTGATTTACATCTCGTCCGCCAAACAGAGCGGCGAAACCATCCTGCCGCGCAACCTCATCATCGCCGAGGCGAACAGCAAGGTGACCGTGGTGGAAAGCTACTTGAGCACCGGCGACGTTGCTTACCTGACCAACGCGGTCACGGAACTTTTCGCGGGCGACAACGCCTTCATCGAACACGTCAAAGTGCAGGACGAGGCCGTCAGCGCGTATCACATCGCCACCATTGCCGGTGAATTCGGCCGTGCGAGCAATGTGAACGTCCACTCGATCGCGCTCGGCGCCAAGCTTTCGCGCAACAACATCCGCACCAAGCTCGCGGGCGAAGGCCTCGAATGCGTCCTGAACGGCCTCTACCTGACCAAAGACGAACAACTCGCCGACCATCACATGATCGTCGAACACGCGCAGCCGCATTGCGCGAGCCATGAGTATTTCAACGGCATTCTCGACGACAAATCACGCGGCGTTTTCCACGGACGCATCCTCGTCCGTGAAATTGCGCAGAAAACCGATGCCAAGCAGACGAACAAGAACCTGCTGCTCTCCGACGACGCTGGCGCGGATACGAAGCCGCAACTGGAAATTTACGCCGACGACGTGAAGTGCACGCACGGGGCGACCATCGGCCAGTTAAACGCCGAGAGTATTTTCTATCTGCGCTCGCGCGGGATGAGCCTGGATACCGCCAAGCAGATGCTGATCCACGCCTTTGCGGGCGAGATCATCGAGCGCATCAAGTGCGAACCGGCGCGCACGGTAATTGACAAGCTGGTGTGGGATCGCCTCGAGGCGAACCCGCATTTGCTCGGAAAGTAAGTCATGTTCGACGACATCAACGACCTTTATCAGCAGGTCATCCTGGACCACTGCAAGAACCCGCGGAATTTCCATGAAATGCCGCAGTGTTCCTGCTCGGCCCAGGGGTTTAACCCGCTCTGCGGCGACAATCTGAAGCTGTTTCTCACGCTGGACGGTGACGTGATCAAGGACGCCAGCTTCGTCGGCTCCGGCTGCTGCATTTCAAAAGCGTCGGCGTCGTTGCTGACGGACAACGTCAAAGGCAAAACCAAAGCTGACGCGGAACAGATGTTTGAGCGCGTCCGCGAACTGGTGACGACCGGCAAATCCACCGGCGATGTCGGCAAGCTCGCGGTGTTTGCGGGCGTCTATAAATATCCGGCCCGTGTGAAGTGTGCGATTCTCTCGTGGCACGCCTTGATCGGCGCGCTCAAGGGCGAAGGCCAGCCGGTCAGCACGGAAAACGAACAGACCTGATTGATTTCCACCCCAACTGCGGCGATGATGTTTTCATTATGAGTTCCGAACAAAAGATTTTGACCCGCGACGTTGAGGCGTCCGTCGTCCCCATCGGCACCAAGGTCACGCTCCAAAAGGGCGAGACCGCGCACATCACGCAGTCGCTTGGCGGCACCTACACCGTTGTGGTCAACGGCAACATGTTCCGCATCGAGTCCAAGGACGCCGATGCGCTCGGGCTCGAAGTTCAGGCCAAGCCCGCTTTCACACCGAACCCCAGCGGCCCGCTGACGCAGGAGCAACTGGAGAAACAAATCTGGGAGCAGCTCAAGACGTGTTACGATCCCGAAATTCCCGTCAACATCGTGGACCTCGGGTTAATTTACGACTGCCACCTCACGCCCATCGGCGCGGAAAGCTACAAGGCGGATGTGAAGATGACGTTGACCGCCCCCGGCTGCGGCATGGGTCCCGTGCTCGCGCAGGACGTCCAGAACAAGCTCATCTCGCTCGAACCGATTGACGAAGCGAACGTTGAACTCGTCTGGGATCCGCCGTGGAACCAGGGCATGATGACCGAGGCGGCGAAGCTGCAACTGGGTTTGCTCTGAGCCACAGATTGGCACAGATGAAACACAGATAAGAATTAAATCTGCATCCGGCCATTGGTCTTTTCCCATTTGTGTTTCATCTGTGAACATCTGTGGCTAAATAAATTTCCATGAATAAAACCGTTGATTGGTCAGCCCTGCGAAAAGATTTTCCGATTCTCAATCAGAACGTCCACGGCAAGCCGCTCGTCTATCTCGACAACGCCGCCACGTCGCAAAAACCGCGCTCAGTGATTGACGCGCTGGTGCATTATTACGAGCACGACAACGCAAACGTCCACCGCGGCATCCATGAGTTGAGCAACCGCTCCACCAACGCCTTTGAAGCCGCCCGCGCCCGTGCCGCTAAATTCATCAACGCCAAGTCGGCCGATGAAATCATCTTCACGCGTGGCACCACGGAAGGCATCAACCTCGTTGCCGCCACGTGGGGCGCGAAAAATCTAAAGTCCGGCGATGTGATTCTGCTCACCGAAGTCGAGCATCACAGCAATCTCGTCCCGTGGCAGATGCTCGCGCAGCGCACCGGCGCGAAGATCGCCTACATCCCCGTCACCGGCGACGAAGGCACGCTCGATCTTTCCAAGCTGGATTCGCTGCTCACCTCACAGGTGAAGTTGCTTTCGCTGGTTCACATCTCGAACTCGATGGGCACCATCAATCCTGTCGCTGAACTATGCGCCCGTGCGCGGAAGCTCGGCATCGTCACGCTCGTGGATGGCGCGCAAAGCGCCGGGCATCTGCCGGTGGACGTGCAGGCCATCGGCTGCGACTTCTTTGCGTTCTCCGGCCACAAGATTTGCGGGCCGACCGGTATCGGCGTGTTGTGGGGACGGCAGGAAATTCTCGACGCCATGCCGCCGTATCAGGGCGGCGGCGAAATGATTTTGACCGTCGGCTACGACAAGACGGAGTTCAAGCACGCGCCGCATCGCTTCGAGGCCGGCACGCCTGACATTTCCGGCCCGATCGGTTTGCACGCCGCGATGGATTACCTCGACGCCATCGGCCGCGAAAATATCTGGAAACATGATCAGGAACTGGCGAACTACGCCTACGAAAAACTGGCGGCGTTAAAAAATATCCGTCTCTTCGGCCCGAAGCAAAATCGCGCCGGTCTTGTGAGCTTTCTGCTCAAGGACGTTCACGCACACGACGTGGTGACGCTGGCGGATCAGGCGGGCGTGGCGTTGCGCGGTGGCCATCACTGCACGCAACCGCTCATGCACAAGCTCGGAGTAGAATCCACCGCCCGCGCGAGTTTTTATTTCTACAACACCCAAGCCGAGGTGGACGTCTTCGTGGACGTGGTGAAGGAGATTCAGAAGTTTTTCGGATCTTAATTTGGTTAAACTCGACGACGCTCTGCTTGCGTCGGGTTCTATTCCCTCACCGTCTTCAATCCCGTGCGGATGATGCGTTCGATGAGTTGCGGATACGCCAACCCTGCCTTGAACGCGGATTGCGCAAAATCTTCGTCGGCGGCGAGGATGGGATTCGGGTTGGCTTCGATGAAATAAATCTCGTTGGCAGGCGTCACGCGCAGGTCCACGCGCGCGTAGCCGTCAATGGTCAGCAGCCGGTAGATGCGCTTGCAGGTCTGCACGATGTCCTTCGCGAGCGCCGGATCGAGGTTTTCGGCGAACTGGTTTTGCAGGCCCCACTTCTTGCGATATTCCTCGTCCCACTTGGCGCGGTAGGTGGCGATCTTTGGTTCGTCGGGCGGGACTTCCTTGAAAATCATTTCCCGGATGGGGAAGACATCGAGCCGGTGATTGCCGAGCACGCTCACGTAAAATTCGCGCCCGGCGATGTATTCCTCGGCGATGACGTCGTTGTTATATTTCTCGTGGATGAACTGGACGCGTTCCTTGAGCTGTTCGTCCGTCTCGACAAACGACGCCTGCGCGATGCCGTGAGACGCCTCCTCCTTGAGCGGTTTCACGAGGATGGGGAACTTGAGCCGCGCCGGGCGGATGCAGCGTTTGCCGCGCGGAATGACGGTAAACTCGGGCACGTGGATGCGATGATAGCCGAGAATTTTCTTCGAGATGGCCTTGTGCTTGCAGAGCGTCAGGCCGGTCGAGCCGCAACCAGTGAACGTGACGCCGTGCATCTCAAGAAACGAAACGATGTTCTGGTCGAAGGCGCGGTTGTTTTTGAACTGGTCGGCCAAATTGAAGAGGAGGTCGGGCTGGAAACTGTCGAGCTTTTGCGCGAGCAGGTTGAGGTCGTCGAAAATGGCGAGCTGCTCGACGGTGTGGCCGAGTTCGGCGAGCGCGGCCAGGACATTGGCCTCGGTTTTCCAATCATCCGTCTTCAGTTCGGCGCTGAGATCCTGATCCAACGTCGTGGGCGCGATGGCGTCGAATAGGGCGAGGATTTTGAGTTTTCGTTTCACGCGTTATTTTTGTGGCAAAACCGGGAGCGCTGGCTTCCAGCCGGCGAGTTTCTGGATTCGTGGCAGGGCAAAACGCTGGCAAGATGCCAGCGCGCCCAGATTATTTGCGACGTCTTCATTTTGTTCGTTTAAATTTGCCGGTGAACAGGTGGTTCATCACCAGCGTGGTGATGTAGGCGGACACCTGCAAATTTTGTTTCGGATCGTAGGCCTTGATCTGCAGGCCCAACTGGTCGCAGCGATTGATCAAGCGCGTGAGCAATTGGTTGACGCGGTATTTGTTTTCATTGGTCCACTGGCAGAC
>Ga0207702_10000406_pt1 | contig 49123 bp, 39 predicted proteins | sample KBSCornC62_FD_184302 | JGI IMG/M metagenome (GOLD analysis project Ga0207702, IMG submission 184302) | Corn rhizosphere microbial communities from Kellogg Biological Station, Michigan, USA - KBS Corn C6-2 (SPAdes) (version 2) | ecosystem: Host-associated > Plants > Roots > Rhizosphere > Soil ... | reverse complement strand
ATCGAACGCCGAATGCAGCGCCAGCGGGCCGAGCAGGATCAGCGCCCGGTTCGACAGGCGAGCCCAGTCGCGGTGCCTATGATGGGCGCCAAGCGCCGTTCCGGCCTTGGCCAGCGCCAGATAGGCGCCGGCGATGATCCCGAGAGCGCCGTGGAACGGCACCGTCAACACGCTGCGCAAGGCGGCAAGCGAGCGCCACATCTCTTGGTGCTGAAGCAGATAAAGCAGGTTTTCGTAGGCCGCGAAGCCGAGCCCCGCCGCGGCGCCATAAACCACTGTATCCATCGGGTTGGTCAGCGTGCGCCCGCGAATTGAAACCACGATGATGACAAGGATTTTGACGGTCTCTTCGGGCAGCGCAACACCAAAGACCGAATGGAAGGCCTGAGCGATCCAGGGATTCTCCGGCGTGGCCAAACCATGTGTCAGCAGGTTGCGCAGCGGCTCAAGCAGCGAAATGCTCGCCGCGCCAAGGAGAAACGCCGACCAGACCCGGGCCGGGGATACCGGATGATCTTCCGCCACGATCACGAGCCAAAGGACGAGGAGAGCCGGGGCAATGGCCGCCGTGCCGATCACCGTCGGGAGGGATTCGAGAGGGAACATGGGATTGGAAAATAGCTACTGTTTCAGCGCAATCCAGTAGGAGGTTCACAAGCTGCCCGAGCTTCCTGGCTCAGTCACGCCAACAGCGCTTGATCCCGCATCAGCAGCCGCGGCAGATATTCTTCAGCCGGGCGTTGACGATCGCATCCTCGGCGCTGATCGAATCCACGTATTTGCCGCTATCAACCTTCGAACCGCTCGCGGACCTCGGGGAGGGCTGGGCGGGGGTCGCCGTGGCTTCGCGGTCATAGCAGGCAAGACGCGCCCTGGGATCCGTGATGGCCTTGCACTCGGCCGTCCCGGCAAAGGCCGGCGGAGATAGGAGAGTGAGGAAAATGGCTGCGACAAAGAATTTCATGAAAGAGCCGATCTAATGGAACAATCTAATTGGACGTCAGTGCAGCAAGGCGAGCCACTTTTAGCGTTTCAGAAGGCAACTCGCCAAAGGTTTTCCGGTAGTCGCGGGCAAAGTGGCTGGCATTCATGAAGCCCGCCGAGAGGGCCAGGGCTACAATCGAGGTCTTTCTGTCGCCGCACAGGAGGGTATTACGCGCTTCCGTCAGGCGGACCCGCTTGACGTAGGCCGCGGGCGGGCAGCCATAGACCTTCCTGAATTCGCGAAACAGCATGCGCGGGGAAAGCTCGCAGGCGCGGGCGATATCTTGGACACGGAGCGGCCCCTTCCAATGGGTACGGATAAAGGCTTCCGCAGGCTTTAGCCTTATCTCCTTCAACCTGTGGTTCACGTCGGGCGGCGAGACGGTCGCTTGCCTCGGCGCGGAACGCACGGCCATCTGTTCGGTGATATCCTCGATAATTCCGATCGTGCGTTGCTGGCCGCCTTCCGTCCGGGGCAGATGCTTGGCCGTCGTACGCGCCCAGAATATCGAACCGTCCTTTCGAATGTACCGTTTCTCGATGGTGAACTGATCGATTTCGTAATTGGAGAATTGCCGCTGCAGCTCAAGGTTTTTCTCGAGATCGTCGGGGTGCGTCAGCTCGACAAAGGAAAACTGGCCGTCGGATAACTCCACACGCGAATAACCGACCATCCTGCAAAAGGCGGGGTTGGCGTAATAGATGCGGCCGCTGGCGGGATCGATTTTGGTGACGCCCGTGTCCAGCATTTCGACAACCATCCGGAAGTCGACTTCGGAATCGTCGGAAGCTGCGAACAGGCGGGAATCGAGGCCTTCAAGTTCGTCGGAAATTTCGCCGGACATTCAAAGCCTCGATGGCAACAACCAAACAGAACGGGTCAGAATGTCGCAGATCGTGACCGATCTGGGGGCCCGCCACAAGCACAAGTCACGGATTAACCAAAAGAACTTCGGAAAAGGGGCGGGTTTAGCGGGTCGGTTGCGAACCGTTCGCGAATACGCCGCTTGTTGGCTGGGCTATCAGTGCGGCCGGGCGATAATCACTGGAAAAGCCGAGAACCGCCTCGCGGCGCGTTCCAATGACTCGTCGAGGACGGTCGAGCGATTTGAGCAATGCCTGGCGTTGGTTGGATATCTCGCAGGCTTGACTGACCAAGGTCCGAGAGCCATTCGTCTAGATTGCAATGAGATCGGGCGCTGGCGCTCCCTAGCGGAATCGAACCGCTCTCTCCACCGTGAAAGGGTGGCGTCCTAACCGATAGACGAAGGGAGCAAAAAGCCGGCATTCCCAAAACCAAAAGGCCGGATGCCGTTTTCGCATTGTCCGTGTCCCGGATCGAACCGGGGCCAGCGACGGCGGAACGTATAGTGGCCTTTGAACGGCACGGCAAGCCGTTCCAACCCGGTTTTACGCCGGGCTTAAGGGCCGACGACGGGCGTCAGATTTGGGCGTGCTGAATCTTCCCAGTCGCACAACAGCAGAAGAAAAGCGGACCGCGAAGGCCGGACAGCAGACAGCGATCAACCACGGCAAAATGAAAACGCTCCGCCCTCGTGGCGGAGCGCTAAATGCGATGATCGCCGTCAGCGACCGAAAAATAGCCAAAGCAGAATAATTACAGGAATTGGTACGCCCAACAGCCAAAGCAGAATTCCTCGTCCCATGTTCAGCCTCCTCCAAAGTATTTAGCCCTGGGAAGAACGCGTAATCCGGCGAGGTGTTCCGGGGCAGTACGGGCTCGGATTACCAGTGTCCGGTGTTGGGCATGGACAGCCACGGTTCCTGTGGCGGTCTGGCATCACCCTTCTGGAGGAGTTCGATGGAATGCAGATCCGGTGAACGCACGAACGCCATCTGTCCATCGCGCGGCGGACGGTTGATGGTGATGCCGAGTTTCATGAGGCGATCACAGGTGGCGTAGATGTCGTCCACCTCATAGGCGAGGTGGCCGAAGAATCGGTCCTCGCCGTATCTCTCCTCGTCCCAGTTATGCGTCAGCTCGATGAGCGGCGCCCCGCGGCCTGACGATTGCCGCACCAATCCTTCATCTTCCGGCGCGCACAGAAAGACGAGGGTGAACCGGCCCTTTTCGTTATCGACGCGTCGGACTTCCATCAGCCCCAGCGCATCGCGAAAAAACTGCAAGGCCATGTCGAGTTTGCGAACACGCAGCATGGTGTGGAGATATCGCATATAGCAGCTCCCGATGATCAGCGTCGACAAGGTAAACCGGGGAGGGACAAGCCGTAAGCCCCCCTGAGCGTCTCAATGGCTGATCCTGTGCCCGCCGGGTGACGGGAACCCGCTCTTGCCCATCCTTGAAACGGCGGCTTTGCGGCCGTCTGCCTTGAAACCAAGCAGCCTGCCAGACGTTATCGACCGACGACAAAGCACAGGAGTTTCGGGCATGAAAAAGGCATTGGCTGTTTTGACGACTGTGGCCACGGTTGGCATGCTGGCGAGCGCCCCGGCTGACGCACATTGGCGAGGCGGCGGTTGGCGAGGGGGCGGCATAGGACCTGGCCTCGCCTTCGGACTGGCCGCGGGCGCTATCGCTGCAGGCGCGGCGGCGGCATCAGGACCATATTATTATGGGCCGGGATATTATGGGTATTCCCAGCCCGGCTACTATTACGGCGGTCCTTATGCCTATTACGGTGGGGGTCCTTATTACGTTCGGCACTATCGCCATCATCGCCATTATCGCCACTGGTAATGCCGCAACACTTTTAGCGCGAGCGGCGGATCAACGTCCGCATCTGAGCCTCGGTCCCATCAGGCCGAGGCTCAGATCTATTGCGTCGGATGTGGGCCTTCTCAATGCGGGTTTGGATTTGTCTCCAGCGCGTGTTGGAGCGTGGTTGAGAAATATTCCTCGCGCTCCCTGCGGAATCGTTCCTGAGTTGCTTTGAATCGCGCGAGGCGGTTCCGGATTTGCTCCCGCTCCAGGGCGGCAGTTTCGGTCGGAGGATTCATCAGTCCCTGCTTTGCCGTTGTTGTTGATTGTGATTCTTTGCCTCAGTCCGAGTGGAGGCGCGCATTGAGGCACGAATGCGGAAGAAGTGCCGCGGAAAAGTGGGCGGCTGTTGATAAGCGCTGCGCACTGATCGGGTTCGACCAGCAAAATCGAATGAGCGTACGGCTCCGGCTATCCCGTTTGAGTTGCGAGGCGGTCACGCAATATGTCGGCGAAGTTTGCGTTGGCCGAATGCGGCACCGCACCTATAGTCGACCGAAGTGTAGTCGGCCGGAGTGAGGCTCTCGGAATTTCACGCATGACCACATCAGATCTTCATCGCCAGGTAGACCGGCTTGGTGACATGATCGCGGAAGCTTCGGTGGTGGTCCCCTTCACCGGCGCGGGCATCTCCACCGAGTGCGGCATCCCGGATTTTCGCTCGCCGGGCGGGTTGTGGACACGCCACCGACCGATCCCCTTTGACGAGTTTATCGCAAGTCCGGAGGCACGCACCGAGGCGTGGCGCCGCCGCTTTGCCATGGAAGAGACCTTTGCTGCCGCCAAACCCGGGCGCGGCCATCGGGCGCTGGCCTCACTCTACAGGGCTGGCAAAATTCCGGCCGTGATCACCCAGAACATCGATAATTTGCACCAGGCCTCCGGTTTTGCGACCGACGACGTTATCGAATTGCATGGCAACACCACTTACGCCCGCTGCATCGAATGCGAGCGGAGCCACGATCTCGCGTGGGTCAGGAAGCGGCTGGATGAGACCGGCGACGCTCCCGACTGTGTGGCTTGCGGCATGCCCGTCAAGACCGCGACCATCTCCTTTGGCCAGGCGATGCCCGAAGACGCGATGCGCCGCGCCATCGATGTCGCAAGGCGGTGCGATCTGATGCTGGCCATTGGTTCATCATTGGTCGTCTGGCCGGCCGCCGGTTTTCCCGCCATGGCAAAATCCCACGGCGCGCGGCTGGTGATTATCAATCGGGAGCCGACCGAGCAGGACGACATTGCCGATCTCGTGATCCGACACGATATCGGCGAAACGCTCGGACCGTTTGCAGGAAATTGAAGACCAGATTGATTCGCGATCGCGCAAGCCTGTTCATAGCTCGCGGCTGCCATGTTTTTGGTCTATGCGCGGGAAGCGGGAGTGTTATCTTGATTCTCAGATTCGCGCAGGCCATCCGAAATCATTCAGAGGTGAATGCGCGTGCCGGCTCCGTCGCCAAGCGACGGCGGTCGTAGACAGTGCGGGGTCCGGGGTTATGGGGTCGGACGGTTTTGAATCCAAGAAGCTGGGCGTTCCGCAACTGAGCGGCGCCGCACCGAACCGGTCGGGCCTGAACAGACCAGGTGGTTCAAGTCGCTTCGGAGCAGGTGAGCTAGCGGGTGGTCCCGAAAACGATCCGGCGTTGGACGCTTTGTCGGGCCTTGGCGATTCCGCCAACTTGGTCGAGATCAGCGGCGTCATCAAATGGTTCGACGCTTCCAAGGGCTACGGCTTCATCGTGCCCGACAATGGCTCGCCCGATGTGCTGCTGCATGTGACCGTGCTCCGGCGCGATGGCTATCAGACGGCCTATGAGGGAGCGCGCCTCGTCTGCGAATGCGTGCAGCGCGCCAAGGGCTATCAGGCGTTCCGAATTGTTTCGATGGATGAGTCCACCGCCATTCACCCGGCGCAGATGCTGCCTCCGCGCACCCACGTCACCGTGACGCCGACCAGCGGGCTCGAACGGGCCCAGGTGAAGTGGTTCAACCGGCTCCGTGGTTTCGGCTTCCTGACCTGCGGCGAAGGCACCCCCGATATTTTCGTCCATATGGAGACGCTGCGCCGTTTCGGAATGACGGAGTTGCGCCCGGGGCAGTACGTGCTGGTCCGTTTCGGACCCGGTTCCAAGGGCATGATGGCTGCCGAAATCATGCCGGAAAGCGGCGCCCCCGGCCTGTCGTCCCACTGATCTTCCCCGCGCTTGGGCTCGCGTGTTCGCACGAGGTGCGCGATACCCGGCAGCCGGCGAACGCGCCGGCCTCCCTTTTGCAGCAATCTGGCTCGATGCCAGGGCTTCGGTTCTGATTGAATCAGAACCAAAGCTCTTGTTTGTTGTTTGACGCGTTTTCTTCACGCGAACCGGTATCCGCGTCGCTCGAAAACGCTATAAAGCCAGCTCTTTCCGGCGGAAGAAAGTCCGTTGGTTCGTACCAAGGGGTGCGTTTTGTTCAGTCATTCTCGATTCGGCCGATTGATTCCATCGAAGCCGCTGATCCCCACCGGGGGCATGCATTCAAGCCTGCCTCGTTTCAGGCTGCGGACCATGGTTTGGGCGTTGTGGATGATGGCGTTTGCGATCGGCGCCATGCCTCCGCAGGCACGGGCGATGGATCTGCAGACGCTTGAAATCGTCACCAAGACCGGCGTCCACGTGTTCGCGGTCGAGATGGCCACCACCGAACAGGAAAAAGAGAAGGGTCTGATGTTCCGCAAGGAGCTGCCGGACGGTCGGGGCATGCTGTTTGACTTTTCGCCGGAGCAGATGGTGTCGATGTGGATGAAGAACACTTACATCTCGCTCGACATGATCTTCATCCGGGCCGATGGGCGGGTGTTGCGGGTGGCGGAGAATACCGAGCCGTTCTCGACCCGGATCATTGCCTCCGGCGGTCCGGTCAAGGGCGTGCTTGAGGTCGTGGCTGGTACGGCCCGGAAATATGGAATTGAGCCGGGAGACCGGGTGGCTCATCCGCTTTTCAGCGCCAAATAGTCCCGGTCCGACCTTGAAGAGAGCTGTCTTGCTGGCGAAGCCGCGAGCGTGTATCGACAGGCTTCCCAGGAGATAGGGCGGGGTATAGCGCAGCCTGGTAGCGCGGCAGTTTTGGGTACTGCAGGTCGTTGGTTCGAATCCAGCTGCCCCGACCAAAAATCAACACGTTGGAGCGCAAGCGGAGGCTCATCGTTTGGTGGCCCTTCGGGTTAACCATGGCTGCGGTTCCCGGTCTCGCCGGGGTGGTTAACCCCGCGCGTTCATGGTGGACTCCTGTTCTGACGTGTGAGGTGAGGGCAGCATGACGAAACCATTCGGCTCGAAGAACGAGGATGGATTTGACCTTGACCGCTATCGGACCCTGCTGGCGGAAGCTGGCGACGAACAAAAGCGGCTGGCGCTGATCAATCTCATGATCGAGGAGGGAGCGAAGGACCGACTCAAGGCGCATCAGCTTGCCGAACGGCAGGCGGCGACTGCGGCCACCATCGCGCGCGTCCTCGGCACATCTTCCAAGGCGTGATCTTCCAAGGCTTGATCTTTCAAGGCTCGATCCCGAACCGGGCTTGCGGAAACCGGCTTTCAAGCCCCACGTCCAGGCCGCAGGCCCAAGCCTCACGTCCGAGCCTCACGTCCGAGCATCACGTCCAAGTCGCAGGCCCACAAACCGTGTGCGATTCCTGCGACCGGCATCTACCGTCGGACCCGATACTGCGCTAGGCTGACGCTACACACGTTATCGGCGGCCTGAAGGGCGGAAATGGCAATGAAGATTGGGTTCGGAATTTTGGCGGGATTGCTCATGGCCATGGCGGCGCCTTCGATGGCGGCCGATCAGGTTGCGCGCCCCGTCCATCGGCAATCCGCCGCGGTCGAGAACATCTTCCTGCACAATTATGGTCCGCCGGATTTCTATCCGGGCACGGTCGTGCCGCCAGACCAGGTCGTCGTTCCCGTGGCGGGCCGGCCCTATGGCATCTATGACGGCTTTGACCGGCACTGCGGACAATCCACGGCGAATTACATTGGCCAGGATGGCCGCCGCCATCCCTGCAACTGACGGCGCGTTGGCCGACGTCACTGGTAACCCTCCGTAGACGGTTCTGACCGCGCCGCCCGAATGTCCTAGTGCGACATCAGGATCGGCGCGGTCATCGAATCCATGATTCCGCGCGTCGTTCCGCCCAGCACCAGCTCGCGCAAACGGGAATGGCCGTAGCCGCCCATCACGATCAGTCCGCTGCCATTGTCGGCCGCCAACGACAGGATGGTGTTGTGGATGTTGGCGCTATCCGCGATCAGCCGGTGAAGCCGTGCCGACAGATCGCGACGGAGAAGATGAGCAAGCAGCGTCGAGGCTGAGACAGATTCAGCGACATCCTCTGGTTCGTTGATCGAGACGACATCGATACTGGAGGCTTTGCGGAGGAACGGCAGCGCGTCATGTAAGGCGCGTGCGGCCGGCGCACCGCCATCCCAGCAGACCAGGATTCGCTCCGGCACGACCGGGCCGAGATGCGTATAGGGGATGATCAGCATCGGCCGGCCCGAGCCGAATAAAATGGCCTCCGGCAGCTCATCGGTCGGATGAGGATCATCGGGATCGGGCTGCTGGACGATGTTCAAGTCATACAGGCGCGATATTCCCGTCAGCTCAGGCGTCGCGGCGTAGCCGACATCCAGCGTGTTTCGTGTGTCGCGCGCGAGCCCGAGTGCCCGGGCGGAGATTTCGAACTGGTCAAGCACCGTTGCGACCTGCGTGGTCGCGGCATCGCGTTCGGCGGCCAGCGCGACAGCTGCGGCATCAAACGAAGCCATGGCGCTGATCGACAGATAAGCACAGGCAATGCCGTCAAGATGTGCCTTGAACGCCGATGCGACCGAGGTCGCGCTATCGATCAGCGCCGACGCCGGCCGGTCGATAGGAAGAAATACCGCAATATCTCTCAACATGGACATCCTGCTCCTCTGTTGTATGGCGCCTTCTGAATTTGCGACGCTGATCGCGAGGGTGGATTGATCTAGCTCATGTTTCCCGGACGGGGGCCGACTTGCGTTTTAGTTGTCTTGAGAGATGCTCCGTCCGCTATGCACCAATAGCATAACGGATGACCGGGGGCAGCGGTGATGCCGGCGGGCAGAGATGTCTCATATCCTTACCCCCCAAGCCTTGGAAGTCTGCCAGCGGACGGATCTTTCCTTAAGTTGTTTTGGGGACCGCAGGCTTTACGGGCTTATCCTGCCGTTTGGACCAGGAGATGTAATAGGCCACCACCGTCATGATCGCGACGCCGGCAATGCTCACGAAGAGCTGTGCCAGGAAGGACCCCGAGCTCAACATCAGCTGGAAATGCCCGACAAACGAGAGGAAAACGCCGACGCAGAACACCGCCAGTGACTGTTGGCCACAGACGATCAGTGGATCGAACATTTTCCATTCCAGCCCCGGCCAGTCCTTCGGGATGAAGCGGATCACCAGGAACACGATCACGACGAAATGCAGGAAGCGGTAAGGCGCAAGGTTCGTTTTGTCATTGGGATTGAAGGTATCGAAAAGCCAACTCGGAAACATCGCGCCGAAATCCGGAAAGCGCCCGGCCATGGTCATGATCAGGGCGAAAACCAGATAGGCAAGGCAACAGTAGAGCGTCAGCGAAGAATGGATCAATGGCCGCGCCTTCCTCGCTCCGCCTAGCGCGCACCACGAGCCGAATACGAACAGGACCTGCCAGCAGAATGGATTGAAATACCAATAGCCAGCGGGATAGGCCGGCAGATTCCAGCCGAACTGTCGGGCGGCCAGCCAAAGCGCGATCGATGCCACCATCACCGCGTCAGGTCGGCGCAGCATCATCCACAGCACTGGCGGGAAAAAGCCCATCAGCGCGATATAGAGCGGCAGCACGTCGAGATTGACGGGCTTGAACTTGAGAAAAAGGCCCTGGCGCAAAGTCTCAATCGGACTGTCCACGAGACCCGCTACATTGAACTCGCTGATGATTTCGGCATCGCCGAAACGCTGCGCGACATAGCCGATCGACGCGATATAGATGACGAACAGGATGATATGAGCGACATAGAGCTGCCATACCCGTTTGGTGAGTCTCGTCGCCCCGACGACAAAGCCGCGATCAAGCATCATCCGGGCGTAGACGAAGGAGGCGGTATAGCCGGAAATGAAAACGAACAGATCGGCGGCGTCGCTGAAACCGTAATTCCGGGTGGTGATCCAGTTCACCACATTGTCCGGAATGTGATCCAGGAAAATGGCCCAGTTGGCGACGCCCCGAAACAGGTCGAGCCGAAGGTCGCGGCCCTTGTCGGGCAGAATGGCATTGATTTTCATGTGAGGCTTACGTGAGTGGCTTGACGTATGATTTTAGAGGAACGGCCAGGGCGATCGTTCAGATTGTCACAGAGCCGTATAATGCGTATATCGGTGGCAAAGCGAACAGACCGATTGGAATCGTCGATCGAATTTCTGGTGATTCTACAGTATAAGCGATACCCCGACCATGCGTCTTAACGGACCTTCCACCGGACAAAGCCAGCCATGACGGCACGCATTTTCAAACCTGCCAAGAACGCGATGCAATCGGGGACCGCCAAGACCCGGGATTGGCAATTGGATTACGAGCCGGAACAGCCGCGCTCGATCGAGCCGCTAATGGGGTGGACCTCTTCCGGTGACATGAAGCAACAGCTCTCTCTTCGCTTTGAGACGCGGGAGGAGGCGATCGCCTATTGCGAGCGGGAAGGTATTCCCTACCAGGTCATTGAGCCAACCGAGCGGGTGCCTCGCCAGGCCGCCTATGCGGATAATTTCGCCTTCAACCGGGTTGAGCCCTGGACCCATTAGCCAGGGGTCGGCCAGGGGTCGGGTCGGCCGGTAGGACGAACTTGATAGGCTTAAGGCTGACCGCGGAATCGCCCGGTCAGATATCCGCAGGGGGCATTGGTATCGGACACCGCGCCCTCCGCTTTGGAAAGCCGGCGGCGCCTTGGCGAGCCGGCGGTTGGCCAGCGTGCGGGCTCGATAAAAAAATTTGAGACCGGTTGTAACAAGCGAGCGCTTGCCATCGTCAGACCCATATAGCGGCCATGACCGCTGTCAGACGATTTGAACAGGAGCGCTCTCCCATGACTTCTCGTGCCCGCATCACCCTTGCGATCTCGACCGCTGCCGTTTCGCTGAGCCTGTTGCTCGCACCTTCCGCCTTCGCCGAAGACAAGATGGGCAAGAGCGATGCGATGACAAAGCAGGACACGATGTCCAATGCCTCGATGAAAAAGGACGGCAAGGACGCGATGTCGAAGGATTCGATGTCCAAGGATTCCATGACCAAAGATTCGATGTCGAAGGAGACTATGGCCAAGGACGCCATGTCGAAAGACAAGATGTCCAAGGACAAGATGTCGAACAGCATGGCGAAAGATGCCATGAAGAAAGACGACATGAAAAAGGACGATATGAAGAAATAGCCGGGATACGGCGAGGGAGGGTCGCCAGCGCTGGTTTCCGAAATTCTAACGGTTTGCGGCATCTCCTCAAGGAGATCGTGCCGCAAGCGCTTGAGCTTCGCTCTGCACCAGCCCTGGCCGATGATTTCCCTTAAACTTTATTTCTTGCGACCCTTGCGGGCGGCGTAGCGGGCATCGCGCGCCGCCTTGCGGTCGGCTTCGAGTGCGGCCTCACGCGTGGCGGCCTCTTCCTTTTGCCGCGCGAGTTCGGCAGCTGCCTGCTCGGCAGCCTCCGCTTCAAGCCGCCTGCGCTCGGCCTCTGCCGCTTCCCGCGCAAGTTTGGCCTGGGCCTTTTCCACGGCCTTGGCCTCACGTTCCGCCCGGCGCTGCATCACTGCAGGGTCGTCCGCGCCGGGTTGACTGCGAAACTTGGTCAGAATGTTCTGTCGAGCCTGCTGCGCGGCTTTTTGTCGGTCGGCAAAGCTCGGTTCTTTAAATCCGCTCATGATCGCCTTTGATCGAAAGTTGATTGGCGCTCCGGCATGGCCAGAAGCGATTTGCAAAGTGGTTCATCATTGTGAGGCCACGGCGGTTTACAGCCTGATCGAGCCGGACGCCATCCCTTATTCACCGTTCCAGGCGATGGCCTATCTCAAATCAAACTTGCTTCAAACTTTTTGGGGAACCGGAACGACGCCGGGAACTAGCGTTAATAGCCGATCCGACGCAGCACCTCGTGCTTGATTTGCGCCCGAAAGGCCTCGCGATGCGCGGGACGCTGCTTTTCGTCAAAATCGAACCGGTCGAAAATATTGAAGCTGTCGAGGATGGGATAACGGTCGCTCGCCATCGCCAGCGTGCGCAATAGCCCCGCTGCCGCCTGGCTCGGCCCGGTGACCTCCCATTTCAGGATTGTCTCCGGTCCATTCTCCGGCGCCAGGCCGCACAGGCGGGCCATGTCGGCCGCGGACAGTTTTCTGCCGATGGCCTCGCCGAGATGCTGGCGGAGCTTTTTCAGTTCGCTGCCGGTCACCTGACGCCGTCTCCCGCACGTACAAAGAACGGGTCCGATTTGGGCCATCGAAAATGAATCAATCGTTAGCGGCACGAGATTTTGCACTGAAAAGCGGTCGCTTATGCCGGTCGCCCCAAGGCGAAAGCTAGCGGCTGCCGCCGGTTTTCCGGGCGGCCCGGGACATGGACTGGCTGATGTCGCTCAGCATGCGGCGGCCCTCGGCCATCAAGGCACCAGATTTCTTGTCAAAGCTTTCGATCAATTCGCGAAACGACATCGCCGTCTGCAGTAGATCGCCGTTCTTGTCGCTGGCAAGCGCGGCCAGGAAATCCTGCGTCTTGGTGACCGTGCGGTCGACGGTGTCGACACCATTTGCCGCACCCGCGACGATGCGATCGATCCGTACCGTGCTGCTGGCCAGCGAAGCGCTGAAGCTCTCGAAATTCAACAGCGTGTTTTTAAGGTCTGTTTCGTTGTTGGCGATTACCTGGTCGACATTCTTCAGGGCGGCCTTGATCTTTTCCGGCACGTCCTGCATCGCCCCGGGATCGGCGATCAGTACGGGGATGCCGTCGTGATCGAGCGGCACGGGGTCGGCCTCCAGCGAGCCACCGGTCAAGGCGATCGAGGCGATCCCCGTCAGACCCTGGAACTCAAGACCGGCCAGCGTGTCCTTGCGGATTGGCGCGTTGCGATCCACCCGCGTCATCGCGATCACCCGGCGGGGATTGTCGAGTTTCAGCGAGATGACCTCGCCGATCCGGATGCCGCCGAAATTGACGCTGCCGCCCTTTCGCAGGCCCGAGGCCGAGCCTTCAAACACGACCCGCAGCGGCACCTGCTGCGCCCGGCCAAACAGCTTTTGCAGGCCGAGGTAACCGCCGATTCCGCCGAATACCAAAAGCAGCGCGAGCGCTCCGATTTTCAGGTTGGTGGGCCGAAAGCTCATAGCACCATTCCGGCGTAGGGGTCGTGACATGGCGATCCCAGCAGGACTCGAACCTGCAACCCGCGGAGTAGAAATCCGCTACTCTATCCAGTTGAGCTATGGGACCGTGACGGTCTGGATAGCATGGTCATCGTGAAAAATCCGCTGCCAAAAATCCCCGATCCCCACTGCTCCCTGAGCGGCGTTTAAAGGTCCACGTTTCCGGCCTAGATGGCTCTGCTGCGGCAAACCAGAGGGTCGGCGATTTCTCCCCCTTGATCCGTTTCTTTTTGTCCCTGTTTCCGAACCGGCTTTCCCCCTGGTGCGACAAAAGCTGAACCGGGCATCTCCTGATGACCGTGCATTGAAGCGGGATACGACGGAAGCGCACAACAGCTTCGTTGGGACCAGACTTTTCTGCTATTTGCATCTGCTGCCAAGAACACGACCAAGAACACGACCAAGAACACCGCCCATGAGTCCGTCATCTTTCAGCGCACTTTTTCCAAGGAAGCGGCATCGACCGCCCAGGGGAGCTCCGTCATGATTGGTTTGGTTCGCGTCGCGACCCTGTGCGCAACCCTGCTGTTTGGCCTTGCGGCGGCGGAGGCGGCCGACAAGGCTTTCAAGCGCGATGATCTCGCCGATTCCGCCATTAAGCTGGAAGCCCAGATCAAGAGCGAGGCGGGGGCCGTGTCAAAGCCGGCCGCCAGCCTGCGCGCTGACGCCGACGCCGCGTTCAAGCGCAACGATTACCGGACCGGCCTGCGGCTACTTGGGCAGATCGCCGCCACTACGCCGGAAGACAGCACCAATTGGCTGCGGCTCGCCCGGGTGATCTTCCAGATCGTACCGGCAAACGGCAGCGAGCAGACCTTCCTGTGGGAGCGCGCCTCCACCGCGGCCTATCTGGCCTATCAGCGTACCACCAGTCCGGCCGAGGAGGCCGAGGCGCTGGCGGTGTTGGGCAGGTCGATGGCCGAGCGAAAGCTGTGGCGACCGGCGCTCGATTCGCTGCGGCTGTCGCTTGACCTGCGTGAGGTGGGAGAGGTTCGCGGCCAGTATGAAAAGCTGCGCGATGAGCATGGCTTCCGGCTGCTCGATTACACCGTGGATTCGGATTCGGCCTCGCCGCGCGCCTGTTTCCAGTTTTCCGAGGACCTTGCCAAGCGAACTGACTTCGCGCCGTTCCTGGCGCTGGCTGGCAGTGATAAGCCGGCGCTTTCGGCCGAGGGCCAGCAGCTCTGCGTAGACGGGCTGAAGCACGGCGAGCGCTATAATATCAATTTACGCGCGGGACTGCCGTCCACGGTCAAGGAGACGCTGCCGAAATCGGCCGAGTTCAATATCTATGTCCGCGACCGCAAGCCCTTCGTCCGCTTCACCGGACGAGCCTACGTGCTGCCGCGCACCGGCCAGCGCGGCATTCCGCTGGTCAGCGTCAACACGAAATCTGTTTCGGTCAACGTATTCCGGATCGGGGATCGCAACCTGATCAATACGGTTGTTGGCAGCGATTTCCAGCGTGCGCTCAGCCAATATGAATTGTCCGACCTTGGGGATGAGCGGGGGCTGAAGGTCTGGACCGGTGAGGTCACGACCGCCACCACGCTCAACGAGGATGTCACCACGGCCTTTCCGGTGGATGAGGCGCTCGGCGAATTGCAGCCCGGCGTTTATGTGATGACGGCGGAGGCCAAGGGCGTCGGCAGCGCCGGCGATGGTGACGGCTCGCTCGCTACCCAATGGTTCATCGTCTCGGATCTGGGCCTTGCGGCCTTCTCCGGCAATGACGGCATCCACGTCTTCGTCAATTCGCTGGCGACGACGGCGGCGGTGGCATCCGCCGAGGTGCGGCTGATCGCCCGCAACAACGAAATCCTGGCGACCCGCAAAACCGATGCGTCGGGCCATGCCCTGTTCGAGGCCGGTCTGGCGCGAGGTGAGGGCGGGCTGTCGCCGGCCATGCTCACCGTGACTGGCGACAAGGCCGACTATGCGTTTCTCAGCCTGAAGACCGACGCGTTCGACCTGTCGGATCGCGGGGTTTCCGGTCGTGCGGTGCCGGTGGGCGCCGATGCCTTTGTCTATGCGGAACGTGGCGTCTATCGCTCCAATGAGACGGTCTATCTCACTGCCTTGCTGCGCGATGGGCAGGGCAACGCCATCACCGGATCACCCCTGACCTTGGTGGTCGAGCGGCCCGACGGCGTCGAATTCCGCCGGGCCACGCTCGCCGATCAGGGCGCGGGCGGCCGCAGCCTGACCCTGCCGCTGAACGCTGTCGTTCCGAGCGGCACCTGGCGGGTCCGCGCCTTTACCGATCCGAAGGCCCCTGCCATTGGCGAAACCACTTTCATGGTGGAAGATTATCTCCCTGAGCGGATCGAATTTGATCTATCTTCCAAGGAGAAACAGATCAAAGCTAATCTTCCTGTAGAACTTAAAGTGGACGGCCATTTCCTGTACGGCGCCCCCGCTTCGGGCCTGACGCTCGAGGGAGACATGCTGGTTGCGCCCGCCGCCGAACGGCCCGGCTATCCCGGTTATCAGTTCGGCGTGGCTGATGAAGAGACGACCAGCAATGAGCGGACCCCCATCGAGAACCTGCCGGAATCCGATGCCAATGGGGTTGCGACCTTCCCGGTCAGCCTGCCGAAGCCGCCGTCCTCGACCCAGCCGCAGGAGGCCCAGATCTTCATCCGCATGGCCGAGGCCGGCGGACGTGCCGTCGAGCGAAAGCTGGTCCTGCCGGTTGCGCCCAATGGGCCGATGATCGGCGTGAAAGCACTGTTCGGGGACCGCAACGTAGCCGAAGGCGACAAGGCGGGCTTCGATGTCGTGCTGGCGGCGCCGGATGGGCGGTCCCTGGCGCGGGACGGCGTGCGCTACGAACTCCTGAAAATCGAATCCCGTTACCAGTGGTATCGCCAGAATTCGTCCTGGGATTATGAGCCGATCAAAACCACGACCCGCGTGGCGGATGGCGAGGTTTCCATCCCGGCCGACAAACCGGCCCGGCTGACGCTGGCGCCTCAACCTGGGCGCTACCGGCTCGACGTCAAATCCGCGGATGCCGACGGCCCGCTCACCTCGGTGCAATTCGATGTCGGCTGGTATTCGGATGGCAGCGCCGACACGCCGGATCTTCTGGAAACCTCGATCGACCGGCCCGAATACCAGTCGGGCGACACGATGGTGGTCTCCGTGAATGCCCGGTCCGCCGGAAAGTTGACGATCAACGTAATCGGCGATCGTCTCCTGACCACCCAGACGTCCGACATCAAGGAAGGCACTTCGCAGGTCCGCATTCCCGTCGGCAAGGATTGGGGAACGGGAGCCTATGTGGTGGCGACGCTCCGCCGGCCGCTCGACGTCGCAGCACAACGCATGCCGGGGCGTTCGATCGGTCTGAAATGGTTCGGCATCGACAAGAAAACCCGCACGCTGCAGGTTGCGCTTTCCCCGCCCGCGCTGGCCCGGCCGGGCACCGCGCTCAAGATTCCGGTCAAACTCGGCGGTCTCAATCCCGGTGAGGACGCCAAGATCGTGGTGGCCGCGGTCGATGTCGGTATCCTCAATCTGACCAACTACAAGCCGCCGACGCCGGATGATTACTATCTCGGTCAGCGCCGGATGACTTCGGAGATCCGCGACCTCTATGGCCAGCTGATCGACGGCATGCAGGGTACGCGGGGCCAGCTCAAGACCGGCGGCGACTCGGCTGGCGCCGAACTGCAAGGCAGCCCGCCAACCCAGAAGCCCCTTGCGCTCTATTCGGGCATCATCACGGTGGCGGCGGACGGAACGGCCGAGGTCAATTTCGATATTCCTGAATTTGCCGGTACCGCACGGGTGATGGCGGTAGCCTGGACGGCAAGCAAGCTTGGTCGGGCGACGGTGGATGTCACGGTGCGCGATCCGGTTGTACTGACCGCGACGCTGCCACGGTTTCTCCTGAGTGGCGACCGCGGCACCCTGAGCTTCGACCTCGACAACGTCGAGGGCGCGGCCGGCGACTATGCTATCAATGTCCGTGCGTCCGGGCCGGTGAAGGTTGCCGGCAACTCGGGGACGACAGCGAAACTGGCCACAAAGCAACGGGTTTCGATGTCACTCCCGCTCGATGCTTCCGGCACCGGCACGGCCGATCTTGATGTCGACATCAAGGGACCGAACGGGCTGACGCTGGCGCGCCATTATGCGCTGGACGTCAAGGCGGCGACGCAAATTCTGGCGCGGCGCTCCGTCCGGACGCTGGCCAAAGGCGAGAGCCTCACGCTCACCTCCGACATGTTCTCCGATCTCGTGGCGGGCACTGGCAACGTGTCGCTCTCGGTCAGTCTCTCAACCGCGCTCGATGCGGCGACCATCCTAAAGGCGCTCGATCGCTATCCCTATGGCTGTTCGGAACAGATCACGAGCCGGGCGATGCCGCTGCTTTACGTCAATGATCTTGCGGCGGGAGCGCATCTGGCGATGGATACCGCGATCGATCAGCGCATCAAGGATGCGATCGATCGGCTGCTGGCCCGGCAAGGTTCCAACGGCTCCTTCGGTTTGTGGGCGGCAGGCGGCGACGACGCCTGGCTGGATGCCTATGTCGTGGATTTCCTGACCCGGGCCCGTGAAAAGGGCTTTGCGGTGCCGGACGTTCTGTTCAAAACCGCGCTCGACCGCATCCGCAACGAAGTCGTCAATGCGGATGAGCCGGAAAAAAATGGCGGTCGTGAACTGGCTTACGGCCTCTACGTGCTTGCCCGAAATGGTGCCGCACCGATTGGTGATCTGCGCTATCTCGCCGACACCAAGCTTGCCGCGCTGGCAACACCGATCGCCAAGGCCCAATTGGCGGCGGCATTGGCGCTGGTCGGCGATCGTGGTCGCGCCGAGCGCGTCTATACGGCCGCGGTGGAAAGCCTCGCGCCGAAACCGGTGCTCGAGTTTGGCCGAACCGATTACGGCAGTTCGCTTCGCGATGCCGCGGCGTTGGTGTCGCTGGCGAGCGAAGGTAATGCGCCGCGTGCCACGCTGACGGAAGCGGTCGCCCGCGTTGAGGCGGCGCGGGGACTGACGCCTTTTACCTCCACGCAGGAAAATGCGTGGCTGGTGCTGGCGTCCCGTGCGCTCGCCAGGGAAACCATGACGCTCGACATCGACGGATCGCCCATCAAGACGGCGCTCTATCGCAGCTACAAGGCCGGGGAGATGGCGGGCAAGCCGATCAAGATCACCAACACCGGCGATGCGCCGCTGCAGGCGGTGGTGTCGGTCAGCGGTGCGCCCCTGACGCCCGAGCCGGCTGTCGCCAACGATTTCAAGATCGAGCGAAACTATTTCACGCTCGAGGGCAAACCGGCTGACATCAGCAAGGTCAAGCAGAACGATCGCTTTACGGTGGTGCTGAAGATCACCGAGGCCAAGCCGACCTATGGGCACGTCATGGTGTCGGATTATCTGCCGGCGGGACTGGAGATCGACAACCCGCATCTGGTGTCATCCGGCGATACCGGGACGCTGGAGTGGATTCAGGATGGCCAGGATCCGGTGAACAGCGAGTTTCGCGATGACCGGTTCTCGGCTGCGATCGATCGCACCAGCAGCGACAAGGCTGTCTTCACCGTCGCTTACATCGTGCGCGCGGTGTCGCCCGGCAAATATGTGCTGCCGCAGGCCTATGTCGAGGACATGTATAATCCCTCACGTTACGGACGCACCGGGACCGGCACGGTCGAGGTGCGCGCTGCCAAATGAGCGAGATCGCCAACCAGCCATCGTCAACTCAGACCGGGGTCACGACAAAGGGCCGGCGCCTTGGCCTGGCGTTCGGCGCCGCCGTCCTGTTGTCGGCGATCGCTGGTTTGACGGGCTGGGTGGTTTCGCTCGGACCGCTGCCGTTGGCGGAGGCGCGGCAGATTTCGACGACCGTGGTCGATCGCAATGGCAAGCTGTTGCGCGCCTATGCCATGGCCGATGGTCGCTGGCGGCTTCCGGTCAACGCCAGGACGGACGTCGATCCGACCTATCTCAAGTTCTTGCTGGATTATGAGGACCGCAGGTTTCGCGATCATTCGGGCGTCGATCCGCTGGCGCTGGGTCGGGCGGCGTTTCAGTTGCTCACGGAGGGCCGCATCGTCTCCGGCGGCTCGACCATCACCATGCAGCTCGCCCGTTTGATGGAGCCGCGCCGACATCGCTCGGTTTATGCCAAGCTCCGCCAGATGGTGCGTGCCATCGAAATCGAACGGCAACTCGACAAGGACGAGATCCTTAACCTGTACCTGACACTAGCGCCGTTCGGCGGTAATCTCGAAGGCGTCAGGGCTGCCGCGATCGCTTATTTCGGCAAGGAGCCCAAGCGGCTGTCGCTCGCCGAATCCGCGCTTTTGGTCGCATTGCCGCAGTCGCCCGAAAGCCGAAGGCTCGATCGTCATCCGGACAACGCGCGCAGAGCGCGCGACAACGTGCTGGATCGAATGGTTCGAGATGGCCGGGTTTCGGCGGAGGAGGCGGCACAGGCCCGGTCGGCGCCCGTGCCCCGCTTTCGCAAATCCATTCCGATCCTGGCGCCACATTCCTCTGATCAGGCGATCAACCGCGTAACTGACCAATCGCGTGTCCAGCTCACGCTTGACGCTGCAATTCAGAAAAATCTGGAAGCTTTGGTGCGCGACCGGGCGGCCGCGCTCGGCCCCAATATCTCGATTGGGCTACTTGCGATCGACAACGCAAGCGGCGAGGTGCTGGCGCGCGTCGGATCGCCGGATTACTTCGACGAGCGTCGCGCTGGCCAGGTGGATATGACACGCGCGGTGCGGTCGCCCGGATCGACGCTGAAGCCTTTCATTTACGGTCTGGCTTTCGAGGATGGATTTGTCCATCCGGAAAGCCTGATCGACGACCGGCCGATCCGGTTCGGTTCCTATGCCCCAGAAAATTTCGATATGCGATTCCAGGGCACGGTGCCGGTTCGGAAAGCGTTACAGCTGTCCCTTAACGTTCCAGCGGTGGCCTTGCTCGATCGGGTCGGCGCAAGCCGGCTGTCTTCCCGGCTGCGGCAGGCCGGCGCCCATCTGGTGCTGCCGAAAGATGAGACGCCGGGATTAGCCATGGGACTCGGTGGCGTCGGGATTTCACTGCAGGATCTGGTGCAGCTTTACGGCGGCCTTGCCCGACTGGGCAGCGCGCTGCCGCTTCGGGAGATTGCGGATGAAGGCGACGCGCGAGAGCCGTTGCGGCTGATTGATCCGGCTGCCGCCTGGCAGGTCGGCAACGTGCTGATGGGCACGCCTCCACCTGAAAACGCACCCTCCAATCGGATCGCCTTCAAGACCGGCACCAGCTACGGCTATCGGGATGCATGGTCGATCGGCTTCGATGGACGAATGACAATCGGCGTGTGGGTCGGTCGCCCTGATGGTGCGCCGGTGCCCGGCCTGATCGGACGCACGGCAGCGGCGCCGATCCTGTTCGATGCGTTCGCGCGGACCGGCAAATCGCCGATGGCTCTGCCCAGGGCCCCGAAGGGCGTGCTGCTCGCCGCCAACGCCCGCTTGCCGCTGCCGCTTCGCCGCTTCCGCCCGGCCGGTGAATTGGTCCGCAGCGGCAGCGAGCAGGCCCTTCATATCCAATACCCCGTGAACGGCTCACGCATTGATGTCTCTGCTGCGGGAAGCGAGGCGGCAGCAATGCCGGTCCGGGTCGCCGGCGGGGTGCTGCCGATGACGATGCTGGTCAATGGAGTGGCGGTCGGCGAGATCGACGGCCGGCGTCGGCGGCTGATCGATTCTCCGGGGCCGGGCTTTGCACGGCTGACCGTGATGGACGCCACGGGCGCGGCGGACACAGTCGTCGTCAGAATTCAATGAGGACAAGCTAAGCGGTTGTCGGGATATTGGTTTCAGCGTATGCGGAACCGATGTCCCAGACCTATCCACGCCCCCGATTTGGAGAGCCACGAGAGCCGAGAAACCGGGTGAATGCCCAGGTTGATCCGGGGAACTGGTTTGCTGGCCTGCTCGATTTGGTGACGCGCGACCACCTCCGCTCGCTGTCATTTCTTATCGTCTGCGGCCTGCTTCTGTTCCTGCCGGGGTTTTTCACCATCCCGCCCATCGATCGCGACGAGGCGCGCTTCGCGCAGGCCACCAAACAGATGGTCGAGACCGGCGACTTCGTCGATATCCGCTTTCAGGAAGACGTCCGGTATAAGAAGCCGGTCGGGATCTACTGGCTGCAGGCCGCGGCAGTGGAGACGGCCTCGGCCTTGGGTCTGCCACGCGCGCAGGCCCGGATCTGGCTTTACCGAGTACCCTCGCTCGTGGGGGCTCTCGGGGGCATGCTTCTGACCTATTGGGCGGCGCTCGCTTTCGTCACGCGCCGGGGCGCGGTGCTTGCCGCGCTCATGATGGGTAGTTCGGTGGTGCTCGGGGTAGAGGCGCGCCTGGCCAAGACCGACGCCATGCTTCTGTTGACGGTGGTGGCCGCGATGGGGGCGATGGCGCGGGTTTACATGTCCTGGCAGCGCGGCGAAGACCCTGCGCATCCGCCGTGGTCATCGGCTGCGATTTTCTGGACCGCGTTGGCGGGCGGGATCCTGCTCAAGGGACCGCTGATCCTGATGTTCGTCGGCCTCACGATTGCAGCACTCGCTATCCTCGACCGCAATGGCGGCTGGCTGTGGCGGCTGCGTCCGGTGTGGGGACTGATATGGCTCCTGGTGCTGGTGTTGCCCTGGTTCGTTGCGATCTTCTGGCGAGCGGGAGATGCGTTTTTCGCCGATTCCGTCGGTGGCGACATGCTGAGCAAACTCGGTGCGCAGGAGTCCCATGGGGCTCCGCCGGGCTATTATCTGGCGTTGTTCTGGGTGACCTTCTGGCCTGCTGCGCCGCTTGCGGGCATGGCGGCTCCGGCGATCTGGCGGGCGCGCCGCGAACCCGGCGCGCAGTTCCTGCTGGCCTGGCTCGTGCCGTCCTGGATCGTGTTCGAGGCCGTCCTCACCAAGCTGCCGCATTACGTGCTGCCGCTCTATCCCGCGATTGCGATCCTGACCGTCGGAGCGCTGGAGCGGCGGGTATTATCCCGCTCCTGGCTCAGGCGCGGCTCGGCATGGTGGTTTTTCATTCCCGCACTCGCCTCACTGGGGGCGATCATCGGTGCCATTGCGCTGACTTTCCAGGCGGCGTTTTACGCCTGGCCGTTTATCGCTGCCTCGCTGATCTTCGGCTTGTTTGCCTGGTGGCTGTTCGACGACAACCGCGCCGAGCGTTCGCTGCTCAATGCCGTCGCCGCCGCGGTTATGCTGGCAGCCGCCGTTTATGGAATTGTGTTGCCGTCTCTGACGCCGCTATTTCCCAGCGCGGAAATCGCCCGCGCGCTGCGTAACGTCGTCTGTGTCGGGCCTAAGGCCGCCGCTGCCGGATTCCAGGAGCCCAGTCTCGTCTTCATGACGAATACGTCGATCCTGTTGACCGATGGATCGGGCGCGGCAGATTTCCTGGGGCACGGGACCTGCCGCTTTGCTCTGGTCGAAGCGCGTTCGGAGCGAAGTTTTGCGCTGCGAGCGGAGGCTATCGGACTGCGCTACAACGTGGCGACTCGCATCGAGGGCTTCAACATCTCCCAGGGGCGGGCCATTTCGGTTGCGATCTATCGTTCGGAAGGAACGGAATAGGATGATCGCGCCGACATCCGGTAGCGCCCGCCCGGGCTATTTCGCCACGCTTGGCGGGCTGTTGAATAGCAACGTTGCGCCTCTGGTGCAGCCGGCCTCGCATTCCCGCCGATCCCTGGCGTCTCGTCGCCTTGCGCGAGACGTGTTGGTGCTGGCGGGTATCGGTACACTGGCGATCATTCTGCTGATGGTTGGATTGGATGCTCGCGAGATAGCGTGGATGCCGGCGCGTGGCGCGCCCGAATTGTGGTCGGTGCGCATCATCACCGAATTCGGCAAAGCCGGATACGTGCTGTGGATACTGGCCGGGCTCTTACTCGCGTGTGTCCTGACGACGCCGCTGTTACCAGCTACGGCGCGGCTCTACATGAACGGTTGGATCGTACGTTTGCAGTTCGTGCTTTGCGCCGTACTGGTACCGGTGATGGTGGGTGAGGTCCTGAAATGGTTGATCGGACGTGGCCGGCCCTTTGTAGGAGGACCGGCCGATCCCTTCAACTTTCACCCTTTCGACGGGACACAGGCTTATGCGAGCCTGCCATCGTCGCATTCGATAACCGCTGCGGCATTGGCGTTGGCAATCGCTGCGATCTGGCCCCGGCTGTCTCTCGTGGCAGCGGCTTATGGCGTCCTGATCATGATCAGCCGGCTGGTGCTGCTTGCGCACCATCCAAGCGATGTGGTGGCGGGTGCGCTGGTGGGCCTCATCGGAGCGCTGGTGGTGCGCTACTGGTTTGCTAGCCGAAAGCTTGGATTTGTTATTCGCCCGGGCGGGGAGATTGCTCCGCGCGGATAGGGCCGCCAGCCCTCCGATAAGGGGTTGCCGCCGCGCGCCGCGCCCCATAAGAAGCGGACGCCGAGAGCTTTCTGCGGCGAACCCAGGCGAGAATATCCTTTGTCCCCGTCGGATTCGGAAGCGGTAGCCGTTTCCATTGTGGTGCCGGTACGTAACGAGGCCGGCAATATCGCGCCGTTGATCGAGGAGATCACGACGGCGCTCGACGGCCGCTGGGCTTACGAAGTCATCTACGTCGATGACGGTTCGACGGATGATACCGCCGGTCGCCTGCGCAAAATCATGGCCCGACGTGCGAATTTGCGGATGCTTCGACACGCCGGATCGTCGGGACAATCGGCTGCGGTCCGCAGCGGCGTGCGCGCGGCACGCGGGGCGATCGTCGCGACACTGGACGGCGACGGGCAGAATGATCCGGCTTTTCTGCCGGCGCTGATTTCCGCGGTCGATGCCGGCGGGCGCGTTGGGTTGGCCGCCGGCCAACGGGTGGGCCGCAAGGATACCGGCTTCAAGAAGATACAATCACGCATCGCCAATGGTGTGCGTAAGGCCATCCTTCGCGACGGCACCCGTGACACGGGATGCGGCCTCAAGGCGTTCCGCCGCGAGGTGTTCCTAGCGATGCCGTATTTCGATGGTCTGCACCGATTTCTGCCGGCCTTGGTACGCCGCGAAGGTTTCGACATCGCCTATGTTGACGTGATCGACCGGCCGCGCCGTTCCGGTGTCTCGAATTATGGATTCTTCGATCGCCTGTGGATCGGGATCATGGATCTGGCGGGTGTCTGGTGGTTGATCCGCCGTAAAAAGCCTACGCCTATTGCGACAGAGGTCACCTTGCATGACTGAGACGCTTAACTTGCTCGCCAATTATCTTCACGATGTCTTCGTACTCAAGTTCGACGCCTGGGTCGTCCTTGGCTTTGCCGCGCAGGCGCTATTCACGATGCGCTTTGTCGTGCAGTGGATCGCCTCGGAACGCGCCCGCAAGAGCGTGATTCCGGTGGCCTTCTGGTTCTTTTCAATCGGCGGCGGCGTGCTGCTATTGGTCTATGCGCTCTATCGCAAGGATCCCGTGTTCATAGCCGGGCAGGCGCTCGGACTCGTGGTCTATATCCGCAATCTCTATTTCATCATGATAAACGGACGCCAGACTTCGGCGGCCGATTGAAAGCGATCAGGCGGCAGCGCGCAGAGCCGTAAAACCCTGATCGAGATCGGCTTTGAGGTCGTCGACATTCTCCAGCCCGACATGCAGCCGCAGCGCGGGTCCCTCTGGCTGCCATTTGGTCGCGGTCCGATAAGGCTCACAATCGAACGGGATGATCAGGCTCTCGAAGCCGCCCCAGGAATAGCCCATGCCGAACAGCTTGACCGTGTCGAGCAGGGCGTCGACGGCCTTCGCCGGAACCGGCTTGAGGATGATGCTGAACAAGCCAGATGCTCCGGTAAAGTCGCGTTTCCAGATGGCGTGGCCGGGATCATTTTCGAGCGCCGGATGCAAGACCCTGGAGACCTCGGGCCGTGTCGCCAGCCATCGGGCGATTTCAACGCCGGACTGGTGATGCTGGGCGAGCCGCACGGCCAGTGTCCGCAGACCGCGCAACGCCAGGAACACGTCATCGGGCCCCGCGCACACACCTAGCAGCCGGATATTCTCGGCCAGCTGCGGCCATGCTCTGGCGTTGGCTGATATCGTTCCAAACATGATGTCGGAATGGCCGCCGATATATTTGGTTGCAGCCTGGATGCTAATGTCGACCCCCTGGTCGAGTGAGCGATGATAGAGCGGTGTGGCCCAGGTGTTGTCATCGATCACCAGCGCACCATGGCCGTGCGCAACCTCGGCGATCGCCGGAATGTCGGTCATCTCGAACGACTGGGAGCCCGGCGCTTCGACCAGCACCGCCCGGGTATTGGGCTGCCATAAAGGCGCGATGCCGGCTCCGATTGCCGGATCGAAATAGGTGGTTTGAACGCCAAAGCGCGCAAGAAAGCCGTTGCAGAAATTGCGCGAGGGTCGATAGACGTTGTCGGCTACGAGCAGGTGATCCCCGGCCTTCAAGATCGACAGGAGAGCCGTGGTAATCGCCGCCAGTCCCGAAGGCGCGAGGCCAACGCCGGCGCATCGGGAACCTTCGAGCGCCATCAAGGCATGTTGCAGGGCGCGCGTGGTCGGCGTGCCCTGACGCCCGTATTGATATTCACCCCGGTGAGCATGAAGATCATCTGCCGTCGGGTAGAGCACCGTCGAGCCGCGAACGATCGGGGGATTTACAAACCCTTTCTGCGCCTTTGTGTCGCGACCGGCGGTTACCAGCGTCGTTTCAGGCTGGCTTTTATCGGCTCGCTCGTCATCGCTCGGGATCGTCATGGGCGGCCGCCTCTTTCGTCTTTGTCAACATTTGCCGCAGCCGTGCGGCTGTCATGCCTGGCCCCACGGCGGGGTCGGCCCAAATGCCGACTTTGTACTAACAGAACACAGAAGATGGTCGTCAACCCCTTGACCCGGATCGCTAGCCGTTCTGTGATGCAGATACGAACGCCGCACGTTGAGGGGCCTGCTGCGAATGCCGATCCATCCAGAATATGGCTTGCGCGGCCCGTTGCCTCCGACCCCGAGGCCGCAGATGACAAGATTGGCCCTCCGGCCGGGCGGTGATAAGCAGGCGCTTCGGACGATCCTTGAAAGGCTTTGCCCATGAAACATCTCTCTCTCGTTGTCGCCCTTGCCTGCGCAACCGCGCTGTCCGCCCAGACCGCCAGCGCACAAACGCTCAAGACGGTCACCGACCGGGGCATGTTGTCCTGCGGGGTCAGCCAGGGTTTGCCCGGCTTTTCATCGCCTGACGACAAGGGCAACTGGACCGGGCTGGACGTCGATGTCTGCCGCGCGCTCGCTGCAGCCATCTTCAATGATCCGACCAAGGTGAAATTCGTACCCTTGTCGGCCAAAGACCGGTTCACGGCCCTGCAGTCCGGTGAAATCGACGTGCTGTCGCGGAACACCACATGGACGCTCTCGCGCGATACATCGCTCGGCGCCAATTTCACTGGCGTGACCTATTATGACGGGCAGGGCTTCCTGGTGAAGAAGTCGCTCAAGGTCAATTCGGCGCTGGAACTCAACAGCGCCTCGGTCTGTGTCCAGACCGGTACGAGCAATGAGCAGAATTTGGCCGACTACTTCAAGGGTAACAACATGAAGTACGAAGTCATTGCTTTTGGTACCGCGGATGAGACCATAAAGGCCTATGAATCAGGCCGCTGCGATGTCTTCACCTCCGACGTGTCGCAGTTGTACGCCATGCGGCTGAAGCTCGCCAATCCGGCCGACCATGGGGTGCTGCCCGAGGTGATCTCAAAGGAACCCCTTGGTCCAATGGTGCGTCACGGCGATGACCAGTGGTTTGATATCGTGAAGTGGGTGCTATTTGCGATGGTCGGCGCTGAAGAACAGGGCGTGACGCAGCGCAATGTCGACGACATGGCGAAATCCGACAAGCCCGAACTGAAGCGGATGTTGGGAGCGGACGGCAATCTCGGCGAGCAACTGGGCCTGACCAAGGATTGGGTGATCCGGATCGTCAAGGCGGTCGGCAATTACGGCGAATCCTTTGATCGTAATGTCGGTCCGGGTTCAAAGCTGGGAATTTCCCGGGGACTCAATCAGCTCTGGAACAAGGGCGGAATTCAGTACGCGCCGCCTATTCGCTAATTCCGATGCTGGGATGGCGGCGATGAGCACGGTACCGCGAACGCCGCCGTCGCAATGGCCGCTTCGGCTCCGCCGGGCGCTCGGTGGCTCAGCCGGCTGGAAAGGGCTTGCCTTCCAGCTTGTGTTCGTCGCCGCGCTGCTGTGGCTCGGCTACGAAATCGTGGCCAACGCTCGCGCCAATTTGCAAGCGCAGCGGATCGCTTCGGGCTTTGGTTTCCTCAACAATACCGCAGGATTCGACGTCAGCCAAAGCCTGATCTCGTATTCAGGAAACGATACCTATTTCCGCGTGTTCCTGGTGGGCCTGGTCAACACGCTGGTGGTTTCAGCAGTCGGCATTTTCTTTGCCACGGTGATCGGCTTTGTGGTCGCGCTCGGCCGGCTTTCGCCGAATTGGCTATTGTCACGCATCGCCGGAGGTTATGTCGAACTGATCCGAAATCTGCCGCTGCTGTTCCAGATGCTGTTCTGGTACCTGGCGGTTCTGAGTGCGCTGCCAAATCCGCGACAGAGCATTTCTCTCTTTGGCTGGCTGTTTTTAAGCAATCGTGGACTGATTATTCCCCGGCCGGTCGCGCTTGAAGGTCTTGTTGCGTTCAGTTGTGCGGTGTTGATTGCGGTCCTGGGATCGCTGGCGCTGCGTATCTATGCCCGACGGCGGCTGTTCCGTACCGGACAACCCCTGACGACATGGCCCTCGATTGTTGCGATGCTCGTCGGTCTGCCGGCCGCAGCCATTCTGGTGTTTGGCTTGCCGTTCACGCTCGAGATTCCTGAATTGAAAGGCTTCAACTTCGCCGGCGGCGCCCGCTTGATTCCCGAATTCGTTGCATTGACTCTGGCGCTGGCGACTTACACCGGGGCCTTTATTGCCGAAAATGTCCGCGCCGGTATTCAGTCAGTCCATCGGGGGCAGATGGAAGCTGGAACTTCGCTCGGTCTTTCACGGGGCCAGGTTCTAAGGCAGATCGTGATTCCGCAGGCCATGCGCGTCATCCTTCCGCCGCTCACCAATCAATATCTGAACCTGACCAAGAATTCCGCGCTGGCGGTGGCCATCGGATATCCGGATCTGTTCTCGGTGTTTGCCGGAACGACGCTCAGCCAGACGGGGCAGGCGATCGAAATCATCGCCATGACCATGGGCGTCTATCTGCTGATCTCACTCGTCACCAGTGCGCTGATGAGTTTCTATGGCTGGCGTCTCGGCCGGAGCCTCGCAGCATGAGCGACATCGAGGCCACCTTCTTCGTCCGAAACGAGATTGCACCTGAGCGAGCCGCTCCGGTCAGGACCACCGGTTTGATTGGCTTCATGCGGACGCGATTGTTCAACTCGCCGCTCAACATCATCTTGACGCTCGGAGGCGTGCTGCTGCTCTGGGTGGTTGTCGTGCCCACCGTCCGTTTCTTGTTGGTGGATGCGGTGTGGAGCGGTTCGGATCGGAGCGCCTGTCTCGCCGAGAACGCCGGACATGCCGTGGGGGCCTGCTGGCCATATATTCACGCCAAACTCGGGCAGTTGATCTATGGCTTTTATCCCGAGGCCCAGCGCTGGCGCGTTAACCTGACCTTCCTGCTGGCTGCGCTGCTGTTGCTCCCCTTGCTCATTCCCCGGCTGCCGGCAAAGACCCTTAATGCGGGACTGTTTTTCTTCGCGTTGCCGGTCGTCGGCTTTTATCTGCTGCGGGGAGGAGGGCTTTCGGGATTTGCCATCAGCTGGATAGCTGATCTCTTGGCGGGATTCGCGGACAGCATTCGTGAGGCTGGCCTGCGGCTTGCTGAAACCGGGCACGCGACGACGTTTCTCGGACCTGCGCTTGAGGTGCTTGGCCGGCTGATCGGCTGGCTGGGGCTTGGCGTTTCCTGGCTTATTTACCCACTCACCTGGTTGCGCGATGAGTTTCAAGCCATGAGCCGGCCGGTCTGGGCCGATCTCACAGGCACCGCCATTATCGGATGTCTGCTGACATGGTTTGCCGGCGGCGGCCTTCGTGCCGGATGGCGCCCGATGTTGTCGGTGATCGCAATCTTCATTGGCATTGCTCTCATGATCGCCGTGATGAACCTCGATCATGGCGGGCTGCCGCTTGTGGACAGCCGGCTGTGGGGCGGGTTTCTTGTAACCCTGGTCGTATCGGTTACCGGAATCGTGGCCTCTATGCCTGTTGGAATGGCGCTCGCGCTCGGCCGTCGTTCGACCATTCCGCTGATACGGGTCTTCTCGGTTGCCTTTATTGAATTCTGGCGCGGCGTTCCCCTGATTACGGTGCTGTTTTTCGCGACCTACATGCTGCCGCTGTTCATGCCGGCCGGCTTCACCGTTGATGGCTTGGTGCGGGCACTGATCGGCATCGCGCTGTTTGCGGGGGCCTATAACGCCGAGGTGATCAGGGGCGGGTTGCAGGCGATCCCTCGAGGTCAATCAGAAGCGGCAAGCGCGCTTGGGCTGTCCTATTGGAAGACCACGAGTTTTGTGGTGATGCCGCAGGCACTGCGGCATGTCATTCCGAGCCTGGTCAACAGCTTCATCGCGCTGTTCAAGGACACATCGCTGGTATCGATTGTGGCGTTGTTTGATTTGCTCGGCAGCCTCCGGGCATCATTTGCCGATCCGGTCTGGTCGACGCCGACTACGCTCTTCACCGGCTTCGCTTTCACCGGCCTTATCTATTTTGCCTTCTGCTTCGGAATGTCCCGCTACTCCCTGTTTGTGGAGAGGCGGCTGAATGCCCATCAGCGCCACTGAGTTTGTCATCATGAGCTCGAATTCAATTGTCAGTATTGCCGGTCTCAACAAGTGGTACGGCAATTTTCACGTGCTTCGCGACATCGACCTGGACGTCGCCAAGGGTGAACGCATCGTCATCTGTGGTCCTTCCGGATCGGGTAAATCGACCCTCATCCGGTGCATCAACGCCTTGGAGGAATTCCAGGAAGGGCGGATAGTCGTCGATGGCATCGAGCTTGGCCCGAATCTCCGTCGGATCGACGAGGTCCGGCGGGAAGTCGGTATGGTGTTCCAGAGCTTCAACCTGTTTCCTCACCTCACTGTGCTGGAGAATTGCACGCTGGCGCCGATCTGGGTGCGTCACATGCCGAAGAAGGATGCTGAGGCCGCGGCCATGAAATATCTGGAGCGGGTGAAGATCCCGCACCAGGCCAACAAATTTCCCGGACAAATGTCCGGCGGTCAGCAACAACGGGTAGCGATCGCGCGCGCACTGACCATGAATCCCAAGGTCATGTTATTCGACGAACCGACATCTGCGCTTGATCCCGAGATGGTCAAGGAGGTGCTGGATACCATGGTCGATCTGGCCCATGAAGGCATGACCATGCTGGTCGTGACCCACGAGATGGGTTTTGCGAGGGAAGTGGCCGACCGAATCGTTTTCATGGATGCGGGCCAGATCATCGAATCCAATGTGCCGCGGGAATTCTTCGCCAATCCGCAGCACGCGCGGTCAAAGCTGTTTCTCAGCCAAATACTGCGCTAAGCGGTTCGCTCGCTCTCACACGAAGGGCGGCTTGATGTTGCTGCGTTTGTCGAGCCAGGCAGGCACCGGCAGATTTTTGGCGCGCATGAAATCCGTATTGAACAGTTTGGATTGATAGCGGCTGCCGGAATCGCACAGCACTGTTACGATGGTTTTGCCGGGACCAAGCTCCTTCGCAAGCCGGATGGCGCCCGCAACATTGATGCCGGTTGAGCCACCGAGGCAAAGGCCTTCGTGCTGCACCAGGTCAAAGATCAAGCCTATCGCCTCCTCGTCTGGAACGAGGTAGGTGGTGTCGACCTTCGCCGTCTCGACGATCGCCGTGGCGCGGTTGAGGCCGATGCCCTCGGTAATTGAGCCACCTGGGGTAGCCTTTGCCTCACCGGTCCTGAAATATTCGTACATACCCGCGCCATGCGGATCGGCGCAGGCTACTCTGATGTCCTTGTTCTTTTCCTTCAAAAAGCGACTGACCCCCGCAATGGTGCCGCCGCTCCCGACTGAGCAGACGAAGCCATCAATTTTGCCGCCGGTCTGCTCCCATATCTCCGGCCCGGTGGACTCGTAGTGCGCCTTGGCATTGTCGAGGTTGTTCCACTGATCGGCGAACAGCACGCCGTTCGGCTCGTTCTTTCGCAGCTCGTCCGCCAGACGCCGACCGACATGCTGATAATTGTTCGGGTTGGCATAGGGCAGCGCGGGCACCTCGACGAGCTCGGCGCCGCAAAGTTTGAGAAAGTCCTTTTTCTCCTGGCTCTGTGTTTCCGGAATCACGATCAGCGTGCGGTATCCCCGGGCGGCGGCGACGACCGCCAGCCCAATGCCCGTATTCCCTGCGGTCGCTTCCACGACCAGACCGCCCGGCCGTAGATCGCCGCGCTTCTCGGCCTCCAGAATCATCCATTTCCCAGCGCGGTCCTTGACCGACTGGCCAGGATTCATGAACTCGGCCTTGCCAAGGATTGTGCAGCCAGTTTCTTCGGAGGCGCGCGTAAGCCGAATAAGCGGCGTATTGCCGATGGCGTCGATGACGTTTTTTGGGACTTTCATGCGCGACTCTTGGCTAATTGGCAGTCTTCTCCAACGTAGAGTGCGATCCGTCAAAGGGAAAGAGGGCGGGGCGCCAGGGCTCGCGAATTTGCGCCGGTTCCGGCAAAGGCCAAAAGAGCCTCGGACCGCGGTCAGGTGTCCCCATCGCCGTCCACCGGTTTGGCCGTCCGGAGCGCAGATTTCAATCAGCCTCGCCGGGCGAAAATGACCTGTCGGACGTCGATATTTCCCGACATGAATCCGGCTTCGCAATAGGCCAGGTAGTATTCCCAGAGCCGCCGAAACCGATCATCGAAGCCGAGCGGCATCAGTTTCGGCCAGGCCGCGCGGAAATTGTCGCGCCAGCTTGCGAGCGTCCGCGCGTAATCCTCTCCGAAAACCCGCTCGCCGATGATCGGCAATCCGAAACGATCGCCAAGCGATTTAAGGATTGCCGGTGACGGCAACATGCCCCCGGGAAAAACATAGCGCTGGATAAAATCGACCTCGCGGCGATAGGTTTGAAACAGTCGGTCCTGGATGGTGATGGTCTGGATACCGGCCAGACCACCTGGCAACAGCCGGTCGCGGAGCTGCGAGAAATAGCGCGGCCAGAATTGCTCTCCCACGGCTTCGATCATTTCGATCGAGGCGATCCGGTCGTAGGTCTGCCGCTCGTCGCGATAGTCCTGCAGACGGATATCGACCTGATCGGCAAGCCCGGCCTTCTGAATGCGAGCCTTGGCAAAATCATGCTGTTCCCGGCTGATGGTCAGGCCGACGACACTCGCCCCGTAATTTTTGGCGGCGAATTCGGCAAAGCCGCCCCACCCGCAGCCGATCTCCAGCAATCGCTGACCCGGCTTCAACTCGATCGCATCCGCCAAACGGCGAAACTTGTTTTCTTGCGCGGCCGTCAGGTCCTGCGAATGATCCTCGAAAAGTGCCGAGGAATAGGTCATGCTGGAATCAAGCCACGCCGCGTAAAACGCGTTGCCGATATCGTAGTGGGCATAGATGTTGCGGCGCGCCTGGCGCTTGGTATTGCGATTGAACCAATGGCGGACCATCTGAAAGAAGCGCATCAGGGGCTTATTGCCGAGCATGGCCTGGATCAGGTCGTGATTGACGCAGAACAAATACAGGAATTGCGTAAGGTCCGGCGTATCCCATTCGCCATTGAGATAGGCCTCGGCGATGCCTATGTCGCCGCCGTTAAGAAGCCGCGCGGCGAAATGATAGTTGTAAAGGACCATCTCTGCCGAAGGACCAGCCTCAGCGCCGCCCAGTCTCACCGTGCGGCCGTCCGGCAGGGTCACATCAAGCGTTCCCCGCCTGAGCCTCGCGCCGAAGGTCAACGCTAGCCGTACCAGCCGGGGCAGGTTGGGCAGCAATTCATTCACATTTTGTGGCGTCACCGATATCAAGGCCGGCATCGGAACCCCCGTTACGGAAACCAATTGATGAGGCGACCCGGAATCGCAATGTCGAGCCCGTCGCCGATAAGTTTGCCGAGGCGCCGCGCTGCCCGGCGTAGCGAAAAAAGCGAAAACAATCGTCAAACCTTATCGTTGACTGGCGCTGACGCCAAGATGCTACCGGCTAGCCCAGCAGTTTGAAGCGCGAGGTCGGATTCCCGCCGACCGGGAAATCCCAGGACTCTCAACTTTTGACTCTCAACTTTTGGCTCTTAATTTCGCGGCACTAGCCGCATGCCCTTGAGCCAAAGCCGCAGCGCCTCCCAGTGAATCGCCGCCACGATCTTCAAGGTGACTAGCGGCAGCATGAAAAAGGATCGCAGCAAGGTCGCCGACCCCAGCGCATGACATCGGCCATGGAAGGTGGCTGCCAGAAGTGGACCATCGCCATCGGTTTGAAGGATGCGTAGGTTGATGTCCTCGCCTGGCGGACTGATACGGAAATGATAGCGTGCCGCCATTTTCATGAAGGGGGAGACATAAAACTCTTTATCCTGCTGCTGCCGTATCCCGGCCGCACTGCATTCGTGGTCGCGAACGGGAAGAACGTAGGTATGGATCTCACCGAAGGTGTTGCGTACTTCGTAGATTATCAGCTCCAACCGGCCATCGGCGCCATGACAGAAATAGACCGATAGCGGATTGAAGGTGAAGCCAAGGAGGCGGGGATAGCAGAGCAACAACACCCGGCCGTCCGTCAGATCGATCCCGTGTTCGGCGGCTTCAGTTCGAACATAGTTCAACAGAGACGAGCCGTCCCGCCTTCCGTGGTCTGCTTCATGAAAGCTGTACAACGCGGCTCGATTGACCCCGAAGAGCGCGGATTGCCGGTCGGCCGCCTGCAACCGGTCGAGATCGATCAGCAGGCTCATGACACGATAGCTGAACCGATGACCCACGGGTTTAAGCCTGGCGTGCATGACCCGGCCGAAATAGAGCGCTGCTGCCTCACGCATGGTCACTCCGCGGCTTGGGCGAGCTCCGGTCGCGGTATCCGCCAGGGCACCGATGCCCCGAGCGCCTCGGCAACCGCCAGGCCGGAACGCAAACCGTCTTCGTGAAAACCGTAGCCGGTCCAGGCGCCGCAAAACCAGGTACGGCGCTGGCCTTGAATTTCGCCAAGCCGTTTTTGTGCGGCAAAGGCGACAGAAGAATATTGCGGATGTTCACAGACATAGCGTCCGAACGTCAGCGCTGGCTCGGGCTCGAAGGGCGGATTGAGGCTGACGAACAGCGGCTTGGTCTCGTGAATGTCTTGCAGCCGATTCATCCAGTAAGTGACGGCGACGTCATTTTGCGCCTGTTCTTTCCGTTGCCAGCGGAGAAAATTCCACGAGGCCCAGGCTCGTCGCCGGCGTGGCATCAGTCTGACGTCTCGATGCAGGTAAACGATGTTCGGCGCATAACGGATGGCGCCGAGCACGGCTCGTTCAGCTCCGTCGGCGTCGGACAACAACGCCAGCGCCTGGTCGCTATGCGTGGCGAGCACGACATGGTCATAGCTCTCGCTGCGACCGTGATTATCCCTTATTGTCACGCCCTGCGCCCGACGTTCAATCGAAGTCACCGCACAGCCGAGCTTGAGGCGATCGCGGAACGAGGCGGTGAGCTTCTCGACATAACGTCGGCTGCCGCCTTTGACCGTCCGCCAAACCGGCCGGTCATATTGCAGCAGGCGGTGATTGTTGAAAAAGGCGACGAAGTTTTCGGCTGGGAAATTCATCATGTCGGCAGCGGGCGCCGACCAGATGGCTGCTCCCATGGGACCGAGATAGTCCGTCAATAGCCGCGGGGCGTAGTTGCGGCGCTTGAAATATTCTCCGAGCGACAAGCCAGCGAGGCGACCCTTCGACTGATCCTCGACGCTTTGGGCATTGAAGGCCGGGATCTCCCGGAGCATGCGCAGGTAAGACGCGGAGAGTAGATTGCCGGGCTGAGCAAACAACCCGCGGGCGGTATCGAGCCAGTTGTCGCCGCCGCCCTTCCATTCGAAGCGGCCGGCATCGGCGCTGAGGGAAAAGCTCATGCAGCTTTCGACCGTTTGTACGCCGAGTTCAGCAAACAGCGCGGTGAGATCGGGATAGTTCGGTTCGTTATAGACGATGAAACCGATATCGACGGGGATAGGAACGCCATCGTAATCAACTGTGACGGTATGGCTGTGGCCGCCGGTCCGAAATTCCCGGTCATAAACCGTCACCCTGTATTGACGTGAGAGCGACCAGGCGGCTGCGTTTCCAGCAATCCCTGAACCGATGATAGCGATGTGCATATTGTAGCTCCGACCGTTGCTCCCAAGGTACGGGGCTGTTCGGCCGAGGTTTCAGAGCAGGAGTGGAAGGCTCGGAGAGCAGGTGTCCAGCCGCCGGTCGGCCGCGTCGCATGAAATCTTGGTAAGATTGGCGGTGGCTCACGGCGCAACATCGGAGTTCCGGCCGAAAAGTCGAGCCAACTTGCAACGGCGAAAGCTGAGAGCTTCCCCAGCAAAGTTGCCTGGAAAGCCGATCGGGACTGTCCGCCCATGGTCGGCGCAGCTAGAATGCGGCGTTTGGTCTCAACGAAAGCCAGGGTTTAGTGAACGGTCGGCTGCCCCTCATGACGGAAGCCCTGAAAGGCTTCATTGGACGCGCGGGGGGCGGTCTTCGTGTGGGACGTCAGCTGTTGGCGCTCGCAGTCGCGGCAAGTTCGGCCGGGTGCCTTCTTACCAATGATCTTCCGAATCCGGCACTCGATGTTCCCGATGGCTATAAGGCCTCTCCTCAGGCGAGCACCGAGAGTCCGCCCGCGCTGGACTGGTGGCGCGGTTTCCGCTCGGCGGAATTAACCGTGCTGATGGAGGAAGCGCAGACCGTCAATCTGGACATCGCCGCAGCCACCGCGCGCTTCCTGGAAGCGGACGCCCAGGCCAGAATCGCGGGTGCCGCGCTGCTGCCGAGCCTGAGCGGCACCGGCCAACAGACCTATTCGCGAACCTCCGGTGCAAGTTCGAGCGGCTTGACCAATGGCGGTCACGAGGTGGTCAATTATTCGGCTTCCTTGAGCGCGAGCTACCAACTCGATTTCTGGGGTAAAAACCGAGATGCCGCCCAGGCCGCTGAAGAAACCACGATCGCCAACCGGTTCGATCGGGACGTGGTGGCGCTGACGACGCTGGCGAGCGTGGCGAACGCCTATTTTCAGGTGCTCTCCGCCCAGGACCGGATCCGCACAGCTGAACGCAACATCACAAGCGCCCAGCACATTCTGGATGCGATCAAGGAGCGGCTGAAAGCCGGTACTGGCAACGACCTCGAAGTCGCCCAGCAGGAAAGCATCCTCGCCAATCAGAAGGCAGCGGTTCCGCCGCTGCGGCAGAATCTGGCCCAAAATGTCAATGCGCTCGCAACTCTGGTGGCCCGCCCGCCGGAAAGCGTGCGTATTACGGGAGGCTCGCTCGATCGTATTTCATCGCCGCGCGTGACGCCCGGACTACCCTCGGAGCTATTGATCCAGCGACCGGACATCCGACGCCAGGAAGCGCAGCTGGCTTCGGCGACCTTCAACGTCGGCAGTGCCCGCGCGCAGTTCTTTCCAAGCATCCAGTTGACCGGGCAGGGCGGTTATCAAAGTTCGGCGCTGGTGTCGCTGTTTCAGCCGCATGCAGCGTTCTTCAGTGTGGTCGGAAGTCTTACCCAGCCGATTTTTGACGGCGGCCAGATTCTCGGCAATTTCGAATATAGCAAGGCGCGTCAGGACGAATTGCTGCAGACCTATCGCAAAACCGTCGTCTCGGCTTTCGCCGACGTCAATAATGCGCTGGTGGCGATCAGGGAAACCACGGAGAAGTTGCGCTTGCAGCGCCAGGTGGTGGTGGCGTCCCGCCGAGCCTTTCAGCTATCCGAGCAGCAGCTTCGCGCCGGCACCGCTGATATCGTAACTGTGCTAAATACCCAACTGACGCTATTCCAGGCGGAGGACGTGTTGTCTCAGGCGCAGCTGGCAAGGTTGCTTGCCATCGTCAGCCTGTATCAGGCCCTGGGCGGCGGGTGGGAGCCCAAAACGGAGAGGGCGGCGGATGCTCTTTAAGCCGGATCTCAATGAGGCCGCCCGGTCGGCGGGAAAGCACGTAGCGAATGTAGCTTCGAAAGCGCGCCGTCGCGTGGTTTCGATCGCCGTGACCCTTCTGATCCTCGGCGGCCTCGGTTACATCGGCTGGTACGCCTGGCAAAACCGGCAGGGCACCAACCGGGCTCGTCCGGATTTGCCGGTACCGGTACTGGCCGCCACGCCGCGCGTCGAGAATGTTCCGGTTTACCTGGATGGCGTTGGTTCGGTGCGGGCGCTCAACACGGTGACCGTACGCTCGCAGGTCGATGGCAAGCTTGGCCGCATCAATTTCACTGAAGGTCAGGATGTTCAGAAGGGCGATATCCTCGCCGAGATCGATCCGGTAATCTATCAGGCGCAATTTGACCAGGCGGTTGCCAAGAAGGCGCAGGATGAAGCGCAGCTCGCCAACATGCGTCTCGACCTTGCGCGCTACCAGCAACTCGCTGCCTCCAACGCTGGCTCCAAACAGCAGGCGGATACCCAGCGCGCTGTCGTCGCCCAGCAGGAAGCCCTGGTAAGAGCCGATCAGGCCGCGATCGACAATGCGCAGGCGATGCTTGGTTACACCAAGATCGTGGCGCCTCTTTCCGGAAGGGCTGGTCTGCGGCAAATCGATCAGGGCAATATCATTCATGCCTCTGATGCGACCGGGCTTGTGATCATCACCCAACTACAGCCGATCACGGTGCAATTCAGCCTGCCGCAGCAACAGATCGTGCGAGTCAATGCAGCGGCAGCCAAAGGCGCGCTCACGGTGGACGTGTTCGGCAATGACGGCGTCACCGTCATCGACCAGGGCAAACTGAGCGGGATCGACAACCAGGTCGACCCGACCACCGGAACGCTGAAGTTGAAAGCTGAATTTCCTAACGGTCATTTCCAGCTTTGGCCGGGCCAGTTCGTCAATGTCCGGCTCAAGATCGACACCCTGCCGAATGCGATCGTCATTCCTTCTTCCGCCGTGCAGCGTGGTCCATCCGGGACGTTCAGCTATGTCATCGGTCCGGACAATGTGGCGACCGCGAAGCCGGTAGTCGTGACGCAGCAGAATGAAACCGACGCGGTGATCGGAAGCGGTCTGACCACGACCGATCGAGTGGTGACCACCGGGTTTGCCAATCTTGCCGATGGCGCCAAAGTCGTAATCGGCAGGGACGAGCAAACACCGTCGGCGGACCTGGCGCCCCGCAAGCGCAAGAGTAGCCGCGACGTGCAGTCCAAGTCGCCCGGCGCTGAAAATGGCGAGCGACGCGGGAGGTCCGGCGAGGGCGATCAGAAAGGGTCGTCTGGTCCCGGCGATCGATCCTCTGCCCAGCCGAGGTCGCAGCCGTGATCGCCAACCGATGGAAGCGGGCTCGCCGAGCGGTGAGCAGGCCATCATGAGCGTTTCCGAACCATTTATCCGCCGGCCAATCGCGACCTCGCTGCTCGGCATTGCGCTTCTGATCGGCGGCGTACTCGGCTATTGGGGACTACCGGTGTCGGCGCTGCCGCAGGTGGATTTTCCCACCGTGCAGGTAACGACGCAGTTGCCGGGTGGCAGTCCCGATGTGATTGCCTCGCTGATCACCGCGCCGCTGGAGCGCCAGCTCGGTCAAATTCCCTCCCTGTCGTCGATGACCTCGACCAGTTCGTTCGGTGTCAGCCAGATATCGCTGCAATTCGATCTCAATCGGGACATCGATGGCGCCACGCAGGATGTGCAGGCCGCGATCAATGCGGCGGCCGGCATTCTGCCGAGAAGCCTGCCCTACCCACCGACCTACGCGAAGGTCAACCCGGCCGACGCGCCAGTGATCACCCTGGCCCTGACCTCGGATACCGTCTCTTTACGGGCCATGAGCGATCTCGCCGATACCGTACTCGGCCAGCGCCTCAGCCAGATTTCCGGCGTCGGCAGGGTTGTGGTTCTCGGCGGGCTGAAGCCGGCTGTGCGCGTTCAAGCCGATCTGGCACGGCTGGCGGCCTATGGCATCGCCATGGAAGATCTACGAAACGCCATTGCAGGGGCCAACGTCTCCGGCCCGAAAGGATCGCTCGATGGCGCGCAGCAGTCCTACACCATCGCCGCCAACGACCAGATAGCCGCTGCGGAGGCCTATAAGCCGATCATCATCGCGTATCGTAACGGCTCGCCTGTCACAATCGGCGATGTGGCCACGATCGTCGATGGGCTCGAGAACGACCGCACCGGCGGCTGGTACCAGGGAACGCCCGCCGTCATTCTCGACATTCAACGCCAGCCCGGCGCCAATGTGATCGAGGTGGTGAGACAGATCCGCGCCGAAATGCCGAGGCTGCAGCGGACAATCCCCGCCGGTGTGAAACTGACGGTGGTGAGCGATCGTACCGTGACGATCCGCGCCTCGGTTCATGACGTGCAGTTCACGCTCGTGCTCAGCGTTATCCTCGTCACCCTCGTCGTGCTGCTTTTCTTGCGGTCCCTGCGCGCCACTTTGATTGCTGGGGTTGCGTTGCCTTTGTCCCTGATCACAAGTTTCGGCGTCATGTATTTTGCCGGGTTCAGTCTCGACAACCTGTCGCTGATGGCGCTCACGATCGGTACCGGCTTTGTGGTCGACGATGCCATCGTCATGATTGAGAACATTGTCCGGCACATGGAGGATGGCGAGACCGCGATGGAGGCCGCCCTGCGAGGCGCGCGCGAGATCGGGTTCACCGTGATTTCGCTGACCGTGTCGCTGATCGCCGTGTTTATTCCCTTGCTGTTCATGTCGGGGCTCGTCGGCCGCATGTTCCGCGAATTCGCGCTGACGCTGACGATCGCGGTGGTCACCTCGGCCGTTGTGTCGCTGACGCTAACGCCAATGATGTGCTCGCGTCTGTTGCGGCATGCAGGGGAGGAGATGACGGTTCCGGGTCTCGCAACGGTCAGCCGCGGAATTGACCGAATGGTCGCGTCCTATCATCGCTCTTTGCTGTGGGTGCTTGAGCGGCAGCGTGCGACCCTGTGGCTGACCTTCGGAACCATCGTGGCGACGCTGGTGATGTATGCGGTGGCGCCCAAAGGCTTTCTGCCGCTGCAGGACACGGCCTCAATTACGGCGGTTACCGAAGCCGGCCCGGAGGTGTCTTTCGCCGAAATGCAAAGCCGTCAGACCGAGGCGGCGGATGCCATCAAGGCCGATCCCGATGTGATTGGCGTCGTCTCGGTGATCGGCGCAGGATCGGTCAACCCGACCACCAATGTCGGGCGGTTGGTCATGACGCTGAGGCCGCGCGGCGAGCGGGCCGACGATGTCGGCGCGGTGGTCGCACGGCTGAAGCAGCGCGTCGCCCGGATTCCCGGAATGACGATCTATTTTCAGCCGGTGCAGGACGTGCAGATCAGCACGCAGTCCAGCCGCTCGCAATATCAATACACGCTGACCGGTACGGACGCCGATCTCGTGTCGCTCTGGGCCGGCAAGCTGGTGGCGGAATTGCGCCGTAATCCGCTGTTTCGCGACGTCTCCTCTGAGGCCCAACAAGGGGGCCTTCGTGCGGCGCTCGACATCGATCGCCAGCGCGCAGGACAACTCGGCGTCAGTCTCCAAGGGGTGACTGATACCCTGAATGACGCCTTTGCGCAGCGGCAGATCTCGACGATCTACGGCCAGGCTAATCAATATCGCGTGGTGCTTGAGGCGATGCCGAGATACCAGCGCGACCCTTCGGTCCTGTCGAAGCTTTATTTGCCGGGCGTGGCCGGCGCGCAGGTGCCGTTGTCGGCCGTGGCGACCCTGACACGGACCACCGCTCCGCTCGCAATTTCGCATCAGGCCCAGTTTCCGGCGGTATCGCTGAGTTTCAATCTGGCGCCGGACACCGCGCTTGGCGATGCCGTTAACGAAGTTCGGACGATCGAGGCCCGGATCGGCATGCCGAGCAATATCGCTGGGCTATTCGCCGGCGATGCCGCCGAATTCTCAAAATCGCTCGCGGGCCAGCCGTGGCTGATCCTCGCTGCAGTGATCACAATCTACATCGTGCTGGGCGTGCTCTATGAGAGCTACATTCACCCCATCACGATTTTGTCGACTTTGCCATCAGCAGGTGTCGGCGCTATCCTCGCCTTGATGTTGTTCGGCCAGGATCTCTCAGTGATCGGGCTGATCGGCATCATTCTCCTGATGGGTATCGTCAAGAAGAACGCGATCATGATGATCGATTTCGCGCTGGAAGCGGAACGCAGCCAGGGCATGTCATCGTATGATGCGATTGTGCAAGCCTGCCTTCTACGTTTCCGGCCGATCATGATGACCACGCTGGCTGCGCTGCTTGGCGCGCTGCCCCTGGCCATCGAAAGCGGAACGGGCTCGGAGCTGCGCTTTCCCTTGGGCGTTTCGATTATCGGTGGCCTGCTACTCAGCCAGTTGCTCACCCTTTACACGACGCCCGTGGTCTATTTGGCGCTCGACCGCCTCAACCGGAAAATCGAAACGGCCTTGCCGACTGGAGCCGAACTGCCTACGCCGCCGGTGGCGGGGGCCAGCGAAGGCGTCCAGTAATGGCCTCGCTTTCCGAACCATTCATCCGACGGCCGGTCGGAACCACGCTGCTGGCGATCGGTTTGTTTCTGGCGGGCATCGTCGCCTATGAGTTTCTTCCCGTGGCTTCGGTGCCCAACGTGGATTTTCCGGCCATCCGGGTATCTGCTTCGAGGCCCGGCGCTGATCCTTCCGTGATGGCGGCGACGGTCGCCGCGCCGCTGGAACGCCGCCTCGGTGAAATCTCAGGCATCGATCAGATCACGTCGACGAGTTCGCTCGGTTTGACCAGCATTCAGTTGCAGTTTGCGATCGGGAGGGACATCGATCGGGCGGCCCGCGACGTGCAGGCCGCGATCAACGCCGCGCTTGCGGACCTTCCGAGCGATTTGCCGAGCCTGCCCCGGTTTCGCAAGGCCAATACAGCTGCGGCTCCGGTTTTTGTGCTGGCGCTCACCTCAAAAACGATCGCGGCAAGCGCGATGTACGACATCGCCGATACGGTACTCGCCCAGCAATTGTCGCAGGTTCCGGGTGTCGGCGAGGTGACGGTGAGTGGCGCCGATCAGCCGGCGGTCCGCATCGCCCTTAATCCGGTCGCGCTCTCGAACGCCGGCATCTCCACCGACGACGTCCGGCAGGCGATCATCAATGCAAACCCCCTTGGACCTGTAGGCATTTTCAACGGTGGTCAACAGAGTGAGACCCTTTCGATCAACCGGCAGATGCGCAGCGCAGCCGAATTCCGCGATATCATCATCCGGAGCTCAGGGGGCAATTTCGTTCGCCTCTCCGATGTCGCCGAGGTCGAAGATTCCGTTCGCAACAGCCGTTCGATCGCCTGGTTCAACAGGCAGCCGGCGGTGCTGATCCAGATCACCAAACAAGGTGATGCGAACGTCATCGACACCGTCGATCGGGTGCGCGCGATGCTTCCCGAGCTGAAGCAGTGGATTCCGTCGGGCGTCGAGATATCGACGCTGGTCGACCGTACCGGCACCATCCGGGCGAGCGTGAACGATATGCAGCTTACGTTGCTGGCCACTGCCTTCCTGGTGATGCTGGTGGTTTTTGTGTTTCTGCGGCGGGCCACGCCTACCATTGCCGCAGGGGTATCCGTGCCCTTGGCGCTGGCGGGTACCTGCGCTGGCATGTGGCTGGCCGGATTTTCCATCGATAATCTGTCGCTGATGGCGCTCGCTATATCCGTTGGCTTTGTGGTCGACGATGCAATCGTCATGATCGAGAACATGTATCGCAATCTCGAGATGGGAATGCGGCCCTACCGCGCGGCGCTTGAAGGGGCCCGGCAGATCGGCTTCACCGTACTCTCGATCAGCCTCTCTCTGGTTGCCGCGTTCACGCCATTGATCTTCATGGACGGCATTGTCGGCCGATTATTGCGAGAGTTCTCGCTAACGCTGACCTTCGCGATCGCGGTATCCACGGTCGTCTCCCTGACCGTCACGCCCATGATCTGCGCCCATTACATAAGAGAGGGCGCCTCCGTCAGGGTGAATTGGTTTGATCGCGTGGTGGAAGGCGGGCTATCTCGCCTGGTCAGATTCTATGAGCGGACACTGCGCGCGGTACTCGACTTTCCCGTCCTGACCCTGATCGTGTTCATGGCCACCATTGCGGTGACCGTGACGCTCTACGTCAAAACACCTAAAGGATATTTCCCGGTCGACGACAGCGGATTCATCATCGGGGCGACGCGTGCATCTCCCGACATCTCCTTTCAGGCCATGCTCGGACTGCAGCAGCAGCTCGCCGATATCGTGATGGCTGACCCTGCCGTGGCCGGCATTGGTTCGGTGCTGGGCGGAGCGGGAGGGCCGGGCGGTGGAACGTCGAACCGCGGCACCATGTTCATAACGTTGAAGCCACCGGCCGAGCGGGCAGGGATCAGTACCCAGCTTGTCATCGATCGCTTGCGAAGAAGCCTCTTCATGGTGCCGGGAATACGCCTGTTCATGTTCGCTGCGCAGGACGTGCGAGCGGGCGGACGGCAGAGTGATTCCGACTATCAGTACACGCTCTCCAGCACTGATCTCGATCTCCTGCAGAAATGGGCGCCCATTGTAGCCAAACGGATGGAAACGGTGGAGGGTATCACCGACGTTTCCAGTGATCGTGATCCTGGCGGCTTGCAGCTAACGCTTTCGATCGATCGCCAAAAAGCATCGATGCTCGGGGTCCGCGTGCAGGATATCGATAATGCGCTGAACAATGCCTTTTCGCAGCGGCAGATTTCGTTCATCTACACCCAGCGCAACCAATACATGGTGGTGCTGGAGATCGACCCTAAATTTCAGAGCGACCCGTCGAATCTTGAACGCATCTATGTCGCGGGCGCCAACGATACCCAGGTTCCGCTTTCGGCGATCGTCCGTTATCGGCGCGACCTCTCGCCGCTGGCGGTATTTCACTCGCAGTCGTTTCCATCGACTACGGTCTCCTTCAACCTGCTGCCCGATGTGCCGCTGGAGACTGCGACATCCAATATTCAGCGGGCGGTCGAAGAACTGCATATGCCCGATGGCGTGCGGGGTAGTTTTGACGGCAATGCCGGCGATTTCGGCAGGACGTCAGGCCGGCAGCCACTCCTGATCCTCGGCGCGCTGGTGGCAATGTATATCGTGCTCGGCGTTCTCTATGAGAGCCTCGCCCATCCGCTGACGATCATCTCGACACTGCCATCGGCGGGGCTCGGTGCGTTGCTGGCGTTGCAGATCACCAATACACCGCTAACTGTGATTGCCTTCGTCGGCATCATTCTGCTGATCGGAATCGTCAAGAAGAACGGGATCATGATGGTGGATTTTGCGCTCGACGCCGAGCGCAACCGCCATCTTTCGTCAGCTGAAGCAATTTTCGAAGCCTGCAGTGTCCGGTTTCGGCCCATCCTGATGACCACCATGGCCGCGCTGTTTGCCGGCATTCCGCTGGTGGTGGCGACCGGGCCTGGAACCGAACTGCGTCGGCCGCTCGGCATCACGATCATCGGCGGCCTGTTCGTGTCGCAAATTTTGACCTTGTATACGACGCCCGTTATCTATCTTCTGATCGATCGACTGCGCCGGCGAGGAGAGCCAGTGGCGGTTCCTGCCGAATAGGAATTGTATACAAGGTCGGGTTGCTGCCAATCCCGACTGCCATATCAAGTGAATAACCAAAAAAGGGAGTGATGAATGGCGAAGCGTCCCATGGAAGGTATTGTCGTCGCTGACTTCACGACGATGGTCGCCGGAGCGTCTGCCACGCGGTTACTTGCGGATTGCGGAGCCGAGGTCATCAAAATCGAGTCTCCCGAAGGCGGCGACTTGATGCGCCAGTCGCTGCCGAAGCAGGAAAATGTCAGCATCTTGTACGCTCAATATAATGCGGGCAAGCGAAGCATTACTCTCGATCTCAAGGGGGCTTCTGGACGACAGATCGCACTCGATTTGATTGCGCGATCGGATATTGTTGTCGAGAATTTCCGGCCGGGCGTGATGAAGCGGCTGGGGCTCGACTATGAAACGGTCTCCCGCGATCATCCCAAGCTGATCTATTGTTCCATTTCCGGCTTTGGCCAAAGCGGTCCGCTTTCGCAGCGCGCCGCCTATGCGCCCGTGGCGCACGCCTTCAGCGGGTTTGATTTGATGTTGTCGCGGCTGGCCGAACCGGAGGCGCCGCCGCCGGATAACCGGATCATGATTGCGGATTCGGTGGGAGGAATCTACGGATTCTCCGCGATCCAGACGGCGCTGGTCCGCCGACTCTTGCATGGCGAAGGCAGTTTTATTGACGTATCCATGGCCGAAGGCATGGTGAGCCTGGTCGCAACCCCAATGCAGTTAATTCAGCGCGACCCTACCTATGTGGCCAACCACTTTCCTGCCTACAAGACACGAGACGGCTATGTAAATTTGCCGCTCGTTTCCATCAATACGTATCGGCTGGCCTACAAGGTGATAGGACGCGAGCAATGGCTCGATGATCCCGGATTCAATTCCCTCCCTGGCGTTAAGGAGCGCTCCGTCGAAATCAAGGCCGCCGTTGCCGATTGGACGGCAACGCGCACCAGCAAGGAATGCGATGAGATCATGACCCGCGCGGGCGTGCCGTCGTCGATCTATTACCTGCCGCACGAATTGTTCGACCATCCGCACATGCTGGAGCGCGGCGCCTTCGCCACCATCGATGGGCATGGCCAGCCGTTCACAGTCCTCAATCCGCCTTTCAAGCTCAGCGGTACCTCGGTCGAGACAAGGCCATTTGTTTCCGGACTGGGCGCCGATACGCGGGAAGTGTTGGGTCGGATGCTCGGATTGACGGAGGCGGCGCTGGACGATCTGGCCGCACAAAAAGCGTTTGGCTAGCCTTTCCGTCCGGTCTTCGGTTTTCGCCCATCGACAGCTTGCTATCGCCAAGGCTATAGCGAGCGGATGTCTGAACCTGCCAAGCCTGTTGTGAATGCTCCTGTTGAGGTGGTGCCGGAATGCCCGGCATGCCGCAAGCCGATGCCGCTCTGCATCTGTGACAGCATCGCCCCTATCGAAAACCGTATCTCGCTTCTGATCCTGCAGCATCCGCAGGAGCAGGACCGGGCTCTCGGGACGGCGCGGCTTACCGCCCTGCATTTCAAGGATGCGGTCGTGAAAATTGGGCTGTCCTGGCCGAGCCTCTCCAAGGCTCTGGGGCGGCCGGTGGAGGATCCGCAACGCTGGGGCGTGCTCTATCTCGGCTCCGCCAAGGTGGCCGACCTCGACACCGAGGATGACGTCCTCGCTATCGATCGAAAAGGCGAGGTGGAGGTTGGACAGCGGGCGATCCTTCAAGGGCTTGAGGGCATCATTCTGCTCGATGGCACCTGGAGCCAGGCCAAGGCCCTGTGGTGGCGCAATCCCTGGATGCTGAAATGCCAGCGCATCATCCTCGGTCCCCCGCGGCCGTCACGTTACGGAGCCTTACGCAAGGAGCCGCGTCGAGACGGGCTGTCGACGATCGAAGCGGCGGCGATGCTGTTGGCTCGGCTGGAGAAGCGGCCCGATATCGCGGAATCGCTTCATGGCAGTTTCGAGCGAATGCTTGCGAAGTACCGCGAGGTCCAGCGGACTCTGCCTGATCTCGTGCCGCGCCCGAAGCCGAAGCGTGACTACCGCCGGAAAAGACGTGGGTGACCGGCGCATGAGCGGAAATGCAGCTTGCTTTCCCGACGAAGGATTTTTGCACGAAAGGACCCGGTTGGCGCTCGTTCTCGTCATCCCGTTGCTGTGTTTGGCGACGACGCTTTACGATTCATCGCAAATGGCAGTGTGGGGTCTGCAGGTCGACCCAGAATCCGCTTACACCATGAACGGTCTGGTCGCGGCCGCTGGCTACGGTTCGATGAAGTACGATCATCCGGGTACCACAACCACGCTTTTGGTTGAAGGTATTGTCCGCTTGTGGGCGCTCGTTGTCAGGCCCTCCGATGTCGTCGAGTTCGGACTGCGAAACTACGACACCATCAACTATGTGGCGCGGAGCTGCGAGGCCCTGATCCTGACCGCGGCGCTGATCGTCGGCGGACTGATGGTTCAGCGCGTCACGGGCAGCGCGATTGCCGCCATGTTGTTCCAGACCGGCGTCTTCGTCCATCGAGACACCATTCATTTCGAGATGGTGCTGGCCCCTGAGAGTTTGATGGTCTCCTGCGCGATGCTGGGCATGGCCACCGTCATCCGCGCAGCGCTCAACAAGGACCCGCCCTCGGTTCGGCTCGGCATTGTGAGCGGAGTGATCTTCGCACTCGGCTTCTCCTCAAAATATCTTTATCTCGTGCATGCGGTGATGAGTGTCGCCTTTCTGAGGAACATGCGTGCGTTTCGGGCAGCGGTTACGGTCGGGCTGTTCGGTTTTGTGCTGTTCAACCTGGCCTTCAATCCCGGGACCATCACGCGCGGATTCGGATGGCTGGTCCAAATCGCTACCCATCAGGGTTATTACGGCTCGGGGGAGGCTGGCTTCGCCGACCCGACTCAATTCTGGCTGAACATGGCCAGTTTGATTGCGGACCAGCCGCTCGCATTTGCCATTTTCCTCGGCGGCGCATTTGTTGCGACGGTTCACGCAGTCTGGCGCCGAAGCTGGACCGACCCGGTCGACCTCACGTTGCTCGCGGCGTTCTTGGCCTTTGTCCTTCAGCTCGTTGCAGCTTCGAAGCATTTCGGATTTCACTACATGATGGCTACATGGGTGCTCGTGGGGGGCATCCTGGTGTTGATTGTCGTGCGGGTCCGGCGCCTCGTTCCGGCGATCCCGCCGACCGTGCTGGCAATCGCTTCCGGTGCTGCCTGTCTGCTGATGATGGCCCAGACGATGAGCGGCGTTCGGCAAATAGAGGCTGAATGGTTGGCCCTCGATGAGATCGGCGCGAAGCTGTCGCGGTCCGTCGTAACCGCCGGACCTGCCTGCGCCAATGTCTCTTCGATGTTCGTGCGGGCGCCAGAAAATGACAAGAACCACGGCTTTGACATGACCGTTGAACTTTGGGGCGACGAGGCGATGAAACAGCGCTTCGCTACGGCGTACGAGCGGGGATACTCAGTTCCGCTTCTTGATCACGATCCCTATACGCATGTCGTCAAGCGGAACTTCAGGCCGATCACTTACGCGCAACTAGCGCCGGACTTTCCGTGTATCATCGTTCGCTCCAAGGTCGTGCTCAACCAGGAGACTGACAATGGCCTGCTCGCGCTTAGCCCCGAGCATTGCGAAGTCGAGGATATTCACCTTTACACGGTAGGGATCGCTTGCACGAAAGTCCGTGATGCCTATCTCGCCAGATCGCTGTGAAGGCGGTTGTCGATTTGGTCTCAAATGGCGCATCTCAACCAGTCTTTGATTCTTGATCGCAGCGCCGGGCGGCGGTTTCTAGCGAAAGCTCGGGAAAGTATCGCGAGGTCTAAGCGGACCTTCGGGATCGTGGATCGGCCGAAGCGCGCCGGAAGAGGCGTGGGTGATCTACCGAGTGATGGAAGGATCAGCGGCGAGGCCGGGGAGGTTGCCTCGGCGGCGGATCGCCTATATTGATCCGCCTTGATGGGGCCACGTGGCGGAGTGGTTACGCAACGGTCTGCAAAACCGTGTACACCAGTTCAATTCTGGTCGTGGCCTCCAATCCACTCTCGGGTAATCACCTCTAGTCAATCTGTTACCCTGATCGCTTCATCCGTTGATCGAAAGCTTTGATCGCGCTCA
>Ga0207702_10000403_pt1 | contig 49280 bp, 51 predicted proteins | sample KBSCornC62_FD_184302 | JGI IMG/M metagenome (GOLD analysis project Ga0207702, IMG submission 184302) | Corn rhizosphere microbial communities from Kellogg Biological Station, Michigan, USA - KBS Corn C6-2 (SPAdes) (version 2) | ecosystem: Host-associated > Plants > Roots > Rhizosphere > Soil ... | reverse complement strand
CGTTACCTCGCAGCCCTGGCCATGCTCGCGGATCAGCGCCTGGGTGTATTCGCGTTTGACCGTGCCCTTGGTGCCGAGCACCGAGACGCGCCTCGTTATCGATGCCGCGCAAGCCGGCTTGATCGCCGGCACGGTGCCGACGAACGGGACGCGATAGGCCGCGCGCAACGGCGCCATCACAGAGACCGACATGGTGTTGCAGGCGATCACGACGAGGTCGGGCCGGTGCGCTTCGATCAGTTCGCCGGCCAGCGGCACGACGCGCGCGATGATCTCTTCCTCGCCGTGGTGGCCGTAAGGGAAGAACAAATCGTCGGCGACGTAAGTATAATGCGCATCGGGGCGCAGCTTGACCACCTCACGCAGCACGGTGAGGCCGCCGAGGCCGGAATCGAGCACGAGAATGGTCGGAGGCGTTGCCACGATGTGATCCTAACCGATCTCCGGTTATCATTTGGTTGTTTTAATGGCCGTGATTATGCCGCGCCAGGCCTGGCCGGCGTTGTGCAGGCGTTGCGTTCCGGCAATCGCGCCGTCAGCACCGGCGCCGCTGGGCACCGATCGCGTCCGTTCACGCCGCCTCGAACACGCGCTTGAAGATCGTGTCGACGTGCTTGAAGTGATAGCCGAGATCGAAATTGGCTTCGATCTCGGCATCGCCGAGATATTTCTTCACGTCGGGGTCTTTTTTCAAAAGCGTCAGGAAGTCGCCTTCGCCGCGCCAGACCGGCATCGCGTTGCGCTGCACGTATTTGTAGGCGTCCTCGCGGCTGGCGCCCTTCTGCGTCAGCGCCAGCAGCAGCCGCTGCGAATGCACGAGGCCGCCGAGCCGCTCGAGGTTCTTCTGCATGTTGGCCGGATAAACCAAAAGCTTTTCGATCAGGCCGGCGAGGCGATTGAGCGCGAAGTCGAGCGTCACCGTGGCGTCGGGCGCGATCATGCGCTCGGCGGAGGAGTGCGAGATATCGCGCTCGTGCCACAGCACGATATTCTCCATCGCCGGCGCCACATAGGCGCGCACCATGCGGGCGAGGCCGGTGAGATTCTCCGACAGCACCGGGTTGCGCTTGTGCGGCATCGCCGAGGAGCCTTTCTGGCCCTCGGAGAAGAATTCCTCGGCTTCCAGCACCTCGGTGCGCTGCATGTGGCGGATTTCGGTGGCGAGCCGCTCCATCGAGGAGGCGATCACCCCAAGGGTGGCAAAATACATCGCGTGGCGGTCGCGCGGAATTACCTGCGTCGAGATCGGCTCCGGCACCAGTCCCATCGCCTTGGCGACATGGGCTTCGACGCGCGGATCGATCTGCGCGAAGGTGCCGACCGCGCCCGAGATCGCGCAGGTCGCGACTTCCTTGCGGGCGGCGACCAGCCGCTCGCGGCCGCGGGAAAATTCCGCATAGGCGTAGGCGAGTTTCAGCCCGAACGTAACCGGTTCGGCATGGATGCCGTGGGAGCGGCCGATGGTCGGCGTCATCTTGTGCTCGAAGGCGCGCTTCTTCAGCGCCGCCAGCACCTTGTCGATGTCGGCGAGCAGCAAATCCGCGGCGCGGGTCAGTTGCACGTTGAGGCAGGTGTCGAGCACGTCGGACGACGTCATGCCCTGGTGCACGAAACGCGCCTCGGGGCCGACGATCTCGGCCAGATGGGTCGTGAAGGCGAGCACGTCGTGCTTGGTTTCGCGCTCGATCTCGTCGATCCGCGCGATGTCGAAGGTGACGCCCTTGGCTTTGGCCCAGACGGCTTTGGCGGCTTCCCTGGGGATGACGCCGAGCTCGGCCTGGGCGTCCGCCGCATGCGCTTCGATCTCGAACCAGATATTGAACCGGGTTTGGGGCTCCCAAATGGAAGCCATTTCCGGACGGGTGTAGCGGGGGATCATGGCGCGCTCTTTAGCGGTTACGCTGCGATTTAACAGAGTAGGCCCGGTGAGACAACACGGCCTCGGGGAGAGTCCACAGCGGTATCAAAATAGGGGTATTTTGGTTCTTTTCCGTCACCGAATATTGACTAACAGATATTGAAATCTGTCAGCGCGACTACTACAACTGTTTCAAGCCACCGCGAACACGCGGGGACTAGCCAAAAAACCTCGCCGAGAAACTGTCATGACCGTCGAAATCCTTTATCTGACCGCCCGTATCCACCAATGGCTCAATGTCCAGGTCGCCCGCCATCTGGCGGCGCAAGCCGAGAAGCTCGCCCGTTAAGTCAAATGGTGCCCGGGAGCCCCAAGTAAACCGCACAAAACCTACGGAGTTCGCATGAACGAAGTCGTGGTTCTAACGCCTGAACGCATCCTCGAGGTGACCGAAGACGTTCTCCGCCGCTTCGGGCTTGCGAAAGCCACTGTCGTTGACGTTGCCCGTGCGCTGGATGTCAGCCACGGCAGCGTCTATCGGCATTTTCCGAGCAAACAATCGCTGCGCCAGGCCGTTGCAAAACGCTGGCTGGAGCGCGTCAGCGCGCCGCTTGCCAAGATCGCCGAGGGCGCAGGGCCGGCGCCCGCGCGGCTGGAGCGCTGGCTGCGCACTCTGTGCCTGGCAAAGCAGAAAAAGCTTCTGGAAGACCCCGAAATGTTCGCAACCTATCTGACGCTGGCCAACGAAGCCTGCGTCGTGGTGAAGGCGCACAAGGAGGGGCTCTCCAACCAGATCGCCGGCATTCTGGCCGACGGCGTCAAGCAGGGCGCGTTCCATGTCACGGACGTCAAGGCGTCGGCCCGCGCGATCCTGGACGGCATCTGCCGCTATTATCATCCCGCCCATTCCGAGGAATGGAAGGATCCCGACCTCGCGGTGCGGTTCGACGCGCTGCTGGCGCTGCTATTGAGGGGGCTGGAAGTCCCGCGCAAGCGCTGAGCGGTCTCTTCGCAAACCAGACCTAGATGGCCTCGCCGCGCGCCTGCGCGGCGGCGTTGCGGATCGCCGAAATATTGGCCTTGTAGCTTTCCATCGTGCCGCCCTTGAACACCGCGGTGCCCGCAACAAAGGCGTTGGCGCCCGCGGCGGCAAGCCTGGCGGCGATCTCCGGATTAACGCCGCCATCGACCTCGATATCGATCGGCCGTCCCGCAGTCATCGCCCTGAGATCGCTGACCTTGCCGAGCGTGGGCGGAAAGAAGGCCTGTCCGCCGAAGCCGGGGCTGATCGACATCACCAGGATGACGTCGATGATGTCGATCACGTATTCGATGGCGCTGAGCGGGGTTGCCGGATTGATCGCGACGCCGGCCTTCTTGCCGAGCGCGCGGATCGCCTGCAGCGAGCGGTGCAAATGCGGGCCCGCCTCGGCATGCACCGTGATGTGATCGCAGCCGGCCCTGGCGAAGGCTTCGAGATAGGGATCGCAGGGCGAAATCATCAAATGCGCGTCGAAGGTTTTCTTGGTGTGCGGTCGCATCGCCTTGATGACGTCGGGGCCGAACGAAAGGTTGGGAACGAAATGCCCGTCCATCGGATCGAGATGGATCCAGTCCGCGCCGGCCTGGTCGACGGCGCGGATTTCCTCGGCCAGCCGGGAGAAATCTGACGCCAGGATCGACGGCGCGATGATCAGCGGGCGTGGCGCAAATTGCTGGGACATGTGCGTTTTCCCCAAACGAGGTTTTCAGCGCAGGAGACGGTGTCCGCGTAACATGCGCCGGGGCCAGGGGCAATGTAACCGCCGGGAGCGGGCGAGGCGGCTGTGGATGCGCGAAACCGGCGGGCAAATTCTGCCTTGTTTTGCCTCGAGCTGCATCTATTGCCGGGAAATGGAATCCACAAGCCGCTGATTTATCGCGCTTTTGATCGTGGCACGGCGCTTGCTCGTCTTTCACCGTGAACGGGTAAGCCGCATTCGGGCGGCGTGTTTCGGAGTGGACCATGTTCTTTGCTGCGGGCGCCGCGTCAGGCGCGATCGACGCCATTCAAGCGCTGACTTCGTCGGCGTCTTCCTCGACGAGGTCGGGTACGTCGGGCACCGGCTTTACGCTGCCTTCAGACCTGTCCGGCCAGGCTTCGGGCACCACGGGATTTACCGGCGGCGGCTCGCAGATATCGCCGACCACGATGCAGGCGCTCTTGGCGGCGCAAAGCCAGTCGACGACGACCAATTCGGCGCCGACCAGCCGGGCGGCCGCGCTGCAGGATCTGTTCTCGCAGATCGACGCCAATGGCGACGGCCAGGTCACAAAATCGGAATTCGAAAACGCGCTCGGCGCCGGCGGCACCAACATCGCGCAGGCCGACAGCGTGTTCAACCAGCTCGACACCAATGGCGACGGCAGCGTCAGCCTCGGCGAATTGTCGGCGGCGCTAAAGGGCAAGGGCGGCGGTCATCACGGACATCATCACGCGAGCGCAAGCGCATCGGGCAGCAGCGACCCCAGCACCGATCCGCTGCTCGCCGCGCTGCAGGCCTCGTCCTCGACGCCTCCGGACAGCAGCGGTTCGACGTCATCGGCCTTCGCTACATCATCGGTGACGGCGCTCTCGCTGGCGTCGAACAACGCGGCGTGGTCGTACAATTCGCTCAATCAGATGATGCAACACCACGGCCAGACGATGTCGATGGCGGCGTGACCGGCGCCGTCGCGTGCCGCGGATCGATCGGCGTGCCGGCCGCCGTCTATGGCTTCACCATGGTGAAATCCTGGCTGGCCAACATTTGCTCGCCGTTCGCCGTCCATATCTGAAGCGTCCAGATTCCCGGGACGATCTGCCAGTCTCGTCGCACTTCCCAGGCAAGATGCGTGGGCTCGCCGAGCTTGATCGCCGCCGGATACTCGTCGAGCTTCCTGGCCACCCCGGTGCCGGGGTTGATCATTCCCGGCGCCGGATAAAGCCATTTGACCCTGATGCCGGCGATGCCGTTTTTCGGTGTCCCAGTCGGGACAAAGATCATGCCGAAATTCAAATCGGTGCTGCCGGTGACGGTCGTGGTCGCGGTCAGCAGCCTGGGATTCTGGCTGTCGGTCCGGCTGCCTGTCGAGATCGCGGCATCCTTGATCTGCTTGGTGTTTTCAAGCGCGAGGATTCCCACGCCGGTCGCGGTGATCTTGCTGATTTGCGCCGATTGCGCCAACGCCGGCGCGCCGATCAACAGCAGCGCGACAGCGAGAAATCCCCTGATGCGGCACGTCATCGTGACTTCTCCCGGCCTTTGAGGCGACAAGTCCGATGATCCTAGTTCGACGCAACAACGGATTCAACGGAGCCCTAGCCGAACCGATCCATCCAGGCCGGCAGCGCGCCGGCAAAGGGCAGGGCAGTTGCCGCATAAACGCCGCGCGCAATGGCGCGCGCGGTAACATTGGCCGCGACCATGCCGAGTTCGGTGAGGCCGACCAGCGGATCGACCGGCTTTTCGCCGGTCGCCACCGCAAACACCACGTCGCCGTCGAGCGGGGCGTGCACCGGATAGATGGCGCGGGCAAATCCGGTCTGCGCGATCATCGCCAGCCGTCTGGCTTGCGATTTGGTCAGCATCGCGTCGGTCACGACCACCGCAAGCGTGGTGTTCTCCGCCGGCGTCGCATTGATCGCGCCCTTCAGCCGCATTGCCAGCATGTCCGGCGTGAAGGTTGCCGGCAATCCGCGTCCGCCATATTCGCCGCCGATCTCGAACGGCGCCGCCCAGAACCATGGGCCGTCGCCGACCGTGACGCTGCCGACCGCGTTGACCACCGCAAGCGCCGCGATTTTTATGCCGCCTTGCGTCGCCGCCGACGCCGAGCCGAGGCCGCCCTTCAGATTGCTCGTGGTCGCGCCGAGCCCCGCGCCGACGCTGCCGAGCGCGAAGGTTTCCTTCGCCGCGGCAGCCGCGGCGTAACCGAGTTCGCGATAGGGGGCAAAACGGCCCCATTGCTTGTTGCCGCCGTTGAGCAGATCAAAGCAGATCGCGCCGGGCACGATCGGAACCACGGCTTCGCGAACCCGGTAACCGCGGCCCTGTTCGGCGAGCCAGGCCTGCACGCCGCCGCCGGCCTCCAGTCCGAACGCCGAGCCGCCCGACAGCGCGATGCCGTGGATCTGCTCCACGGTGGCGACGGGATCGAGCAGCGAGCCCTCGCGGGTGCCGGGGCCGCCGCCGCGCACGTCCATCGAGGCGATCGCGGGCGTATCGAAGATCACGGCGGTGACGCCGGAGCCGAGCGCGGCATCGTCGGCATGGCCGACGCGGACGCCGGCGATGTCAGTGAGCAGGTTTTTCAAGCCGGCCGTCCATTGTCGAGCGCCATCCGGATCATCCGCGCAAGCTCCGGCTTGCGATACGGCTTTGCCAATAGCAGCACGCCGGAATCGAGGCGTCCGTGATGCACGATGGCGTTCTCGGTATAGCCCGAGGTGAACAGCGTCTTCAGCGATGGCCTGCGCTTCAGCGCCTCGTCGACCAGCAGCCGGCCGTTCATCGGTCCGGGCATGATGACGTCGGTGAACAACAGGTCGATCGCGGCATTGCTGTCGATCACGGCGAGGGCTTCCACCGCGTTGCTGGCTTCCAGCGTGGCGTAACCGAGGCCGCGGATTTGCGTCACCACATATTTGCGCACCAGTGCGTCGTCCTCGACGATCAGGATCGATTCATGGCCGCCCTGCAGCGGGGCGAGAGCCGGCATTTCGCTGGCGCCTTGATCCAGTCCGGTGGCGCGCGGCAGGTACATCTTGACGCTGGTGCCGTGACCTTCCTCGCTGTAGATCTTGATGTGGCCGTTGGACTGTTTGACGAGGCCGTAGACCATGCTCAGCCCGAGGCCGGTGCCCTTGCCGACTTCCTTGGTGGTGAAGAACGGATCGAACACCCGCTCCAGGTTCTTCGGCGAGATGCCGCCGCCGGTGTCGCTCACCGCGATCATGACATAGGAGCCCGGCGTTACCTCGGCGTTCAGCTCGGCATAGGCTTCGTCGAGATAGGTGTTCTTGGTTTCGATCGCGAGACTGCCGCCGTTCGGCATCGCGTCGCGTGCGTTGAGCGCCAGGTTGAGAATCGCGGTGGTGAGCTGGTTGGGATCGACCAGCGTCGGCCAGGCGTCATCAGCCAGGAGCGGATCGATCTGGATATGCTCGCCGAGCGTCGGGCGCAGCAGCTTGACGGTCTCCAGCACTAGATTGTTGATGTCGATCTCGCGCGGCTGCAGCGGCTGTTTGCGGGCAAACGCCAGCAGATGTTTCGTCAGTTGGCCGCCGCGCTCGGCGGCCTCGTCGATCATCCGGGCGATGGCTTCGAGTTCGGGGCGGTCGGCGACCGCTTCGGCGAGGATTCCGATGGTGCCGGTGATGACGGTCAGGATGTTGTTGAAGTCGTGCGCGATGCCGCCGGTCAACTGGCCCACCGCTTCCATCTTCTGGGCCTGGCGAAACTGGGCCTCGGCCGCCTGCTTTTCGGTGAGGTCGCGACCGACGAAGAAATGCCGCCGCACCGGCTCCGACCACGTTCCCATCCAGGTCAGCGTCACCGCGTGCCCATCCTTGTGCATGTAGCGGGTCTCGAAATTGCGCATCTGCCGGCCGCGCCGCGCCAGCCGCATCTCGTTGCGCGTGCTTTCGATGTCGTCGGGATGGATGAAGTCGACCGCGCTATGCCCGATCATCTCGTCGGGCCGATAAGCCAGGATCGTCATGGAGGAGGGACTGACCTGGATGAAGGTGCCCTTGGTATCGGTCACCAGGATCAGGTCCTGCGAGGTCTCGAAGATGCGGCGCCGTTCCTCGATCTCCTGGCTCAGCGCCCGTTCGGCGCGCTTGCGCTCGGTGATGTCGCGCGCGATCGCGGAGGCTCCGACCACCTCTCCGGTCGCGGACTTGATCGGGGAGATCACCAGCGAGATGTCGAGCCGGCTGCCGTCCTTGCGCAGGCGCACGGTGTCGTGATGCTCGACGGCTTCTCCGCGGGCTATCTGGTCGCGCATCGGGCGCGGCTCGACGCGAACTTCGGGCGGATTGACGATGTCGATGTTGTTGCCGATCGCTTCCGCCGCGGTGTATCCCGACATCCGTTCGGCGGCCTTGTTCCAGCTCGTGATGGTGCCGTCCAGTCCCATGAGAATGATGGCATCGTGGGAGGATTCGACGACCGCGCTGAACAGCCGCTCGCGTTCGCTGTGCTCTTCCCTTTCGGAAGCCGCCTGGCGGCTCAGTTTTGCGAACAGTCCGGTCAGCTGGGCCTGCAGGGCGACGTTGTCGAACAGCAGCACGGCGAGCACGAAGCTCGCGGCGCACAGGCCGTAGATCCGTCCCAAATAGAAGCCGAGATCGTATCTCGCGACGTTGACGATCGCCGACAATGCGATGTCGAACAGCCATGCGCACAGCACCACCATCAGCCAGACGTCGATCAGCGTATGCGGCCGCCGCCGCCACAGCACGAACAGCGCCGCGAGGCAGAGCAGCCATACCGACGACACCACGCCGATCATCACGGAGGTGTAGCGTCCCTCGCTCAGCAGCGTCGGCAGCAGGTCATGCCCGCCGGTGACGATCCAGACGATGGCAATCATTGCCGCGATCACCGCGGCGATGGTGGCCAGCGCGGCCCGGGCGGCCGATCCCTCGATGCGCGGCCCGCCTTGACCGTCTACTTGGCCGTTTTCCTGGCTTTTCAGCAAGGCATAGCCGAGCACGAACAGCGGGAAGCCGCCGTGCCAGACCATGTAAAGCCAGACCGTGGTCTGCGATCCCGCGTGGAACAGTCCGTTCGGGGTAAACAGGCCGGGAAAGGTGAGGGCGTGCGCGACAGCCGCGGCCGCGGTGAACAGATAGCCGCCAGTCAGGAGCAGCAGCCCCCACGACCGCAGCACCACGAACTGCGAATACAGCAGAACCGCGGTGATGAGATCGTTGATCGCGAGCGCGGACTGGTAGCTGGCGACGAAGCCCGGAACCTGTGCCAGCGGCATGCCGGCAAACGGCACGGCGCAGGCGAACAGGACCGCGGAGACGCCGACCACGCCGAGCGCGATCGAGCGATCGCGGCTTGTTGCCGGCATGGTCGAAAGAAACAGACTTTGGTCGTCAGCTGCCTGCAACAGGGGCCCCCGCACAACGGCGTCGCACCATAGTAGCGTGGGCGTTGAAGCGCCATATCTAGTCGATAGGCCAATGTAAGTAGTTTATAGCGTTTTCGAGCGAAGGGGGGTCCGGTTCGCGTTAAGAAAACGCGTCAAAAACCAAAATCCGAGCCCGGTTCTGATTTGATCAGAACCGGTAAGGCTCGGGCAAATTCCTCCTTGATGGCGTTGCCCCCGGCGCTGCTTTCAGAGCCTTCCGAGAACCTCAACTCAAGGTTACACGGCGCTTGCGTGGAACCGGTGGAGGTAACCGCATCTTTACCCACAAATGGAATAATGCCGTAGCGCTCCAACCGGCAGCGGAAGTCCGATATACGCTGCCTTGGAGCAGCTGTCCCGGGTGAAGCCATGTCCCGCATCCTTGTTATCGACGACCAGGCCGACGTTCGTGCAATGATCGGCATCGTGCTGCGGGTGCACCAGTACGAGATCGTCGAAGCCGACAGCGTCGAGGCCGGATTGAAGGCGTTCGAAGGCTCCAGCTTCGATCTCGCCATCGTCGACATCTTCCTGAAGGGGACCAACGGCTTCGATTTCATCAAGATGATGCGCGAGCGCATCCCGGAGCTGCCGATCGTGGCGATCTCGGGCATGACGGCGCTAGATTTCGTTTCTTCGTCGCCGGAGTTTTCCGACGTCGTGGGCCTGCAGAAGCCGTTTCGGCCCAACGACCTCGTACGCGCCATCGAAGCCGCGAAGGTATCGTCCCGGCGGCGCGTGGCCGCGGCCCAATAAACCTGTCATCTTGCAGCAAAAGAAAACGCCCCGGCGCACCGGGGCGTTTGATGTCGGAAACGGCTTCGAGCTTGCGAAGTCCTATGATCCCTTCGGGTTGATCTCGGTGTAGCCGCCCTTGTTGTCCCATTTGTAGACGACGTAATCGAGTTGCTTGATGTCGCCCTTGGAGTCGAACTCCAGCGTGCCGATCACCGTATCCCAGGCGTTGCCCTTGATCGCGGCCATCACCTTCTTCGGATCGGTGGTGCCGACCTTCTTCACCGCGCCCGACCACACCTGCATCGCGGCGTAGGTATAGAGCGTGTAGCCTTCGGGATCGATGTTCTTGGCCTTGAAGGTCTCGACGATCGATTTCGCGGTCGGCTTGTTGCGCGGATCGGGGCCGAAGGTGAACAGCGTGCCTTCGCCGGCGGGGCCAGTGATGGACGCGTATTCCTTGTCGGCCAGCGCGTCGCCCGCCATCAGGATCGTCTGCAGGCCCTGGTCGCGCATCTGGCGCAGGATCAGGCCGGCTTCCTGATGGTAGCCGCCGACATAGACCAGATCGATGTTGTTGAGTTTCAGGCGCGACACGATGGCATTAAAATCCTTGTCGCCCTTGTTGTAGGACTCGAACAGTTTTTCGGTCACGCCGGCCTTGTTGAGCGCCTTTTTGGTTTCGTCGGCGAGACCCTTGCCGTAGGTGGTCTTGTCGTTGAGGATGGCGATGTTCTTGCCTTTAAAAGCCTTGGCGATGTAGTCGCCGGCGACCGTGCCCTGCTGGTCGTCGCGGCCGCAGACCCGCGCCACGTTCCAGAGGCCGCGCTCGGTGAATTGCGGGTTGGTGGAGGCCGGTGTGATCTGCAGGACGTTGCCGTCGGCATAGGCTTCCGACGCCGGGATCGACGACGACGAGCAATAATGACCGGCGACGAACGGGATTTTCGCGCTGGCGATTTTCTCGGCCACCGAGCGCGCCTGTTTCGGGTCGCAGGCGTCGTCCTCGACATCCAGCACCAATTTCTTGCCGAGTACGCCGCCGGCGGCGTTGATATCCGCCACCGCCTGTTCGGCGCCGTTTTTCATCTGGCGTCCGAAGGCGGATTCGCCGCCCGTCATCGGGCCGGCCACTGCGATGGTTGTGTCCTGCGCCAGCGCGGTGGTCGACAATGCCAGCGATGCGCCGAATACCAGGCCGATGAGTTTTAGCGATTTCATGTGGTCCCCTCGCGGATCGATCACTACGGAAATTCCCCGGCGAGCGGCCGGGTTCGAAAATCAGGTGCATTGTCCGCTGATTTTACCGCGAAGTCACCGGCAATTTTCGGGCAAAAGCACGGCGCGCATAGCGTTTTCGAACGAAGTGGCCCCGGTTCGCGTCAAGAAAACGCGTCAAACAACCGCAGTTTGCCGCGGCGCGAGGGCCCGGGGGCTCACCCCGGCGGCTTCCGACGCCTGATGGCGTTGGCGGCATCGCCGCGAGGCATACCTGGCTAACCGGGGGCGGATATGGCGGCCGGGCAATGTCCGCAACGTCCGCCCGGATCACTTCGACGGCGCTTGACTGGTTTGCTCGGTGAGATCGCGATCCATGACCGCCCGGCAGCCGGCGCTTAAACTCGTGCGCTGCCTCATCATGCAGGCGGTGATCCGGGGGATATCGGGAATCTCGGAACTGCAAAGCCGGAGCGCATCTCCGGTGCACATCATCTGGGCTTCCGGACTGTAAGCGTAACCTTGGGTCGGCAGTGCGAACAGCGAAAGTCCGGCAGCGGTTGTGGCGGTTAAAACCAATGACTTGATCATGGTCGGCTCCCCTCAATCGAGAACGAGATGATCTGACGCCTGTTCTGTTTCGGGGTGGTTTCGTCCATCCGGAAAATGGCTTCGCGGCGGCGGCCACAATCTGTCGGCGCTGTGCACGCGCTGCCGCGCGATCAGGCGTGTCCCGGCCGTTACACGTGCCGTCCGGCCGTCACACGTGCCGGCCGCCTTCGAGATAGGCGGAGCGCACCTCGGAGCGCTGCAACAACTCGCTGCCGGTGCCGCTCAGCGTGATCAGGCCGTTGACCATGACATAGCCGCGATGGGCCAGCCGCAGCGCGTGGTTGGCGTTCTGTTCGACCACCAGCACGGTGAGGCCGTCCTGCCGGTTCAGGGTCCGGATCGCATCGAAGATCTGCCGCGCGATCAGCGGCGCCAACCCGAGCGAGGGTTCGTCCAGCATCAACAGGCGAGGGCGGCTCATCAGCGCACGCCCGATCGCCAGCATTTGCTGTTCGCCGCCGGACAGCGTCCCGCCGCGCTGGGTCATGCGTTCCTTGAGCCGCGGGAACAGCGCGAACACCCGCTCCAGCGCGCCGGCGCGGTCGGTTTCGCTGGAGGTGGTCGCGTCGGCGCCCATCTGCAAATTTTCCGCCACGCTCATGCGCGGGAAAATCCGCCGTCCCTCCGGCGATTGCGCGATCCGCAAGCGGGCGATCTCGTGGGTCGCAAGTTCGGTGATGTCGCGGCCGTCGAACAGGACTTTTCCGGCGCGCGCGCGCGGCTTGCCGAAGATCGTCATCATCAAAGTCGACTTGCCGGCGCCGTTGGCGCCGATCAGGGCCACGATCTCGCCCGGGCTGATATCGATATCGACGCCTTTCAGCGCCTCGATCTTGCCGTAGGCGGCGCGCAGGCACCGGATTTCCAGCAACGGCCCGCTCATAGCCCGAGCTCCTGCTCGACCTTGGCTACTTCCTCGTCCTCGACGCCGAGATAGGCCGCGATCACCTTGGGATCGTCGCGGACATCCTCGGGCGAGCCCTCGGCGATCTTGACGCCGTAATCCATCACCACGACGCGGTCGGAAATCTCCATCACCACCGACATGTCGTGCTCGATCAGGAGGATCGAGGTGCCCTGGCCGGCGCGGATCGAGAGCAGCAAGTCGCTGAGCGCGCCGCTCTCGCGCGCGTTCAAGCCGGCGGCGGGCTCGTCGAGGCACAGCAAGGCCGGCTCGGTGCACATCGCGCGCGCGATTTCGAGACGGCGCTGGTCGCCATAGGGCAAATTGCCGGCGGCGTCGTCGGCGCGATCCAATAGCCCGATGCGATCGAGCCAGAATTTTGCGAGATCGATTGCGGCTTTCTCCGCCGCGCGCCATGACGGCGCGCCGATCAGGCCCAAGAATGTCAGGCCGGAGGCGCGCATCAGCGCGTTGTGCTGCGCCACCATCAGGTTTTCCAGCGCGGTCATGCCGGGGAACAGCCGGATATTCTGGAAGGTGCGCGCGACTTTTGCCTGTTTGGAGATTCTGAAATCGTTCAGCCGCTCGAGGCGGATTTCGGCGCCGTTGTCGTGGGAGAGGCGCATGGTGCCGGAGGTCGGCTTGTAGAAACCGGTGATGCAGTTGAACACCGTGGTCTTGCCGGCGCCGTTCGGCCCGATCAGCGCGGTGATCTTGCGCCGTTCCGCTGCGAAAGACAGGTCGTTGACGGCAACGATGCCGCCGAACCGCATGGTCAGACCATCGACGCTCAGAATGCCGTCGCTGCTCATCCGTGTCCCTCCTTGACGAGGTCGGATGATATCGCCTGCGCGTGCCGCAGGAACACGGTGGGCGCGCGGTGGCCGATCAGCCCGCGCGGCCGCCAGATCATCAGCAGCACCATGGCTATGCCGAACACCAGCATGCGATATTGCTCGAGGCCGCGGAACAGCTCAAAACCGCCGATCATGGTCAGCGCGGCCAGCGCCACGCCGAGTTGCGAGCCCATGCCGCCGAGCACGACGATCGCCAGCACCAGCGCCGATTCCTGGAAGGTGAACGATTCCGGACTGATGAATCCTTGCCGGGTGGCGAAGAATGCGCCGGCAAAACCGCCGAACATGGCGCCGGTGGCGAAAGCCGTGAGTTTTGTCGTGGTGATGTTGATGCCGAGCGCGCGGCAGGCGACTTCGTCCTCGCGCAGCGCCTCCCAGGCGCGGCCGATCGGCAGCCGCCGCAGCCGGATCGTCACCCAATTGGTCAACAGCGCCAGCGCCAGGATAATATAGAACAGGAACACGATGCGATGGGTCGGTGAAAATTCGATGCCGAGTTTTGCGGCCAGCCCGTCATCACCTGCGGTCAGCGGAATACCGAAAAAGCTCGGCCGCGGAATGCCGGAAATGCCGTTGGGGCCGCCGGTCAGGCTTTGCCAGTTGATGATGACGAGGCGGATGATCTCGCCGAACGCCAGCGTGACGATCGCGAGATAGTCGCCGCGCAGCCGCAGCACGGGAAAGCCGAGCAGCATGCCCCAGAACGCTGCGAGGATGCCGGCGAGCGGCAGGCAAACCCAGAACGACAGCCCGAAATTCGTCGCCAGCAGCGCGTAGGAATAGGCCCCGACCGCATAGAACGCGACATAGCCGAGATCGAGCAGGCCGGCGAGGCCGACCACGACATTCAATCCCCATCCCAGCATCACATAGGTCAGCACCAAAATGCCGAGGTCGAGGATGTAGCGCTGGTCGTAGAAGATCACCGGCACCAGCAAAGCGAAGATCAACAACGCCGGCGCGACCAGTTTTCTCGCAAACGCGAGGCCGGATTGCAGCCGCGGTGGTACGACCCAGACCGTGCCGACCGGTCCCCACCATTGCCGCAGCAATTCCATCACGATGCTGCCGCCGAACACGATGGCGACAAGGCTCGCGAGGTCGCCAAATCTCGTCCAGTAGATCAATTGCCCGGTTGGTCCCGCCTCGGTGCGAATGCCGATCATCAGCGAGAACAGCACCAGCGCGACCAGCGCGCTGATCAGCGCTTTCTTGAAAATGAAGGCTGCGCCTTCAGCGCGCGAAGCGGGCGTTGCCGGGTTTGCCACGCGCGCGCCCGTCAGACTTTTTCGACTTCGGGCCGGCCGAGCAGGCCGGTCGGAAGGAAAATCAAGACGATGATCAGGATCGAGAACGCCGCGACGTCCTTGTACTCGACCGAGAAATAGGCCGACCACAACGTTTCGATCAGCCCGATCGCAAGGCCGCCCAGCATCGCGCCGGGCAGCGAGCCGATGCCGCCGAGGACAGCAGCGGTAAATGCCTTGATGCCGGCGACGAAGCCCATGTAGAAATCGACCAGGCCGTAATAGAGCAGGTACATCAGGCCCGCGACCGCGGCGAGCGCCGAGCCGATGACGAATGTCATGGAGATGGTGCGGTCGACGTCGACGCCGAGCAGCGCCGCCATGGTCTGGTCCTGCTCGCAGGCGCGCATGTCACGGCCGAGCCGCGTGCGCGACACCAGCCAGGTGAAGATCGCGAGCAGCACGATGGTGGTGATCACGACGATGATCTGCACGTTGGACAGCCGCACGACAAAGCCGTTCTGGTCCAAAAGCGTATAACCGCCGGTGATGATCGGCGGCACCGGTTTTACGCGCGCGCCCTGGGCCACTTGCGAAAAATTCGACAGCACGAACGACATGCCGATCGCCGACAGCATCGGCGCGAGGCGGAACGAATGCCGCAGCGGCCGGTAGGCGATGCGTTCCACGGTCCAGCCGTACAGCGCGGTGACCGCCATCGACACCAGCAGCACGATCAGCAGGATGAGGGGAACCGCGGTGAGGCCGAACGAGACCAGCAGCAAGAAGGAAATCAGCGCGATGAAGCCGCCGATCATGAAGATGTCGCCATGGGCGAAATTGATCATGCCGACGATGCCGTAGACCATGGTGTAGCCGATGGCGATCAGGCCATAGATCGAGCCAAGCACGATGCCGTTGATGACTTGCTGGGCGAAATAATCCATGCGCTGCCGTTACTTGAGCATCTTCCGGCAAAGCGGTCCCGGTTTGCCGAAAATGCGCACCCCCAACGACTTCCGCGGCCAAGGCCCCGGCAGCCGGAACGGCGCGTCAGGTCATTTAACAGCGGGAACCCCAGGGCGGCAACAGCGCGGGCCGGGGCGGCACGCCGTTGTACAGGGGTACTTTAGGGCAAGGTCTTGCGGGAGGTTCCCTCGTCACGGCCGCGACCACCAACCGCCGCACAATAATCAAGGTGGAACCCGCCTTTTCCGGAAACCAAGGACGCAGCCGGTGAGTTATCCCGCACCACCAACAACGGAGATCTCCAGATGTCCAACCAGAACCAGCCGGGTCAGCAGAATCAAAACCCGAGCCAGAAGCCCGGCCAGCAGCAGCAGGGCGGTGGCGCCAAGCCCGGCCAGCAGCAGCAGGATCCGAGCCGTCAGGGCCAGCAGACCCCGCAACGAGATCGCTAGGGTCATTCCCCGGGCCCAAGGCGAGAGCAGGAAAGTCCCGCCGCAAGGCGGGATTTTTCTTGGGCGGTCGCTTCGTTCCACTCATGGCCGGACGTGATCCGGCCAACCACTTCTCGAAGAATGATGGACCCCCTAAGGTCGAGCCGGGGGAGACGATCACGCTCCTGAAGCCGCCGATCCGCTCTTAACGGTATGCCGGTCCGCCCACCTGGCCATTAAGGTAAACAAAGGGTTTAAATTGCCGCCCGCTGTTTAAGCGAGTTACCTCGCCCGCAAAGCCGCCAAGTCTCGAGATTTTTCCCGAGACCTGCGCGGAACACAGCGGGAAGCGGCATGTCGACCAATTGGCGGATCAGCTCATTCAACGGCGCGTTGCTCGCGGCCTATTTCATTCCGACCTGGACCATCGTCGCGCTCAAGATCGTCATTTCGCCAATCCACGGCTTTTACGAGCGGCCGAACATCGCGGTCGCGCTGTTCATCAGCGATCATCTGCAACTCTCGGGGATGACCACGGTCCGGATGGCCTGGCTGCTGGCGCTCGGCAAGCTGACGGTGGTGGCCTTCTTCGCGATCTTCCTGGTGTTGCTGACCCGGCCTTCGATCCGCATAAGCGGCGGCAGCAATGAAGCACTCGCCATGGCGCTGACCATCGGCAGCGTGATCAGCTTTGCCAGCATGCTGATGGCGTCACAGGTCGGCGAGACCGCGGCGCTGCGGCTGCACGCCACGGAATTGCTGATGCTGCTCGGCACCGCGATCGTGATGCTGTTCGAGGCGCCGGCGCAGCCGCAGGCGGCGAGCGAAGCACTAACCCTTGATGAGCCCCAGCTCCTGGATAATCGCTGAGGCTTCCTTGACGGCGTGGTTGGCGGCCGGCACGCCGCAATAGATCGCCTGCTGCAGCAAAATCTCCTTGATGTCGTCGGGCGTAAAGCCGCCTTCCTTCAGCGCCGCGCGCACATGCAGGCGAAACTCGTCCCATTGCGCCAGCGCCACCATGGTGCCGATGACGAGCACGCGCCTGGTGCGCTCGTCATAATGCGGCCGGGTCCAGATTTCGCCCCAGGCATAACGGGTGATCATGTCCTGGAAGTCGGTGTTGAACGCGTTGCGGTTCTTGATCGATTTGTCGACCCATTCATTGCCGAGCACTTTTCGGCGCTGGGTCATGCCGGCATCGCGGCGTTTCTGGTCGTCCATTAGAATCTCCTCTTGCTCAGTCATCTTCACCTCTCCCAGAGGGAGAGGTGAAGCTAGGCCGCCGCGCGTTTTCCTAGCGTTGCGTCAGGAAACCGACCACGGCGTCGGTAAAAGCGTGCGACTGTTCGACATTGGAAATGTGCGCGGCGTCGAGGATGGTCAGGCTCGCGCGCGGAATGTTGCTGCGGATCAGTTCGCCGGCCGACAGCGGCGTCGCCATGTCGTGGCGGCCCGCGATCACCAGCACCGGGCTCTTGATTTTGGGCAGCAGCGCGCGCTGGTCGAGCGTGCTGAGCGCCTCGCAGCAGGCGAGGTAGCCCTCGACTGGCGTCGCCGTCAGCATCGCTTTTATTTTCGCGGCCGCCTGCGGGTCGCGCTCGCGGAAATCCGCGGTCAGCCAGGTAGCGATCACGGTATCGGCGACGGACGCGAGGCCGCCTTCCTTCACCGCCTTGATGCGATTGTGCCAGTTGGTCGGATCGGCGTAGTAGCAGGCGGTATTGGCCAGCACGATGCGATCAAACCGCTCCGGCGCGTTGGCGGCTAACCATTGCCCGACCATTCCGCCCATCGACAGCCCGCACCAATGCACTTTGTCGATGTTGAGATCGTCGAGGATCGCCAACACGTCGCGCCCGAACCGCTCCATCGAATAGGGCCCGGCGGGTACGCCTGACTTGCCATGGCCGCGGCGGTCATAGCGGATCACGCGGAACAGCTGCGTGAGCGCCTTCATCTGCGGCTCCCATATTTGCAGGGTGCAGCCCAGCGAATTCGACAGCATCAGGGTCGGCCCGCCGTCGCGGCCTTCGACGGACACGTTGAGCAGGCATCCGTCGGCGTCGATCATCGGCATATCGTATTCCTCGTTAGCACTCGAGCGATGCAAGCAGCCGGTCGATCAGGGCCTGCGAAACGCCTTGATAGGCCATCGGTTCGAACAATTCTGCAAGTTTTTGCGCATCGAGCTTTGCCGTCACCCGCGAATCGGCCGCGAGTACCTCGCGCAGCGTCTTCTTTTCGGCGACGGCCTTTTTGCTGGCGGCTTCGACCAGATGATGGGCGTCGCTCTTGCCGATCTTTTCCGCCAGCGCGAACGTCACCGATTCGGCCATGATCAGGCCACGGGTCGTGTCGAGATTGGCGCGCATGCGCGCGGCATCGACTTCGAGGCCTTCGGCGATATCGACAATGGCGGCGAGCCCGCCGGAGGTCACCAGCAGCAGGTTCGGTAAGGTGGGCCATTCGGCGTGCCACGGTCCGGCGCTGCGTTCGTGGTCCTGCACTTGCGCGGCAAATATCGTCGCGGCGAGATTCGGCGCCATGGTGGCCGCGGCGAGTGCGGTGGCGGCCGCGACCGGGTTGCGCTTGTGCGGCATGGTCGAGGAGCCGCCGCGGCCTTCGCCTGCGGGCTCGAACGCTTCGCCGACATCGGTCTGCATCAGCAGCGAGACGTCGCGGGCGATCTTGCCGCAGCTTCCGGCGATGATCGCCATCACGGAGGCGGCTTCCGCAAAGCGGTCGCGGTGGGTGTGCCAGGGCGCCTCGGGCAGCGGCAGGTCGATCTCGGTTGCGAGTTTTTCCGCGACGCGCCAGCCGTTCTCGCCGAGCGCGGCGAGCGTGCCGGCCGCACCGCCAAATTGCAGCGCCAGCGTCTCGGACCGCAACCGCCGCAACCGCGCGCGCGAACGGTTCAGCGCCGCGGCATATTCCGCGAGTTTTAGCCCGAATGGCATCGGCAGCGCGTGCTGCAGCCAGGTGCGCCCGACCATCGCGGTGTGGCGATGGTTTTTCGCCTGCGCGGCAAAGCCTGCGATGGCGCGGTCGAGATCGGCGAGCAGCGCATCGATCGCCGCGCGCAAGGTCAGCATCGCGGCGGTGTCGATCACGTCCTGGCTGGTGGCGCCCCAATGTACATAGCGCGCGGCTTCCGCGTCGGTCTTGGCGACGGCAGCGGTCAATGCCTTGACGAGGGGAATGGCGAGGTTGCCGGATTTGGTCGCGGCTTCCGCCAACGCGGCGAGATCGAACGCTTTTGCATTGCAGGCCGCCGCGATCGGCCCGGTCGCGGAAGCGGGGATGACGCCGATGGCGGCTTCGGCGCGCGCCAGCGCGGCCTCGAAATCCAGCATGTTCTGCAGGCAAGCGACATCGTCGCAGATCGCGCGCATCGCGGCGCTCGACAGCATCGGCGCGAGCAGGGGAGAGAGGGCGGTACTCATGATGCGGAGAGCCTAATCATCCTCTTATACCTCTGCCAAGCCTGCGGTATCAGCGAATATGCCTCGGCGGCCATGTCGCCATCCCCTTCCTTTTGCGGCAGGGGTGCTTTACTTGAGGTTTAGGCGACCAGTGACGTAAGGAGACCCACCATGGCCATGACAATGAACGGCGAAGTCCAGCTTGCGGCGCCGCGCGAGGCCGTGTGGGCCAAATTGAACGATCCGGCCGTGCTGAAAGCCTGCATTCCCGGCTGCGAGGAACTCGAGGCGACCGACGACCACGGTTTCAGGGCGGTTGCCAAAATGAAGGTCGGGCCGGTGTCGGCCCGCTTCAAGGGCAAGGTCACGCTCAGCGATCTCGATCCGCCGAACGGCTACAAGATCTCCGGCGAAGGCGAGGGCGGCGTCGCCGGCTTTGCCAAGGGCGGCGCCACGGTGGCGCTGGCGGAAAAGGACGGCGGCACGCTGCTGTCCTACAATGTCGAGGCGCAGATCGGCGGCAAGCTGGCCCAGCTCGGGCAGCGGCTGATCAACGGCTCGGCCAAGAAGCTCGCGGACGAGTTTTTTGCGAATTTCGCCAAGGCGGTACAAGGCTAGTTTTTCGGCTAGTTTCCCGGCTAACCGTCCGCCCGGCTGCTTCCAAGATCACATAAGCCATGCCGCCGGTGAGGTTGCTCATTGCCGCCATGGTCCATATTATGGGCTTTGCAACGATTTTAATCGGCTGCGCCGTCGATATGCGGTGGTGCAGAACAAGAGAGTCCTGATGGCCAAGACCACTGCGAAGATTTCCATGATCGTTAACGGCAACCCCGTTAACGCCAATGTCGACCCCCGTACCCTGCTCGTCCAGTTCCTGCGCGAAAACCTGCGGCTGACCGGCACCCATGTCGGCTGCGACACCTCGCAATGCGGCGCCTGCGTCGTGCATCTCGACGGCAAGGCCGTCAAGTCCTGCACCACCTTGGCCGTGATGGCCGACGGCCACGAGGTGCGGACCATCGAGGGCCTGGCCGCCGACGGCGCCCCGCTGCACCCGATGCAGGAGGCGTTTCGCGAGCATCACGGGCTGCAATGCGGCTTCTGCACTCCGGGCATGATCATGACCGCGGTCGACATGGTCCATCGTAGGGGACACGACCTCCCGGATCACGTCATTCGCGAGGAGCTCGAAGGCAATCTGTGCCGCTGCACCGGTTACCAGAACATCGTTCAATCGATCGCGGCCGGCGCCAAGGCGATGGCCAAATCCGATCTCGCCTAGCGCGATCTCGTAAAAACCCTCGTGACCGCGATCAGGAAGCTTTTCAATGTACGAATTCAAATATCATCGTCCGGAAACCGTGCGGCAGGCCGCCAATCTGCTGGCCAAGAATGAAGACGCCAAGCTGATCGCCGGCGGCCACACGCTGGTGCCGGTGATGAAGCAGCGCCTCGCCAGCCCGCCGCATCTGGTCGATCTCTCGCATATCGAAGGCCTCGACGGCATCGAGATGAAGGGCCGCTCGCTGGTGATCGGCGCAACCGCAAAACACGCCGATGTCGCGAACTCGCCCATCGTCGGCGAGGCGATCCCGGCGCTGGCCGAACTTGCCGGCCTGATCGGCGACCCCGCGGTGCGCCACAAGGGCACCATTGGCGGCTCGCTCGCCAACAACGATCCGACCGCGGATTATCCGGCGGCCTGCCTCGCGCTCGGCGCCACCATCGTCACCAACAAGCGCAAGCTGAAGCCGGAAGAATTCTTCCAGGGATTGTTCACCACGGCGCTGGAGAGCGACGAGATCATCACCAAAGTGATGTTCCCGCTGCCGAAGAAGGCGGCCTATGTCAAATTCCGCAATCAAGCCTCGCGCTATGCGCTGGTCGGCGTGTTCGTCGCCAAGCGGCCGGCCGATGTGCGGGTCGCCGTCACCGGCGCGGGTTCCGACGGCGTGTTCCGCGTCGAATCGTTCGAGGAAGCGCTGAAGAAGCGTTTTTCGCACAAATCGCTCGACGGTTTGACGGTGCCGGCGGCCGGCCTGAACAGCGATCTGCACGGCAGCGCGGAATATCGCGCGCATTTGATCGGCGTCTTGGCGCGCCGCGCCGTTGAAGCCGCAACCGCCAAGTGACGGTGCGGGAATCTCTCACGGGATTGGTTTTGTCATGAGCGCATCGGCGTTGCCCACTTCCGTCGATGCGATGCTCGAGTTGTTGACCTCGCGCGGCTATCTCGCCGAGCGCTCGCTGGCCACGGTGACGTATCTGGCGCTGCGCATGGGCCGGCCGCTGTTTCTGGAAGGCGAGGCCGGCGTCGGCAAGACCGAGATCGCAAAAGTGCTGTCGGCGGCGCTCGGGCGCAAGCTGATCCGGCTGCAATGCTACGAAGGCCTCGACGTCGCTTCCGCAGTCTATGAATGGAACTCCGCGTCGCAGATGATCGCGATCCGGCTGGCGGAAGCCGCGGGCGATACCGATCGCGACCAGCTTTCCAGCGACATTTTTGCCGACCGTTTCCTGATCAAGCGGCCGTTGCTGCAGGCGCTGGAGCCGGATGTCGCGGGCGCGCCGGTGCTGCTGATCGACGAACTCGACCGCGCCGACGAGGCGTTCGAGGCGTATCTCCTGGAAATCCTCTCGGACTTTCAGGTCACCATTCCCGAATTCGGCACGGTGAAGGCGCCGCAGCCGCCGATCGTGATCGTCACCTCGAACCGCACCCGCGAGATCCACGACGCCCTAAAGCGCCGCTGCCTCTATCACTGGGTCGACTACCCCTCGGCCGAGCGCGAACTGGCGATCGTCAAGTCGCGCGTTCCCAACATCTCGGCAAAACTGTCGCAGCAAGTGGTAAAATTCGTGCAGGCGCTGCGCGACGAGGATTTTTACAAATCGCCCGGTGTCGCCGAGACCATCGACTGGGCCACTGCCTTGAGCGAACTCGACGCGCGCTCGCTGACGCCGCAGATGGTCGGCGACACCCTGGGCGCGCTGTTGAAATATCAGGACGACATCGCGCGCATGCAGGGCGACAATTTGCAGAAGGTGCTGAAGGAAGCGACCAGCGAGATCTAGTTTGTTTCTCACCTCTCCCTTTGGGAGAGGTCGGCGCGAAGGGCCGGGTGAGGGGTTACGACTTAACGTGGGCTGTAACCCTTCACCCCGACCCTTGCCCATCGAGGTCGGATATATCCGACTTCGACAGATATCGATGGCCCAACTCGGGTAAACCCGAGTTGGGTGGGAGAGGGGCGCTCGGCATTCGTGAAGGGCGCTTGTGGTAGCTGCGACCAGGAAGGTCAGTTCCGGGAATGCCCATCAACCACCTCAACCCGCCGACCGGCCAGATGGCCGACAATGTGGTTGGCTTTGCCCGCGCGTTGCGGGCGGCGGGGTTGCCGGTCGGGCCGGGCGCGGTGATCGATGCGCTGAACGCGCTGCAGGCGATCGAGATCGGCAACCGCGCCGACGTCTACACCACGCTGGAGGCGATCTTCGTCAAGCGCCACGAGCACGCGCTGATTTTCCGCCAGGCCTTTGACCTGTTCTTCCGCGCCGCCGAGGAATGGAAGCACATGCTGGATTCGGTGCCGTTGCCGGACCACGCCAGGAAAAAGCCGCCGCCGGCCTCGCGCCGCGTCCAGGAGGCGCTGGCGCAGCCCTCGATGACCGAGGCGCCGCAGGCCCAGGAGCAGGAGCTGAAACTCTCGGTGTCCGACAAGGAGATCCTGCAAAAGAAGGATTTCGCGCAGATGAGCGCGGCCGAGATCGCGCAGGTGACGCGCGCGATCGCGCAGATGAAACTGCCGCAGGCCGAACTGCGTACCCGCCGCTACCAGCCCGACGCGCGCGGCCTGCGGCTCGATATGCGGCGGACGCTGCGCGGGTCGTTGCGCACCGGCGGCGACATCATCGACATCCATCGCCTGGGCCTGATCGACAAGCCGGCGCCGATCGTGGCGCTGCTCGATATCTCCGGCTCGATGAGCGAATATACCCGCCTGTTCCTGCATTTCCTGCATGCCATCACCGACGCCCGCAAGCGCGTCTCGGTGTTCCTGTTCGGCACAAGATTAACCAATGTGACGCGGGCGCTGCGGGCGCGCGATCCTGATGAGGCGCTGGCGAGCTGTACCTCGACGGTGGAGGATTGGGCGGGGGGCACCCGCATCGCCACCTCGCTGCATAGCTTCAACAAGCTGTGGGGCCGCCGCGTGCTCGGGCAGGGCGCCATCGTGCTGTTGATCTCCGACGGGCTGGAGCGCGAGGCCGATGCCCGGCTGGCGTTCGAGATGGACCGGCTGCACCGGTCGTGTCGCCGCTTGATCTGGCTCAACCCGCTGCTCCGCTATGGCGGCTTCGAGGCCAAGGCGCAGGGCATCAAAATGATGCTGCCCCACGTTGACGAATTCCGTCCGGTGCATAATTTGAGTTCAATTGAGGGGCTGATTGCCGCATTATCGTCGCCGATGACGGCGCATCACCGCAGTGCGATACGCCCCGCAGCCTGAAAGAGGTTTTTATGCTCAATAGCGATCAGGATATATTGCAGGCGGCCGAGGCCTGGCAGAAAGCCGGTCATGGCGTGGCGCTGGCCACGGTGGTTCAGACCTGGGGGTCGGCGCCGCGTCCGGCCGGATCGAGCCTGGTGATCAACGACGACGGCACGTTTTTGGGCTCGGTATCCGGCGGCTGCGTTGAGGGCGCCGTGGTGACCGAGGCGCTCGACGTGATCTCCTCCGGCCAGCCCAAAATGCTCGAATTCGGCGTCGCCGACGAGACCGCGTGGAATGTCGGGCTATCCTGCGGCGGCACCATCCGGGTGTTCGTCGAGAAGGTCGGTTAGCCGTGAAGCCCGAGACGCTGGCACAACTCAATGCCGAGCGCGCCGCGCGGCGGCCGGCGATTGTAGTGCTCGATCCCGGTAATGGCGAGCAGCGCCTGGTCAAGGCAAAGGACATCGCCGCCGACCCGCTGCGCGCGGAACTGTCAAAACAGTTGCGCATGGGCACCAGCGGCATGGTGGAGGCCGGCGGCAAGAAGCTGTTCCTCAATGTCTACGCGCCGACGGCAAAACTCGTGATCATCGGCGCGGTCCATATCAGCCAGGCGCTGGCGCCGCTGGCGCGCTCGCTGGATTACGACGTCACGGTGGTCGATCCGCGCACGGCGTTCGCGAGCCCGGAGCGGTTTCCCGACGTGCCGCTGCTCGCGGAATGGCCCGACGTCGCGCTGCCGCCACTCAATGTCGATCACTACACGGCGTTCGTCGCGGTGACGCATGACCCGAAGATCGACGATCCCGCGCTGCTGCACGCGTTCGAGCGCGACTGCTTCTATATCGGCGCGCTCGGCTCGCGGAAGACCCATGCCAAGCGCGGCGAGCGCTTGCGGGCGCAGGGCGCGTCCGATGCCGACATCGCGCGCATCCACGCTCCGATCGGTTTGAATATCGGCGCGGTGTCGCCATCGGAGATTGCGGTCGCGATCATGGCCGAGATTACCGCCGTGCTGCGGCTGCCCAAAGAAGACGTGAAAGTGCAAGAACCGAAAGTAGACGCGGCATGAAATTCGGTCCCGCCAGCCCGGCCGACGCGGTTGGTGGCGTCACCGTTCATACCCTGCGCCAGGGATCTCTGGTGCTGAAGAAGGGCACCACGATCGGGCCCAACGAGGTCGAGGCGCTCGACAAGGCCGGCGTGAGGGAAGTCGTGGTGGTCCGGCTCGAGGACGGCGACGTCTCCGAGGACGTCGCCGCCGGCGGCATCGCGCGCGCCATTGCCGGCGACGGCATCGATGTCGAGCGCGCCTTCACCGGGCGCTCGAATTTGTTTGCCGCACGCGCGGGCGTGCTGGTGGTCGATCGCGCCGCGGTCGACGGCATCAACCGGGTCGACGAAGCCATCACCTTTGCGACGCTGCCCGCGTTCAAGGCGGTGGTTCCCGGCGAGATGATCGCGACCGTGAAAATCGTGCCGTTCGGCATCGAGGGGAGCCTATGCGATCGCGCAGTTGAGGCGGCCAAAACGGGGCGCATGAGCGTTGCGCCCTACAAGATCAAGAAGGTCGGCATCGTCTCGACGATCCTCCCGGGCCTCGCGCCAAAGGTGATCGAAAAGACGCTCCGCGTCACCGCCGATCGGCTCGAGCCGGCCGGCGCCAAGATCATCGCCGAGCGCCGCGTGCCCCACGAAGAGTCGGCGCTTGCGGCCGCGATCCGGGAATTGCTCGGCCTCGGCGCCGAACTGGTGATCGTGTTCGGCGCGTCCGCGATCGCCGACCGGCGCGACGTGATACCGGCGGCGCTGGAACAAGTCGGCGGCGAGATCGAGCATTTCGGGATGCCGGTCGATCCCGGCAATCTCCTGCTGATCGGCAATGCCGGCGGCATCCCGGTGATGGGCGCGCCCGGCTGCGCGCGCTCGCCGGTGGAAAACGGATTCGACTGGGTGCTGACGCGGCTGCTCGCCGGCCTCAAGGTGACGCGCGCCGATCTCACCGGCATGGGCGTCGGCGGGCTGTTGATGGAGATCGTGACCCGGCCGCAGCCGCGCAAGCCACCGGAGTCCGAAGGCAACCGCAACATCGCCGCCGTGATCCTCGCGGCCGGACGTTCCACCCGGATGGGCGGACCCAACAAATTGCTGGCCGAACTCGGCGGCAAGCCGATGGTGCGGATCGTGACCGAGCAGGTGCTGGGTTCAAAGGCGTCAAGCGTTACGGTGGTGACCGGCCATCAGGCCGCCGAGGTCGAGAAGGCGCTGGCCGGGCTGAAAGTAAAATTCGTGCGCAATCCGGATTTCGCCGCGGGCCTTGCCGGTTCGGTCCGGACCGGCATCGCCGCGGTGCCGGAAAACGCCGACGGCGCGGTGGTCTGCCTCGGCGACATGCCGCTGATCGACGCAAAACTGATCGACCGCCTGATCGAGGCCCTGGCGCCGGATCGCGGGCATTTGATCGCGGTGCCCGTCAGCGACAACAAGCGCGGCAATCCGGTGTTGTGGTCGCGCCGCTTCTTCAACGAATTGATGACGCTCGATGGCGATATCGGCGCCCGTAATCTGATCATCCGGCATACCGAGGCGGTGATGGAAGTGCCGGTCGAAGGCCACGGTGCGTTCCTCGACATCGACACGCCCGAAGCGCTCGCCGCCGCGCGGCAAGCAAGGCGCCAGCCGGAGCGGTTGTCGTAACAGATTTCACTTTCAATCTCGCGTTCACCAAGTGGAAAGGGGCCTGCGCTAGCGTCCTGCCGGGATGCCTCGGGGAGAGACCTTTGAAGTGTTTCAATAGATTGCCACGCCGCGCGACTTTCGTTGTCGCGCTGATCCTGGCGCTGGCTGGAATGCAATTTTCGAACGAAGCCCGCGCGGCCGGCGCCTTCGCGATGGGTAAATGCGGCGCCTATGGCGAGGCCTATGATTATGCCGGCCAGGCCGGCGCGCGCGCCGCGGCGCTCAGGCAATGCAAGGGCGAATGTACCGCGGTGACCATGAATCGCGCCTGCGCCGCGCTGTCGATCGACATGGCCAATCCCTGCGGTGCGCACGGCTATGCGGTCGAGCCGCGCATCTCCAACTCGCTGAACGAGGCGACGCGCAAATGCTATGAATACGGCGGCAAGGAATGCGTGATCCGCGCCTGGGCCTGCGACGCGAGGGGCTAGCTTTTCCCGAGAGCCGACTTTAATTGACGGTCATTCCCGCGCGCTCGCGTATGAGCCGGGAATGATGTCACTTGGCTGGAGCCTTCATGCAATTCGACACTAAAATCGCGGTCGTGATCCGGACCGACCTCGAAGCGTGGCAGAAACTCAACGTCGCTTCCTTTCTCGCCGGCGGTATTGCCGCGTCGTTTCCCGAATGTATCGGCGACAATTACGAGGACGGCTCGGGCACCAAATATCTGTCGCTGATCGGCCAGCCGATCCTGATCTACGGCGCCGACCGGCCGGCCTTGGGCCGCGCCCTCGACCGCGCGCTGGCGCGTAACGTCAAGCCCGCGGTCTACACCGAGGAGATGTTCAAGACCACGCACGACGCCGCCAATCGCGAGGTGGTCAAGGCCGTGATCCGCGCCGAGTTGAACCTCGTCGGCCTCGCCATGCGGGCCGAACGCAAGGTGATCGACAAGATCGTCGATGGACTGAAATTTCATAGCTAACTATCCGGTGCAAGATATCGCGCTTATTTTTCGCCAGCTCCCATGAGTTTCCTCTGGGTGCTTTCCCAACAAGGAGGGGATACTTTATCGACTTTCTTTTGAAGTTCTGGCGCGACTTTTCCGTCACCCTGGTAGTTGTTCAGATCACCGAATGTCGTCAGATTAGCGAGCGAATCGACGTAACAGGAGCAATAGCCAGCGATGGTCTCTCGCGAGAACTGAAAGGGCTTGTTGTCCGGGTGGTTCTTCTGGTTTTCCAAGCAGGCCGACATTGCGGCATCGGTGAAAGCTTCGCGCGTTTTTCCAGAGATCAGTGCTGCCATATCGGGTTTTGCGAGGTTGGGCGGCGTGCGTGTGAAGTCTCGCGCTACAGTAGAGCAGATAGCGAAAATCCCTACCGTTAGAAATGTCCCCCGATCTTTCGCCAACTTGTTGATTGCGATTTGTCATTTCTTCTTGAAACGCGTTCTTCGAGAGGCTCAATGATCAATCCCGACTCGCTCCTTGGCGATTCCATTAAACTTGGGATCGCGCGGAGCTCTGGAACGCTTTGGACCAGCCGCCAATTGTCGAAACTTGTATGCCATATGAGGACGCTATGACGCTTGGATAACCGAGAGAGCGCTATTTCTAGCTCGGCGAAGGTTAAGGGACCGATAGGCTTCTCGTCGCTGTTGTAGTACCAGAAGCCCTCCATGAATACGCTCCTAGAGTTGATGCAGAGGCCGCCACTTAGTCGCCAACTGTCTCCCATTCACCCTTTGAATTTTTCATGTCCCGACGGGTTGTGTTGCTTTCCCAATCCAAGCAAGAGCGAATATCGTGATGCTTGTTGAAGGTGCAGATTTCTCGACGGACTATTTTCCCATCCAAGTTCTCGGTGACTTTCATTATCATGTATGTTCCGTCTTTAGTCGTGAAAGAAACGCCGTTCACACAAGTTCTTAATTCAGGTTGGCACGCCCTTTCAAAATTTGGAGTCCCTCCGTTTTGATCTTTCGAAAGCTTCATGACTTTATCTAACAATTCATCCCAAGTCGGTGGAGGACGATCGGTTTCCATTGCCGCCGGTTTGTCGATTGGTCTCGATTGAAAGCTGGCGGAGGGATCCGTAGGCGTTTGCTGCAAACTTTTATTGGATGCGGCCGGTACTGTTGCCTGCGTCTGATTCGGGATCCCAGCCATGGTTGTGCCCATTGACTGTAGCTCCTGCGGCGAAAGCCATACCATGTCGTCTGGAGGCGTCACGACCATTCGCCCTATGATTGCAGGCGGAACACCAAGTGCTTTTGCAATTCGAGCCATGGAAATCGTTGCGGCGTCAGACTCTATTGTTTCGTCTCCGTTTTTGTCTGACGCTCCATGTACGCCAATTCTTGCTCCATAATTGGCGAATTTCGTATTGCCCGCGGCAAAAGCCACAAAGCAAGCGGACGCGCAAGTGGCGCCCTTACCCACAATGGTTGACATCCGTCCAAAGCGAATCGCGTCGGCTAACTTTACTCCTTCGTAAAGATTGCCGCCTTCGGAATTCAGTCGAACATTAGCGACAAACTTTCCAGCGTCGTTGGCTTGCTTTACCGCAGCCGAAAATGCGTCGGAGTCACCGCGAACGATTTCGCCCAGAATTAGAACGGTGACAGGGCCACCTTTGCTGGTGACGCTCTTAATTTCCGCGGCTGCGGCATGACGCTGCCAAATAGCAGCCATCAGGCACACTAGAGTCTTGCAGATTTTATACCGCGTCACGGCTGTCATGTCCGCTCAACTAGTTGAAGCAAAATAATTGGGCGTGTCGATCGTAGGCGCTCTTCAGTGTGACTCACTTTATGAAGGTGTTAGCTACTCGCTTAGATCGGAGAATGTAAGCAATCCAGATAGCACTCACGATAGCTGTGCTGATGCTCTGCCCGACCTCTTTGGGGCTGAGCGTCACAAATTCTTCGGGACTTCGGCCGGTGTACGCCGCGAATGACAGTCCGACCCAAGCAGCGTCAACAAACAACACAGTACTCGCTCCGATCATTTCCCAAATAAAGTAGCGCGTGAATTTACGTGAGTGACGAAAAAACAACACCGACGTGTATACTGCCAACCAGAAAAGCCCAGCATTAATGGCGACCTCCCCCCACATGGATACGGGGAAATTTTCGAAGCTACCTTTGTCAATTTTACCGTAGTACTCCATCCCGACGGCTGCGAGCCCTAGAGGCCCCAATATTTGTCCTATCGCAATGAGGACTAGCCAGCCAGCGATGCCACTTAGCGCTGGCCTCACATCCTTAAACTGCGCTGCTTCATCAGAGCTGACAGATGGTTCGCGCGTAATTGGCGGGGGAGCGAGAGATGTCGGAAGAGGCGGCGGTCGAATAGGAAGCGGAGGGGGCCGAAACAGTTCAGCGCTGATCTCTCGAACTTGCTCAACAGTTCGCCAATCTTCGAAGCCTTGGCGCCAGACAAGGATTCGCCTGAGGTCCGAAGCTTTCGAGAGAAAGTTGATTAGTTCTTCGAATGGAAACGGTCCCTTCGGTCCGCCGCCATCCGCATAGTACCAGATATCAGCCACAGCCGGCCCCTGAAGATTGGCCTATTTCATTACTCTCGCGACGGTTGAGTCAATGATTAACTAGCGTCAGCGACCAAGAGCGCGGTGGGAAAGAGACCGGTCGATGCAATGGGACTCGGCGCACCGAAACTGATTTCCGCCTTGTCCATGAAGCGCCGCGATTGCTGCGCAGCAGCGAAATATTCGCACTCGCGCCGCGGTTGACTGACCAAGAGTCTGGCTAGCCCCGGACGCCGGATTGGTTCATGATCCCGTCGCATTGCCGCCGACAGCGGAATGCCCAAACCAATAACAACCAGCAGAAAACATAGGGAACGCCATCGAACCATAAACGAGGAGGGGAATGTCATGACTACCGTGACGACAATGGACCTTGGCCCGATGTCAGAGGTCGACCATCAGTCGGCCCTGCGCCGCGCCGTGATCGCGAGCACGGTCGGCACCACCATCGAGTGGTACGACTTTCTGATCTACAGCACGGTAACCGGCCTCGTCTTCAACAAGGTCTACTTCCCCGCTTCCGACGCCTGGATCGGCACGCTGCAGGCGTTCGGCGTGTATTTCATCGGCTTCGTCGCGCGGCCGATCGGAGCCGCGATCTTCGGTCACTACGGCGACCGCATCGGCCGCAAGGCCACCCTCATCGTCACCTTGCTGATGACGGGAATCTCGACCGCCGCGGTCGGGCTGGTGCCGGGTTATGACTCGATCGGCATCTGGGGCGCGGTCATCCTCACGCTGCTGCGCCTGATCCAGGGCATCGGCGTCGGCGGCGAATGGGGCGGCTCGGTGCTGCTGGCCATGGAGTGGACGCGGACCAACAAGAACCGCGGCTTCATCAGCTCATGGCCGCAATTCGGCGCTCCGGCAGGACTGTTTCTCGCCAACATCGCGGTGCTGTTCTTCAGCTGGTACTCGGGCGATCAGTTCCTGACCTGGGGTTGGCGCATCCCGTTCCTCGCCAGCATCGTCATGGTGGCCGTGGGCTTGTGGATCCGCCTCGGCATCCTGGAGACCCCGGTGTTCCGGCGCCTCGTCGCCGAGAACAAGGTCGAGCGCGCGCCGATCATCGAAGTGTTCAAGCGGCAGCCGCGCGAGGTCATCCTGTCGGCGACGGTCCGGATGGCCGAGCAGGGCCCGGCCTATGTGTTCAACGCCTTCGTGCTCACCTACGGCACACTGGTGGTTGGGGCTTCCCGCAATCTCCTGCTCTCGGGACTGGTCGCCATGACCGCGCTCGGCTTCATCACCGTGCCGATCGCCGGTTTACTGACCGATCGCATCGGCCGCAGGAAGGTCTTCATCAGCGGTTGCGTGCTGGTGGCCGTCTTCACCTTCGTCTATTTCGCGATGCTCGATACCAAGGTGCCGGAGCTCATCTTCATCGCGATGGCGCTCTCGTTCATACCGATCATGATCATGTACGCCGCGGAAGCCTCGCTGATCGCGGAATCGTTCACGCCGCGGCTGCGCTACAGCGGCGCTTCGATCGGCTATCAGTCCGCCTCGATCATCGCCGGCGGACCGGCGCCGTTCATCGCGACCTGGCTGTTCTCGACCTATCATTCCTCGTTCCCGATCGGCATCTACGCCTGCGTCTGCGCGGCGATCAGCATCTGCTCGGCCTTGCTGCTGCCCGACCGGACCAACAAGGACGTTGCACATGAGGTGGACTACGGCCACGCGTGAGTAGTGTGGGGCGGGAGCCCGCAGTGACGACATTTCCCGTCATCGCGGACAGCCAACGGGTCCCGCCTTCGGCGGGCCCGATGATAAACTCCGCGATGAAGCAATCCAGTGCTGCCTATGTGGCCTGGACTGCTTCGCGGAGCCTGTCATCGGGCGCGCATTCGCCCGACCCGTTGGCTCGCAACGATGACGTCTTCGTCGTCCCGGCGTTCGCTCTGCATTCGCTGGGAAGACGAACTCATTGATTCTGCCCAACGAGTTGCAAACCTCGGACAAAACCTGTCGCGAGAACGAAAAGGTGCGTCCGCGGGCGATTTTAACACCTCTTGACAATGACTGACTGGTCAGTCATATTTTAAGCATCGAAAACAACCGCAGAAGCCGCTGACATGACCCCTCCTAAATCCGCCAGAGAATCCCCCAGGAAGCCGCGCGGGCAGGGCGCTGCGCCGGCCGCCGGCCCGGAGCCAGCCTCCGGTCGGGCGGCGCGCGCGGCCGAGCGGCGCGAGGCGATCATCGCAGCCGCCATGGATGAATTCATCGCGGCCGGCTTTGCCGCGACCCGGCTCGATGACGTCGCCAAACGCGCCGGCGTCGCCAAGGGCACGATCTATCTGCACTTCAAGGACAAGGAAGCACTGTTCGAGGAACTGATCCGCACCGCGATCGTGCCGCTGGTCGAGCGCATCGGCCCGCCGCCGAACCTTGGCGGATCGGTGCGCGACATGATCGAGATGTTCGCCCGCGCCTTCATCCAGGAGGTTGTGACGACGCGGCGCGCCGACATCATCCGGCTGATCGTCGCCGAAGGCCCGCGATTTCCCGCGATCGCCGATTTCTATTACCGCGAAGTGGTGTCGCGGGGGCTCGTCCGTCTGCGCGCCCTGATCGAGCTGGGGATCGCGCGCGGCGAAATCCGCCAATCGGAACTGGCGCGCTTTCCGCAGATCGTGGTGGCGCCCGCCATCGTCGCCGTGATCTGGAAAAGCCTGTTCGAAAATCATTCACCGCTGGATGCGACCGAAATGCTTCGCGTCCATCTCGACCTGATCTTTGGCGAACGGAGGACGACATGACCTCATCGCAAACGATGTTGCGGGTCTTTTTCGCTCTTGCGCTGGCCGCCGTGCTCGGCGGCTGCAACCAGGCGCGCGATCCCGGCTATCAGGGCTGGGTCGAGGCCGACATGATCTTCGTCAGCCCGGACGAATCCGGGCGGGTGACGAAATTGAACGTGCGCGAGGGCGACGAGGTCAAGACCGGCATGGCGCTCTATTCGGTCGATGACGATTTGCAGCGGGCCGACCTCAACCAGAACAACGCCACGCTCGCCAACGCCAAACAGACCTATGACCGCGCCGCCTCACTGATCAAGACCGGCTCGGGAACGCAGGCGACACTCGACTCCGCGGTGTCGGCGCTGCGGGTGGCGGAAGCCCATGTCAACACCTCGCAGACCCGGCTGGCGCGGCGCACCGGGTTTGCGCCGGTCAACGGCACCGTGCAGCAGATCTATTTCCGCGAGGGCGAGATGGTGCCGGCGCAGCGGCCGGTGCTGTCGATCATGCCGCCCGGCAACATGAAGGTGCGGTTCTACGTGCCGGAGGCCGCGTTGCCGAAAATCGCTGTTGGCGACGAGGTCCGCGTCACCTGCGACAACTGCGCCGCCGATCTCACCGCCAAAATCTATTTCATCGCGACGTCGGCCGAATACACCCCGCCGGTGATCTACAGCCTCGATGAACGCAACAAGCTGGTCTATCTGGTGCAAGCGCGGCCCTCGAGCCCGGATTCGCTGCGGGTCGGGCAGCCGATCAGCGTCTACCTCAACGCCAGGACGCCCGTCGCTTATAATGTGGCGCCCGACAACGCGGCCGCGGTGGCGGACAAGCGATGACGGCCGCGCAGACTTCCCCCGCGAGCGTCGCGATCGACGTCCACGGGCTGTCGAAATCGTTCGGCGGCCGCGAGGTGGTGCATGACCTCTCGATGCAGGTGAAGCGCGGCACCATCTATGGCTTCCTCGGCCCCAACGGTTCCGGCAAGACCACGACCATCCGCATGCTCTGCGGCTTGCTGACGCCCGATAGCGGCGAGGGGACCTGCCTCGGCTACGACATCCGGCGCGACGCCGACAGGATCAAGCGCCAGGTCGGCTACATGACGCAGCGCTTCTCGCTCTACCAGGATCTTTCGGTGCGCGAGAACCTGGAGTTCGTCGCCAGGCTCTACGGCGTGCGCGATCCGCGCGGCACCGCCCGCGACATGATAAAACGGCTCGGCCTAGGGGGACGCGAGGCGCAGCTTGCCGGCGAATTGTCCGGCGGCTGGAAGCAGCGCCTGGCGCTCGGCGCCTGCACGCTGCCCAATCCGCAATTGCTGCTGCTGGACGAGCCGACCGCCGGCGTCGATCCCAAGGCGCGGCGCGATTTCTGGAACGAGATCCATGCGCTCGCCGCCGAGGGCCTGACCGTGCTGGTCTCGACCCATTACATGGACGAAGCCGAGCGCTGCCACGAGATCGCCTATATCGCCTACGGCCATCTGCTGGCGCACGGCACCGTCGACGAGGTGATCGCGCGATCGGCGCTGACGACCTACACCGTCACCGGCGACGATCTCAATGCACTGGCAACCGAACTCGCGGGCAAGTCCGGCATCGACATGGTGGCGCCGTTCGGCGCCAGCATGCACGTCTCGGGCCGCGACGAGGCGGCGCTCGAAGCCAGCATCGCGCCGTGGCGCGAGCGCGCCGGCTTGCGCTGGCAGCACAGCGCGCCGTCGCTGGAGGACGTGTTCATCGAACTGATGAGCCGCTCGAAGGATAATTTCCAATGAGCGCAACCACGGCAACTGGCAACGCCGCAGCGGGCAGGGAGGTCCGGGAGACCAGGTTCGGCTTCTGGCGACGCAGCTATGCGATGGTGGTAAAGGAATTCATCCAGTTGCGGCGCGACCGGGTGTCGTTTGCGATGATCGTGATGATCCCGGTCATGCAACTCCTGCTGTTCGGCTACGCCATCAACACCACGCCGCGGCATCTGCCGACCGCGGTGCTGTTGCAGGAGGACAGCGACGTCGGCCGCTCGATTCTGAAGGCGCTGCAAAACACCGATTATTTCCGCTTCACGCGCGAAGTGCATACCGTCGCCGAACTCGACGATCTGCTGCTGTCCGGCAAGGTGCTGTTCGGCGTGGAAATTCCGCGCGGCTTCGAGCGCGCGGTGCGGCGCGGCGATTACCCGGCGATGCTGGTGGCGGCGGATGCGACCGATCCGGTTGCCGCGGGCTCGGCGCTGTCGGCGCTGGGCGTCGTGGTGCAGACCGCGCTCGATCATGATTTGCATGCCGGCGATCCGCCGTCGCTGCCGTTCGAGATCCGCGTCCATGCGCGCTACAATCCGGCCGGCTCCTCCCGGCTCAACATCGTGCCGGGCCTGGTCGGCACCATCCTGACCATGACCATGCTGATCTTCACGGCGCTGTCGGTGACGCGCGAGATCGAGCGCGGCACCATGGAAAGCCTGCTGTCGATGCCGATCAAGCCGGTCGAGGTGATGTTCGGCAAGATCGTTCCCTACGTGCTGGTCGGATTCATCCAGGCCGCGCTGATCATCGGCATCGGCGTGCTGCTGTTCGGGGTGCCGGTGCGCGGCAGCATGGTGATGCTGGCGCTGCTGTCGACGCTGTTCATCACCACTAACCTCGCGATCGGCTACACGTTTTCCACCATCGTGCAGAATCAGTTGCAGGCGATGCAGATGTCGATGATGTTCTTCCTGCCCAGCATCCTGTTGTCCGGTTTCATGTTTCCGTTCGCGGGCATGCCGGTCTGGGCGCAATATATCGGCGAAGGCCTGCCGCTGACGCATTACGTCCGGATCGTGCGCGCCATCATGCTGAAGGGTGCGACGCTGCCAAACCTGCAATATGATATGCTGGCGCTGGTTGCCCTGATGGGGCTGGCGATGACGATTGCGGTAACGCGATTCCGCCGCACGCTCGACTGAAAGACGGATCGTGTCCGAACAGGCCGCATCAACGATGTCAGACCGGAGCGGCGGCAAGGGTTGGATCGCGCGGCGCTGGCTGCGGCGAAAAGATCATTCGGCGGTGCTGAGCGGCTTTCGCGATACCCTGACCCGCGAAATCCTGCTCACCGAGCGGTTGCGCATCAAGGCCGTCATCCTGACCGCATCGCTTTTGACTGCGTCCTTTACGGTGCTTCACTTCGTGGCGCCCTCGGTGCTCGAGCGCATCTCCCATGGCCGGTACGATCTCGCGCTGCAGCTCGCGGTGTTCGTTCCGTTCGTGCTGCTGGAACTGGGCGTGCTGTATCTGCTGAGCCAGCGGCTCAAGATGCATCGCGACGTGCCGACCCTGCGACGTTATGTGTCGGCCCTGATCGAAACCAGCATGCCGACCTTTGTGCTGTACATGCACATGAACTGGATGGGCTCGGCGCAGGCGCTGGGCTATGCCGCGCCGCTGTCCTATTTCCTGTTCATCGTGCTTTCGACGCTGCGGCTCGATTTCTGGCTGTCGACTTTTACGGGCTTCGTCGCCGCAAGCGAGCTGTTCGCGATGGCGATGTTTTATCATCCGTCGGGTTTTGCCGCGGAGCCGCTCCCCGAGTTCGGCTTCGAACTCATTCGCAGCATCATGTTCCTGCTCGCCGGCATGCTGGCGGGGGCGGTCGGGGTCCAGCTACGGCACCAGTTCGAGGCCAGCATCGCGGCTGCCGCCGCGCGCGATCGCGTCACCAATCTGTTTGGCCAGCATGTGTCGCCCGAGGTGGTCGAGCGGCTATTGCTTGCCGGCGCCGACCGGCCCAGCGACCTCCGCCACGTCGCCGTGATGTTCGTCGATTTCCGTAGTTTTACCGCCGGTGCCAGGGTGCGGACGCCGCAGCAGGTGGTCGACCGGCTCGACGGCGCGTTTGCGGTGCTGGTCGGAATTCTCGACCGCCATGGCGGCATCGTGAACAAGTTTCTCGGCGACGGCTTTCTGGCGCTGTTCGGCGCGCCGATCGAAACGCCCGACCCCGCGCGGGAGGCGGTCGCGGCGGCGCGGGAAATGCTGGCCGCGATGGAAGAGGTCAACGCCGCCAGCGACTGGCCGCTGCGTATCGGCATCGGCGTGCATTTTGGCGAGGTGATCGCCGGCAATATCGGCTCGCCCCGGCGCAAGGAATACACCGTGATCGGCGACACCGTGAATTTCGCGGCCCGGCTGGAATCGCTCAACAAGGAATTCAATTCGCAATTGCTGATCTCGTCCGCGGTCCGCGACGCGCTCGGAAAATTGGCCGGCGACGCCGTGTCGCTCGGCGAGGTCCCGATCAAGGGCTACGAGCAGCCGATGGCGGTATGGCGGTTGGGGTAGGGATGAGGACCCGTTGGCTCCTCGCAATGACGTTTTCAGACCTGCGGCGCCACCAAATTCTCGATCTTGACGCCGTCGCGGTCCTCGATGACCTCGGCGATCCAGTGCCGATGGCAATGCGTATGATCACGCTCGTAGCAGAGGATGCAGACCGGCCCCGACTTCTTTACCAGCGCCGACAGCTCGTCCATCTCCTCCCTGGCTTGCGCCGTCTTCAGGTGCGCCGAATAGACTTTGTGCAGCGTCGCAAAATCGCCGCTGCGCGCGGCTTCGCGGCCGCTCTTGGGCGTGCCGAGCCCGCGCAGATGCAGATAGGAAATGCCGCGCTCGTCTAGTCCTGCCGCGAGCTGGTTCTTGGAAAAGCCGGGGCGGCGCGAGGAGGCGACGGCGCGCACGTCGACCAGGAGCTTGACGCCGGCCGCCTCGAGTTCGTCGAGCACGGACTTTGCGGGCGTCTGTTCATAGCCGATGGTGAAGAGCTTTTTGGATTTCGCCATGCGGTGCCCCAGTCATCTCAAATGTTGTCACTTCACCCGTTCGATCAATTCCATCGCGCCGGCCGGCGCGCGCACCTTGCCTTCATGGATCACATAGGCGAACACGTCGCGCGGCGTCTTCTTTGGTTTCGTCGCGTCCATCCGCGGCAAATCCTCGGGCTCGCCGCCCTCGGCCCACAATTGCAGCCGCTTCGCCCAGGCGTCGAGCTGTTTCGGGGGATAGCAGGTGTCGATCTCGTCATTGCCCTTTTGCAGGCGCGCATAGACGAAGTCGCTGGCGATATCGGCAATCGCCGGATACTTGCCGTGCTCGGCAAACACCACGGGCGTTTCGAACTGGCGCAGCAGCGCGACAAAATCCGGCGCGCAAAAACTGTCGTGGCGGACTTCGACCACATGGCGCAACGCGCGGCCGTCGAGCTTGCGCGGCAACAGCTCTAGGAACTTGCCGAAATCGGCTTCGTCGAATTTTTTCGTGGGCGCGAATTGCCACAGCACCGGGCCGAGCCGGTCGCCGAGCTCCAGCACGCCGGAATCATAAAACCGTTTCACGGAATCGCCGGCTTCCGCCAGCACACGCCGGTTAGTGGCGAAGCGTGGCCCCTTCAACGAGAATACAAAGCCGTCGGGCACCTCGCGCGCCCATTTCCTGAAACTCTCGGGCTTTTGCGAGCCGTAATAGGTGCCGTTGATCTCGATCGATGTCAGTTTCGAGGCGGCGTAGGCAAGCTCTTTCGCTTGCGTCAGCTTTTCAGGATAGAACACGCCGCGCCACGGCTCGAACGTCCAGCCGCCGATGCCGATATAGATGTTGCCGGTTTTCCCGGCGGACTTCGAAGCTGGCTTTGCGGCGGGCGTGGACGCCGGCTCGGAAGATTTCTTCGAAGCGGTTTTGGCGGCGGCTTTGGGGGTCTTGCTCACGGGCGGGGTCTCGTTTTCCAGGGGAGGGGCGTAGCCCAAGCCTAATCAAATCGGCCGCGCTTGGCCAGTTGGCGGCGGCGCACGAGGCGGCTTTGCGCGACTTCCGGTTTGCGCTAAAACGCCGCCGGACTTTTCGGGGAGGACGGCATCATGGCGTGGCCCATCATTGTCGCATGGTTGCATTATGTGTCGATCATGCTGATGGTCGCGAGCCCGCTCGGCGAGCATTTGTTGCTGAAGTCCGAACTGAACATGGCCCAGGCAAGGGCGATCCAGCGGCTCGATATCGTCTACGGCGCTTCGGCGGCCGTAGTGCTCGCGACCGGCGTGCTGCGGATGTTCCTGGAAAAAGGCCCGGAATATTACGACCACCACATCGCGTTTCACATCCTGGTCGGAATCTTCGTGATCGCGGCGCTGCTGTCGATCTATCCCACCATCGTGTTCCTGCGCTGGCGCGCCGACACCAAAGCGGGAAAAGGGCAGCAGTTGGCAGCAGCCCAGTTCAAGAAAGTCCAGATGATCGTGCGCGTGGAAATGACGTTGCTGCTGCTGGCGCCGTTTTTCGCCACCTGGATGGCGCACGGCGAGTTCTGAACGGTCCTGCTGTCACGTTACCGCAATGGCGGCGGGCGAGGTTTCGCCATCCAGCCAATCCTGCTCATTGGCGAGCGAGAGCCAGGCGTCTTCCATGCGCTTGTAGCGCAGATAGGTCGGGTGATCGGGCGCCCGTTCCGCCAGGCGCTGGCAATTTTCAGCGTTTTCGCGGAAGTGATCGGATTGCTTCATGGTTTCCTCCCACCCCTACAGGTAGGTGGTCGGCTGTGGGCGGCCAACCTCGGGCGCCGATGAAATGTTGGTAAGCTTCAGGTTCCCGTGAACACGGATGAAACCACAATCGGCCACCTTACGCGCATCCGGCGTTCCCGCTAGGATGGCAAAAAACGGAGAATGGGATGCGCGCCTTACGCCTGATTGTTGGAACGACACTGCTGCTGGCGGCCTCGGCCGTGATGGCCGACGAGATCGACGATGCGCACCGGCTGGCGCTGGTCGGGCGCGATTCCTACTGGAACTGCCTCGCCACGGAATATTCGCTACCCGGCAACAAGGCGATGTCGGGACCGGATTTCACCACCCACATCGCCGAAATCTGTCCGTCGGAGCGGCAGAATTTCCGGGTATCGCTGGTCGACTATCTCTCGCTGCAATACCCCAATGTCGATGCGGCCGACCATATGACGATGGCCAACAAGGCCATTGCGCTGGCGCAAAAGGACATCGTCACCGCCTTCATCAAGCACAAGGAAGCCGCGAAATAGCAGGCAGCATGACGGTGCGGCGGCTCGAGCTTGCGGACATGGACGCCGCTGCCCGGATTCATCGCGCCGCCTTCGACCGTGCGCTGCCATGGCTTGCGGGGCTCCATACGCCTGACGAAGACCGCTGGTTCTTCCGCGAGCGCGTCTTTGTGGAATGCGAAGTCTGGGGCGCCTTCGATGACGCTGCGATGGACGGGATCATCGCCTTCCGCGAGGGTTGGATCGACCAGTTGTACGTGCTCCCGGCGGCGCAGGGACGCGGCGTCGGCTCGCAATTATTGCAAGCCGCCCAGCGCGCTTTCGCGTCGCTGCAATTGTGGACGTTCCAGCGCAACGCGCAGGCGAGGGGCTTTTATCAGGCGCGCGGTTTTGTCCTGATCGAAGAGACCGACGGCTCCCGCAACGAATAGAAGGAGCCGGATGCGTTGTACCGCTGGACCCGCGGATAGGCGCGGGGAGGACGGTGTCTTCAAATATTCATTTATCTATCCTTGTGCATCGCCGGGATCGTCCCTATATTGCTTCCAACGGCGACGTTGATGCTTGATAGCTCCGGCGCTGGAACGACCACTGGATGGCTCGGCTGCGCCGGATGTACGCGCGCCCCTCTGTTCGTGGTCGTTGGCATTTTTGGGCCTGTTTAGGCCTTTTCCGGCTCCTTTCATCGCCCGTTTGTCGTGTGCAAGGCCGGTGCGCGCCTTGGCATCGCCGGGGCCTGCGGATATACGCTGGCACCATGAATGAAGCCATCAGACCGGGCCCCGAAACCCCGCCGCGCGCCGCCCAAGCGCCGCAGGCAGTCCAAGCGCCGCAGGCAATCCAAGCGCCCGAGCTGTCGGTTGTCGTTCCCACTTTCAACGAGCGCGACAACGTCACGGTGCTGTACCGGCGGCTGGAAGCGACGCTTGCGGGCATGGCCTGGGAGGTCGTCTTTGTCGACGACAATTCGCCCGACGGCACCTGGGACGTGGTGCGGGGCCTCGCGCGACAGGACACAAGGGTGCGCTGCATCCGGCGAATCGGGCGGCGCGGCCTGTCCGGCGCCTGCATCGAGGGCATCCTGGCGTCCAGCGCGCCCTGCGCGGCGGTGATCGACGCCGATCTGCAGCATGACGAGACCCAGCTGCCAAAAATGCTGGCGCTGCTCAAGGCCGGCGATCTCGATCTCGTGGTCGGCAGCCGATACATCGAGGGCGGCAGCGCCGACGGCTTTGACCGCAAGCGGGCAGGGTTCAGCGCACTCGCCACCGAAGTGGCAAAACGTGTGCTGCGGGTGAAGGTCGCCGACCCCATGAGCGGCTTCTTCATGATCGGCCGCGAGTGTTTCGAGCAAGTTGCGCCGCAGCTCTCGACGCAAGGTTTCAAAATCCTGCTCGATATCCTCGCGTCCGCGCATGGCGAACTCCACGTCAAGGAAATCCCCTTCACCTTCGGCTCGCGGCAGCATGGCGAGAGCAAGCTCGATTCCATGGTGGCGCTGGACTTTCTGGGGCTGGTGCTTGCAAAACTGACCCGCGACGTGGTGTCGCTGCGCTTTTTGCTGTTCGCGATGGTCGGCTCGATTGGCGTGTTCGTGCATTTTGCCGCGCTCTACACCGCGCTGCGCGGATTTCATGCGCCGTTCGCGGTCGCTCAAGGCTGCGGCGCGCTGCTGGCGATGACCAGCAATTTTGTTCTCAACAATTTCCTGACCTATCGCGACCAGCGCCTGAAGGGTTTTGCGATCCTGCGCGGGCTCATCCTGTTTTACGTCGTCTGCGGCGTCGGCCTTGCCGCCAATGTCGGCGTGGCGTTCTCGGTCTATGCGCAGGAGCCGATCTGGTGGCTGGCGGGCGCGGCCGGCGCGCTGATGGGCGTGGTGTGGAACTACGCGATGTCCGGACTGTTCGTCTGGCGCAGGAAATGATTGCGGCCATGAGCCCGCAGGACGCGCGGCTCGTCCGCAACACGGTCCTTACGGTCTTGGCGCTGGTGTCGATACGGCTGGTCGCAGCCGCCGCCACGCCGCTGACGTTTGACGAGGCCTATTACTGGACCTGGTCCAAACATCTTTCCGGCGGCTATTACGATCACCCGCCAATGGTCGCGATCGTGATCCGGCTCGGCACGATGATCGCGGGCGACACCGAATTCGGCGTGCGGCTGGTATCGATCCTGCTGGCGCTGCCGATGAGCTTTGCAGTGTATCGCTCCGCCGAAATCCTGTTCGGTGGAAAACGCGTCGCCGCCACCGCAACCATCCTGCTCAATGTCACGCTGATGGCGGCGGTGGGCACGTTGATCGTCACGCCGGATTCGCCGCTGTTGGTGGCCTCGAGCTTCGTGTTGCTTTGTCTGGCAAAAGTGCTTCAGACCGGGCGCGGCGCGTGGTGGCTTGCGGTCGGCGCTGCGGTCGGGGCGGCGCTGGTGTCAAAATACACCGCCTTGTTTTTCGGTCCGGCGATCCTGATCTGGCTGATCGCCGTCCCCGGACTGCGGCGCTGGCTGTGGTCGCCGTGGCTCTATCTCGGCGGCCTCGTTGCGCTGGCGATCTTCGCGCCGGTGATTCTCTGGAATGCCGACCACCAATGGGTCTCCTTCATCAAGCAGATCGGCCGCGCCCGCATCGAGGATTTCCGTCCCGCCTTTATTGCCGAATTGATCCCGACCCAGATCGGGTTTGCAACGCCACTGGTGTGGATCCTCGGCGCGATGGGGCTTCTCGCGCTGTTACGGCGTGACGCCGGCGCGCTGGCCTCAAGGGTGCTGATCAATGCGATGTTCTGGGTCATCGTGCTGTATTTCGTCTGGCATTCGCTGCATGCCCGGGTCGAGGCCAACTGGTTCGCGCCGGTCTATCCCGCTTTTGCGATCGCGGCCGCCGTCGCCGCGCATCGGGTGCGGTGGAATGCGCGCTGGCAGCCGCTCTCCGATTTCTGCCTGCGCTGGGCAGCGCCTGTCGGCATCATACTGTTCGCGCTCCTGATCGTGCAGGCCGACACCGGCGTGCTGACGGGTTATCGCCGCGACTCCACCGTGCGCAGCGTCGGCGTCGGCTGGCGCAAATTGGCAGACGAGATCGAAGCGGTCCGTGCCCGCGTCGGCGCGCGCTGCATCCTGGCGCCGGATTACGGCACCACGAGCTGGTTGATCTTCTATCTGCCCAGAGGCACTTGCGTGTTGCAGCCGACGCAACGCATTCGCTGGGTCAACATGCCCGAACCCGATGCCGCGCTGCTCGCGGGCAAGCTGCTGTTCGTCGACGAGGTCCGCGGCGAACGACAGCTTTATCTCGACCAGACTTTTTCGCACATCGAGCGGGTCACTGAGCTGCCGCGCAAGCGCGGGCCGCTGACCATCGAAACCTATGGCCTCGATCTCGTCGACGGCGCCAAGCGCGATGTGCTCGACCATTCGGCGCCGCCGGAGTTGGAATAGGCGGTCTTTGGGCCGTCGATTCGTCGTCACAATCGGGCATTTCTGCGGCAGCGAAATGAATCACGCTTCAGCCGCAATTATTGAACACGTTAAGCTGTTTTTAGCCATGCGAGAGGTTCCGCAAACTGTCTCGCGCCGGGACAAATTAACCATGCCCTACAAGCGCCTGCACTTAATCCGCATTTAACTAAAAGTCGCCTTAATGACGCTCCGCGCCTCTGCGAGATGAGCCAACGGAACTTTTTCGATGGTCACATTTCGCGCTCAGTTTGCGTTTGTATGTGACCTCACGGCCTGCAGATCGAACGCTGCCTGGAAGGGGAACGAGGTGGAACTAGTCTGGATGCAAGGCGTATGAGTACCAGTACGAGTGCGTGTTTCGAATTTGCGGCCCAAACTCCCAGAAATTTCTCCCGCAAACCCGTTCCGTACCATTTGCTCGCGAGCGCAGCGATCGCGTGCCTGGTCGTCGGCTGCGGCTGGACGATCTACAACAATGTTTTCGGCGCCAGCATCTATCCCTCCGTCAGCGGCGGCAACATCGAGATAGCGGCGGTGCGCCAGGCACCCGCGGTCCGCAAGCCCGTTCAGATCGCCGACAGCAGCGTCATCGTGGAAAAGCCACCGGTGGTGGCCGCGCCCGCGACGGCTCCGCAAGGCCCGTCCTTCTCGTTCGACGAACGCTTTGCCGCGGCTGCTCCGCAGTCGGTCGCTGCCGCACCGCAATTCGAGGACCGCTTCGCGGCAGCCAGCCCGCAATCAGTCCCGCCGGCGCCGCAGGTCGCAGCCGCCGCGCCGCAGGCCGCCAAGCAGCAGGTCGCCGCGCTGACGCCGGCTCCCGCAGCGGAACGCAAGGTCGCTGAAGTTGCGCCGTCGCGGCCGGCCGAGACGAAAGCCGCAAGCCATTCCGGCGCGTCTATCCACGACATGGCGCAGCGCGCCAAGACCGCGGTGATGTCGGTGGCATCGGCTGAAAAGCCGGGCTGGAAGCCGGAGAAAGCAGAAAAGCCGCCGACGATCTTCGAGCGATTGTTCGGCCGCTCCGACTCCCCGGAATCGCATCCGTCGGCGCTGGCCTACGCCTCGGCTGATTTTGGTTCGACGTCCTCGATCGGTCCGGCGAACCAGAACATCGCCTCCGTCGGCACCGGCGCACTCTACGACAAGCAGACCGCGGTCTACGATATCTCCGCGCACATGGTCTATCTGCCCGACGGCACCAAGCTGGAAGCGCATTCCGGTCTCGGCTCCAGCCTCGACGATCCGCGTTCCGCCAGCATCCGGATGCGCGGCGTGACGCCACCGCATCTTTATGACCTCACGCCACGCGAGTCGCTGTTCCACGGCGTAGCCGCGCTGCGGCTCAATCCGGTCGGCGGCGAGAGCACGATCTACGGCCGCGCGGGCCTGCTCGCGCATACCTTCATGCTCGGGCCGAACGGGGATTCCAACGGCTGCGTCTCGTTCAGGGATTACAACGCCTTCCTGAGCGCCTACCGCAACAAGGGAATCCGAAGGCTCGCCGTCGTCGCGCATCTGTAAGGGCAGGGCGCGACGCTCGTGCTTACTGAAAGGGCGGCCTCGCGCGGCCCTTCGTTTTCCGGTTCCCGCAATCGACTAACCGCGTTACGCTTGAGCGATGTCCCATCCCGATTTTCAGCCGACCCTGGTCGGTCCCACCATTACCATCCGGCCGATCACGGGCGATGACTGGGCGGAACTGTACGCGGCCGGCTCCGATCCGGAAATATGGAAGGTGCATCCGGTTTCCAATCGTTACACCGAGCCGGAATTTCGAAAATTCTTCGATGGCGCGGTCAACTCGAAAATGGGTTTTGTGTTCGTCGAGCGCGCCAGCGGCCGGCTGGTCGGCTCCAGCCGCTATTATGGCTACGACGCGCAACGCAGGGAGATCGAGATCGGCTGGACCTTCATCGTTCGCGGCTGGTGGGGCGGCGCCGCGAACCGCGAGGTCAAGCGGCTGATGCTCGATCACGCCTTCACTTTCGTCGACACCGTGGTCTTCTGGGTCGGCGAGGAAAACTGGCGCTCGCAGGGCGCCATGACCAAGATCGGCGGCGTCAGGCGGGAAAAACTGTTCACCCGCGATGCCACGGACAAGACGCCCTATGTCATCTTCGAGATCACCAAGAGCCGCTATCAGCAGGGTGGGCGCGCGCTGGGGGCTTGAGGAGGAGCTTGCCCACGATCGCGCGGGCGAAATTCCGGAAACGCTGGGTTGGAGTATCCACAATAATTTCAGCCGCACGACATCGGCGCGACGGAAGGTCCGGATAGTCTCGGTGTACTTCTGTGATCCGCCGTACAGATGAAACGTCCGCCGTCGGATTTTTGCCTTCGCTGTTGCATTGCTTCTGAAACCTGTTGCGCCGGGGTCATTTTATGAGTGTATCCGATCAAATTTCGAAAACCTCGCCGTGGGCGTCGGTATGGCTGAAGCCGCGACAGACCATCGAAGCCATTCTGGCTGAGCGGCCGCGGCGCGGTGTGCTGTTGCTGGGCACCTTGAGCCTGATGGCAAACACGGTGAGCGAGCTTCTCCGCTTCGCCGTCGAGTCGCGAATGTCCGACTGGCGCATTATCGCGGTCGGCGTGATTGCCTGCGCGATCGCGGGCGTGACCGGTCTCTACATCGCGGCCTTCCTTTTCAAATGGTCCGGTAGGTGGCTCGGCGGGCGCGCCTCGGCTGCGGAGCTTCGCGTCGTCGTCGCATGGGGCATGACGCCTGGTCTCGTGGGGCTCGTGATCGCGCTCGCGCTGGTTGCCTTTGCCTCGGTCATGGGTGCCGGCAACGCGGCCGCGCCGGAACGGGTCTCGACGACGTTGCGGGCGATCGTGCTGGTCTGCGGGATATGGTCCACGGTCGTCTTCGCGCTGATGTTTTCACGGGCCGAAGGATTTGGATTCTGGCGGACGGTCGCGGCTTGGTTTGTCGGCGGGCTCCTGAACGTTGTGCTGGCGCTGTCGATCGCCATCGGCGTCCGTACCTTGCTGTTCCAGCCGTTCAATACGCCGAGCCATTCAATGAGTCCGACGCTGCTGCTGGGCGACTATTTCTTCGTCTCCAAATTCGCCTATGGCTACACCCATTATTCGATCCCGTTCTCGCCACGCTGGTTTTCCGGGCGCATCTTCGGTTCCGAACCAGCACGCGGCGACGTTGTGGTGTTTCGGCTCCCGAGGGATGACAGCATCGACTACGTCAAGCGCGTGATCGGTCTGCCGGGCGATCGCATCCAGGTCAAAGAGGGCGCGCTCTACGTCAACGGCACGGCCGTGAAGCGCGATCAAACCGAGGATTTCGTCGGTGGTGATTCTTGCGGCCAAGATGCGGCGGCAAAAGTGAAGCGCTGGCAGGAGACGCTGCCCAACGGAGCCAGCTATCAGGTGCTCGATTGTGTTGACAACGGATTTTACGACGGAACCGGGGTTTTCGAGGTGCCGGCCGGTCGGGTTTTCGTGATGGGCGACAATCGCGACAACTCGACTGACAGCCGTGGAGTGAATTTTGGGACGATCCCGTTCGACAATCTCATCGGCCGCGTCACCATGATCTACTTCTCGATCTCGGCCGCCGTGGACGGCGCGCCGGCGGCGGTGCGCTCCGGGCGGGTGGGGCGGATGGTCCGGTGATGTTCGCCGGCTATACCGCCGCGGCGCAGCCGGATCGAGAATCGTCAGGCGGCCTTGCGCGGCACGATCTTCTTGTGGCTGTGCGCCTTCTCCGCCTTGGAAAGATCGTGCGCGGCCTGCAGGTTCAGCCAGAAGCGCGGATCAGTACCGAAATAGCGCCCCAGCCGGATCGCGGTATCCGCCGTCACGTCACGAGTACCGCGCATGATTTCGGTCAGGCGATTGGCTGGAACGTCGAGTTGTTTTGCGAGCGCCCGCGCCGACAGGCCGAGCGGCAGGAGATAATCCTCCCGCAACACTTCGCCTGGATGGGTTCTGAGCCGCGGCATGTTCAGTCTCCTCAGTGATAGTCGGCGATTTCCACTGCCTCCGGGCCGTCTGGCGTCCATCGGAAGCAGACTCGCCATTGCCGATTGATGCGAATGGAATATTGCCCGCGCCGATCGCTTTTCAATGCCTCCAACCGGTTGCCGGGCGGCGAAAGCAGATCGTCCAAACGGACGGTGCATCTACTATATCGAGATTGCGCAGCGCGACCGATTGGATGCTCCGCCACTGCGCCGAACAAATGCCAGTCGCGAAACAATCGCTCGGTGGCTTTGTGGGCAAAGCTCGTGATACGTATCGCATAACAGTCAAGTGGGTTGAGGCTTGCTCCCAAACAAAAACCCCGGCATCGCTGCCGGGGTTTTGCATTTCTTGAGCTTGCCTGAATGGCAGGACCTTAGAAGTCCATGCCGCCCATGCCGCCGCCGGGGGGCATACCGCCGCCGCCCGCGCCTGCGTTCTTCTTCGGCAGTTCGGCCACCATGGCTTCGGTGGTGATCAGGAGAGCCGCAACCGAGGCTGCGTTCTGGATCGCCGCACGGACCACCTTGGTCGGATCGATGATGCCCTTCTTGACGAGATCGCCGTATTCGCCGGTCTGCGAGTCGAAGCCGTACGCATACGTCTTGTTCTCGAGGATCTTGCCGACGATGACGGAACCGTCTTCGCCCGCGTTGATCGCGATCTGGCGGGCCGGAGCCGACAGCGCCTTGCGCACGATCTCGACGCCGGTCTTCTGGTCGTCGTTCTTGGTGCGCAGGCCCTTGAGCTGCTCGGAAGCACGCAGCAGGGCGACGCCGCCGCCCGGCACGATGCCTTCTTCAACCGCCGCACGGGTCGCATGCATCGCGTCATCCACGCGATCCTTGCGCTCCTTCACCTCGACCTCGGTCGCGCCGCCGACGCGGATCACCGCGACGCCGCCTGCGAGCTTGGCCAGACGCTCCTGCAGCTTTTCACGGTCGTAGTCCGAGGTGGTTTCCTCGATCTGCGCCTTGATCTGCGTCACGCGGGCTTCGATGTCGGCCTTCTTGCCGGCGCCGTTGACGATGGTGGTGTTCTCCTTGTCGATCATCACCTTCTTGGCGCGACCGAGCATCTGGATGGTCACGTTCTCCATCTTGATGCCGAGATCTTCCGAGATCGCCTGGCCGCCGGTCAGGACCGCGATGTCCTGCAGCATGGCCTTGCGGCGGTCGCCGAAGCCGGGAGCCTTGACGGCCGCGACCTTGAGGCCGCCACGCAGGCGGTTGACCACCAGCGTCGCCAGCGCTTCGCCTTCGACGTCTTCCGCGACGATGACCAGCGGCTTGCCGGTCTGCACCACGGCTTCGAGCAGCGGCAGCAGCTCGTTGAGGTTGGAGAGCTTCTTCTCGTTGATCAGGATGTAGGCGTCGTCGAATTCAACGCGCATCTTGTCGGCGTTGGTGACGAAGTAGGGCGAGATGTAGCCGCGGTCGAACTGCATGCCCTCGACGACGTCCAGCTCGGTCTCGAGCGACTTGGCTTCCTCAACCGTGATGACGCCCTCGTTGCCGACCTTCTTCATGGCGTCGGAGAGGAACTTGCCGATTTCGGCGTCGCCGTTGGCGGAGATGGTGCCGACCTGGGCGATCTCCTCGTTCGAGGTGACCTTCTTGGAGTTCTTGACGAGGTCGGCGACCACGGCTTCCACCGCCATGTCGATACCACGCTTCAGATCCATCGGGTTCATGCCGGCGGCAACCGACTTGGCGCCTTCACGGACGATCGCAGCCGCCAGAACGGTCGCGGTGGTGGTGCCGTCGCCGGCAGCATCGGCCGACTTGGAGGCGACTTCGCGCACCATCTGGGCGCCCATGTTCTCGAACTTGTCGTCGAGCTCGATCTCCTTGGCGACGGTGACGCCGTCCTTGGTGATGCGGGGAGCGCCG
>Ga0207702_10000400_pt1 | contig 49599 bp, 73 predicted proteins | sample KBSCornC62_FD_184302 | JGI IMG/M metagenome (GOLD analysis project Ga0207702, IMG submission 184302) | Corn rhizosphere microbial communities from Kellogg Biological Station, Michigan, USA - KBS Corn C6-2 (SPAdes) (version 2) | ecosystem: Host-associated > Plants > Roots > Rhizosphere > Soil ... | reverse complement strand
TGCAATTCATTGCCCGAGTTGACCATTCAAGATTATTGATATCGTTATGTGACTTGTTACAATCCTTATGATTTATTTCGCTATAACCTTTTGGCTTACCGATGAAAGCATTAGCAACCAAACTATGAATCGTGAATCTTTTCTGATGTTTGCCTATCTTAAATAACACACTGTGATATTTATTTTTATAGTGTATATGCGGTTTAAGTATGCACCCTGGAATAAGTCTACCAAACTTTTTACCCCGATTGTCTCTCGCTAATGACTTAACACGTCCCAAGCTTGATACCTGGTAGTATCCATCATATCCACTTACATCTTTCCAAACTTCATTTTTTTGATCTGTAGTCATAGTAATAAAGTATTTCCGGTATATAATGCTCTGTTTTCAATAATCCTGACTTAAATATTTGTGTAGCCCATTGTGTATCCTCAGAGTGATTAATCTCAGGGAACTTGAATTGTTTCGCGATAGATGCTTTGATGCAATTCAAATGATTAGGATAGCGTTCGTACCGCACAGGCATTCCTTCCGGATTGGTTTTGTACTCGTAATATTTTATTGAGTGTTCGAATACAAGTGGGTTGTTTCCGTCTTCGGTGATGATACCTTTTAAGGAACAGCAATCAACGCCCGTCTCAATTCCTTGGAAAAGTAGCTCGAAATAGTTGTCGCTTATTCGGTCATCAGAATCAATGAAGGCTACATATTTACCTTCTGATTCTTTTAACAAGATGTTTCTTTTTGTACCAATTGAATTCTCTTTGTTATCAGTGAGTGTTATTAGCTCAACATGGTCACGCCATGAAAAATTATCAATGCCATTTTCTCCACTAGTCCACAGCGTAATTCGACCTAACTGAGAAAGGAATTGACGCTTTAGTTCGTCAACAAATGATGTTCTGTCCGGCGTCGTCGGTATAAGTATGCTCAATCTCATGCCTTAACTTCTGATTTGGTTTTCAGATATTCTTCTAGTAATCCGTTGGCATATTTATCGAACATGTCATACACGTCTTTTACCAGATTCATTTTTCGGCAATACATTTTCCATTGCGTGCTAATCTGCTCGATCCTGTCTACTACCTCCTGCCCAGTTGGATTATCGTGCGTTACGAAGTAGTTGAAAAATTTCTTCGTGATTGATGCATAGGTCTGGTTTGCTTCAGACTCAATTCGTTCCTTATACCGACGTTGCTGTCGTGATAACTGTGGAGATGGCGGTTTAATTTGCATTTCCTTCAATTCTTTCAATTCAGGTTTTTTCATATTAAAATTTTAGGTTCATATAAAATTGAAACGCTTCGTTGTCCACTTTGCCTTTTAACCAATTCATATCAGGATCTGCATTCTTCAAATTCTGCACGTGTCCCTTCCCACCAACCCTTCCAATCCCGTGCTTTATTCCTATGCATGGCGGCTCTACATCAAACAATTTCCAATTATTGCTTCTTTGCCTGGCATATTTCCATAACGCGATATCAAGCCATAGGTAATCATCGGCCGGCCAAACAAAATCATCAAGGGCAGCAACTTTAAAAGCTGTGCAAAACAAACTGGAATGATCGTGATATGTTCTTTCCCAAGTTCTTCTCCGAACGTTGTAATAAAACGTGGAGTTGAACCCAACAAAATCATAACTGCCGATTGGAAGGAGCTGGAAATAATCATGCGGATAGTAATCATCACTCTCAATCACGTAGATAGTTTCAATACCATTTTCCTTCGCGATTTGAACGCCTTTTTTCATTCTGGGCACCAAGTCAGCTTGATTTGATTTTGGTTCGTACTGAACGATTATCACCATTTCTGGGTACGGCGTTAAACGGTCGATCTGATTAACACAGAATTCCATAAACTGTGGTCGGTCTGTTCCGCGATTGCATGTTAATGTCGCTGTCATATCACGTTTACAAATTCTTCCAAGGCCGAACCGCTCGCCCCTAGATAAGTTTCAACACCATGTTCCAATAAGGCATGAATAAAACCGCGATATTGCCGCAATTCTGTTTTAAGATTGCCGCCGTTGATGTTAGGGTGATTGGTAAAATCAACACCCCATAAAATCAATTTGGTTGCTCCAAGTTGCCAAGCCAAGTGCATCGCGATACATGGCGAACTGTTCATCGTTGTAAGTCCGCGCTTCTTTATCAGCGTTCCATTCCATGACTCTGTTTTATAGTGAATCATGTTCGGGAAGTATTTTCGCCATGCTTCGGTATTGGAATAAAAGTTATCCGGTTTGCTTTCAATAATGGTCTTCAATCGTTCCGGCTCAAACTTTCCGGGAGCATTCGCCAGCAGTAAGTGTTCAAGGCGATAGCCCCATTTATCGGCATCGTTTACTCCGACATTGTGACCATTGCCGTTCCAATACTTACCGGTTTCTCCACACGCGATTATGTTATATGTCATCGTTGTAGCGTTCAGGATGTTTGATAAAGTCCGGATAAAAGCAATGGATTAAATAGCGTAATGTGTCGAAGTGGTGAAGCCCTTCCATTTGTGTTTTAACCAATTCGCCACTCGCGTCGACAAATGCTGAGGTAGCGTCTTTAATTGTTTTCGTGCAGTTTCGTGTTATGAAGAAATTAGCATTTTGCAAAACAGAGTTGCATAGAACGCGCGAATCTGAATGCGCCATGTTTTGTTTTGGAACTTTCAGATTATCATCGTTTAATTCCAATTTCGATTTGATTATTCGATAGTGGTTAAGGTTTCCGACAATCATTGCAGATCGGTTACGACCTGTGGCATCGCCGGTGACATCTATATTTCCGTTCCACTTCTTACCGTAATCCACCAGGATCATATCGCATACCTCTGGCGTTGAGCCTTCCGGTAGATTGATCTCGGCGAATGCGTATGACGTCAATAAATCAACCTGCTGTCCAACCAATGCAGTCATCGGATCTTTATTAAAATCGAAGCTGATCGTTATCGGCAGATGTGGATTTGGCTGATAACTATCAACCACGTGTTTAGCTTCACTGAACTTATATAGGAATGGCCGGTCATTAGCGTCGACATACTCTGCCAAATACTCCTGCCTGAAATTAATGTCGTCGAGCTGGCTTTTGGCTTCGTCAATCTCTGACCGCTTTAAATATCCACCCTGATCGGTGCAGTTATCATAACTTGTGAAATGGAAGAACGCCCAATTTGGAAATGGTTTATGTTTTTCTTCAATTAAGTAAAATGGATTGTTCTTTCCTTTCGGGCGACTCATTATGAAAGCATCTCCCTCGTAATCGGTCAACGTAGGCCGGATTGTATTCTCCCATGCTTCGTATAGCTTCGTGGCCTTTGCTGATTCGTCTATGATTGCCCGGTGATATTTACGCCCTTGTCCTGAGTCAGGATTTTCCATAGACCAGAAGTCAATTAACCCACCGGTGATCAATTCGATCTGTTTTAATTGCTCGTCTTTCCGCTTGATCATTGAAATCTGATCATAAACCGCGTGTGTAACGGGCCGATACATGTTCTTGACTTCCTTCCAGACTTCTGATAGATCTTTGTAGGACGGGAACCAGACGCCGACACGCTTACCGTCAAGTGCGATCGATGTCAGCTCCTCTATAAGGGTTGTTTTTCCAAACCGGCGACCGCAACGGATATGATTGAACCGCTTTGCGTTGGCGGTAATATATCCTTGCTTTGGATGCAGCTTCGGGACGAAAAAATCAATCTCTACGCTTGACATTTACTGTTATCGCGGTTGGTGTATCGACTTCAAGTTTCTTCGGCATAAAATATGGATAGAACTTTGATAGCGTGGTCAGGTAAAGCGCAGGGTCAGACTTTCGTATTTTATCCAATGACGTCTTTATATGATCTACTTCGCCTTCCATAATTGAGACGAATAATTCCTTTGCTTTACGCGTAGTCTTGTTCTCTGCGCCTTTCGGCTTTCCGGTGTTTCCGCTCTTAAACTGTGTGCTCTCTTTGCTCATAACCGTATCCGGCCGTATTTTTCGGATTCCATTAAGCGTTTTTCCTCATTAAACTCATGTTGTCTTCCATCTTTCCGAGCCATTGATCCACCACTTGTTGTTCTGCCGGGCCTTTGTACTTTTTAAGCGTGCGGTAAGAGGTTATTCCGGATAATGACATTACGATCGATTCGGGCACTCCTAATTGAAGGGCCAGCGTTATAAATGTCTTTCTTCCGGTATGTGTTGAAATGAATTCGTATTTCGGGCCTGATATTCTGATCTTTTTGTTTCCTGCCCACCGTTCGATGTACATTGTCTGGGTAAGGCCGGCGATGCGACAAACGTTCTTGATATTATCGTTCAGTTTTTGATTGCTGATTTCCGGCATCTTGAAATTGTTCTTTTGAAGAATCAAGTATGCGTGCGCGCAGTAACCGGAAAACGGAACAGTAACTTGCTTTGCTTTTAGCCTGTTTCCCTTGTTTTGGGTGAACGTCCATTTGAATTCGTGAACGTCGTTAATATTGAATGCCTGAAGGTCTGATATACGCTGCGCGGTTCTGCATTCGAGTGCGATATAGTCACGGGCTGTCATGATGGCCTCCGCGATGATCTGCGGTTTTTTGGGGCCGGTGAACTCCAAGTTCAGTTTTTCGACCACGGTTTTCGCGTTGATTTGGCAGTTTTCTATTTGCTGTAGCTCATCCATGGTCAACGATATTGGATCGTATTCTCTTTGTATGATGGGCCAATCTTTATAACTGCCGTTTACTGGATAACCACGTTTACCGGCCCAGGTAAGAAATATTTTGAAGTTGATTATGTACTTGTAAACCGTGTCATCCATCAAACCAACTTTGTAAGGCGATTTGACTTTGCTCATTACCCAGTAAGGCCCCTGATCGTGTAAGTAAAGATTCGGATACACCGGGTTTGGCTGACCGTAAAGGAAATTCTTGAAACTGTCGTAGAAGCTGAAATCCATCGACTCAAAATCGATTGGATGAGTTTTTGCGTATTCAGCCAAATGGTTCCGCAGGCTGGTGAACTTCTGCCTGGTTTTTTTGTCCTTCTCCTTTGAGTATTGGAGTATCAGGGCATCTAGCGCATCGAGTACCGTTTTTTTTTGAACGGCTGTTTCTCCGCGCAATACTTCGCGCATCAAACGCGTGATGGTTTCTTTATCGGCTGATTTGTTATCCCTCCAAAGTTGAGTGAGATCTGTTTCGATCCTGCCGAGATGGAGATTTAATTCAGTGTGGCCGGTCATTGATGACTTAGCGCGCTGCTTGTCGAAATTCCAATGCGCCGGCAATATGCTTTCACCGGTGGCGAGCTGCGGGCGCTTATCCTTTGAGATGTATAATTCTACTTGAATAGAAACCGGCGTTGTTTTCCAGTTTCCATTTTTTTTCGGTCGATTGAGATTGAACGTTATCGTTGCCATCGTAGTAAGACAAAACTACGATTGAGAATAGTGCTCGGAAATAGCTCGGAAGATGTCCCGAGTATTACCGAGTTAGACAGAGCACAAACAATAAAAAAAGGCAGATTACTCTGTGTAACTCTGCCTTGATTTAGTATTTGTAGTCCGTACGGGACTACCTCAATTCATAGTTATTTATTTAAAAGTCAGTTTGTTACGTCATGTTATGAATTCCATTGCTCGGAAAATGCTCGGAATTTCAAAAGTCCTTTTCACTTGAGGCCATCGCACTCCGCAGATCTGCCAGGTAAAAGTTACTCAATTCCACGCATTTACTCTTTATGTATCTGAATTTCGCCGGCGTCTTCAATTCCTTTTCAAGGTCAACAGTAGTAACATATACCGCATCGGTATCCAGGCTACCATATGAGTTGTTGCCAGAATAGACGTCGTATGTGCCCCCGCTATGATACAGGTCACCTATCGTACATCTATACTTATTATCCTTTACTTCAATCGTCATCGTATAGTTCACGGTCTCAAAATCCACTGTAGTTACAGGAATTTTCATAATAGCCTTTAAAACGATTTTACCGTCATCTTTATCGTGCAACTGAATAACTTCGTTGGCTGAATTGTACGTTTTGACGACCCATCCCATCGCTCTTTTATATAGTTTATCCTTTGGGCATGCGACTGTATCGATCAGCGTAAACTGAAAGGGTTTAGGGAAAGTAACATCCTTTGGCGTCGCATACGGCGAGCACCGCAATAGTGACATCAATAACGCCACTGAAATGATAATCAAAGCCAAGCGCCATGGGAATTGGTGCTTTAAATAAATTCTAGAAAATGGGTCTTTTTTCATGATTTAACGGTTTGACATAATTTGTCGTATATTAAAAATACATTGTATGCGTTTAATGAATCGTCGAACTTGTTTAAACGGTAACCCCCTGCCACTATGCCACAGATACGCTCTTTGGATGATTTTACTACCGCACTTTCAAAGCCCAACATGAAAACTTCTGAACTGATTACCATCCTGGAAGATGTCATTGGTATGGAGGCGACCAAACTCCAGACAGCAAAAATACTTGGCGACAAAAAGCAACGAGTTATCAGTGAGATAACTATATGTCAGTCGAAAGTACTATTAAGCTTTCTTAGAATCCAAAACGACTCCGGATCGGCGTAGCTCGGCAATTTCATTCTCTAGTCGACTTATTAACTTATCCTTAGCTTCCAGAAGGATTTCCAGAACTTTTTCCTCGCGTTCAATCTGACTTTTTAAAACAATCCTGTATTCCTCGTCCAGAATAGTCTTTGGAACTAGGCGATAATCGCTGTTCGATTCAACCAGATCCCTATATATCGCATCCTTGTCTAAAGAGGAATTTGATTCATCTTTTGCAAAAATGTCACCCTCGCCAGTCATCCACCAATGCCTATTTATCCTTAGATTTTTTAGAAAAGTCTCAACCGTATTCGTAGAATAATCTACGTTTTCATCCTTCCATGTCTTCAATGTTCCGTTTCCAACACCACCATCACTCTCTAACTTAGAAACAGACACCTTTTTTTGATCTAATAAAACCGCTATTCTAGCCCCAATTGTGCCGTTTTTAGAATTCTCAAAAATATTTTTCGATTTTTCTACGTTCATTTAGATTTTTCTATTACTTTAGTACCACGCTAGACCATGGAGGTCATTAGTGATCCAAAATAACAAAAAGTAACCATGAAATCTAAAACTGCAACCAAGCTTCTAAAAATACGGAAGTGTCCGATTTCGACACATTCTCGAATTGAGGAGTTCGTCAGACAAGAGAGCGCGATAAGGTCGAAGAATATGACAAAGGAAGCAGCAACACTTGAGCTTGTGAATAGCGGTCTTAATGCAAAAGGATTCTAAGCCATGGGAGCCACAGAAATTAGATTAGTCCATAGTGAATTCCCAACGGAATTACTGGATCGGTTCATTTTCGCGGTTCAGGGCCGCATGAAAGATCTGTATGTCGTCGAGAAGCCTCTTACTCAGGATAAGGCAATTGATTACTCCGGGGTAAAAAAGGACTCCTTCTATATGCTTCAGCGTAATGGGATAATCAAGCCGCACTACTACGATGGATTATCCACTCCATTATACTTCCCATCAGAAATATACGAGACCCTTAAAAAGTCGTGATGGAGTGTATCGCAATACGTGAGCGTGCAGACGAGGCGTGTAAGAGACTTGTCAAGATGCTAAATAAGAAAGAGAGAATCATTAAACAGATCAAAAAAATAAAATGATGACTGACCAACTATCGAGCCGCGAGATTATGGAGCAGAGATCATACTCAAGAAGATTTCCGGAAGCGCAAAGAAGTCTTATGGCTTTTACAAATGACGAAGGTGATGACGTGTTGCACATCGACGTCGAATATGAATGGGAGCCTATAGGATGTGGGGACGGACGAGTAATGTGTGCAAAACCAAAAATGCCAGAACACTTCCATGCAAGCGATGAGAATATGAGAATAGACATAGCTGACCAAGTAGGTCACTGGCACGGAGTAAAGATTAAAGTTGAAAACGTAGAATTTCTATAAAGAGTAATCCGGGGGACAGCGAAAAGCACTGAACACAAATAGTATGAAAAAGTTGTTAACGTTAACCGAAATCAGATTTAAAACAGGTGGTGAGATGGCAGACGAAGAAGTCTATACCAGATCTCATTTGGTTCTTACCCAGGTGAATCATGACGCCACAGAAAATGAAATCTTAGAAGAGGCTTCTGAGGTTGTGAAGCGTAATTTTTCAAAGGTATATCCGCAAAGCGAGATGATCTCGATACTTCCTATTCAAACCATTTCAGACGAAATGAATCCTAGTCATAGGAGAAATCTTTCAGTTTTTTCCACTGCTTTCACGGCCACTGAATTGCCTCCGAGGCGTGATTTAAACGGAGACACTGACATAGTTTTGATCGACTTAAAAGGTGATCGTAAGGATTACGATTTTACACTCGGGTACTATGATCATAATTTAAAGGAATGGATGGATGATTCTATTCAACAGGCAATAACAGACACGCACAGAATGCGCTGGATGTATCTCCCCTTAGCTAAATACGAAAAGTAGAATCAACACCCCGGAGAGATCGTATCAAACCGGGGATATTTTAACCGTAGAATTTTTATGAAGTCAAAACCACGTATCACCTACTCACCCGAGCTTGTAAAGTTCTTAAAGGCGTGGAAGTGCTGGAGAGTATTTAAAGAGAATTGTGAAAAGTCTGAGTGGGAAAACGATGGGTATTTTGTGCACTCTGTGTGGTCTGGATTCCCATGGGTTCGATCAGAACAAGGGCTAAGATTCTGGCAAGCTATAAATGAGATGTACATGTATAACGCCTAACTCCATGATGCAGCCAGCTCCACTAACCGAGTTCACTTCCGAGCAATTAGAGATGTTCATCTATGAAGTCGGAAAGATTGAAGAGAAAGCTAATGACGAGTTCCTTTTAATAAAGGCGGAAGCATTTGAGCTTTTGAAAGTACAGATGTCCAATGCCCTGGTAATTGTTAAAGAACGAGAAAAAATCTATCAATCATGAAAGGCTATAAAGTTTTCTGTCCGAATTTCACATCGAAGCATAAAGGATTTCAGTACAAAGAGAACGAAACGTTCGAAGTACAGCTTCCGATTCAAATCTGTTCACATGGCCTTCATTTTTGCATTAAGGCGTCAGATTGTTTTAACTACTATGAGTTTGATCCAAAAAACATTGTGTGTGAAGTTGAGGCGCTCGGCGAAACTCAAACTCATGCAGACGATTCGAAGGTATGCACAAATATATTGAGAGTTGGTCGCCGTCTTTCTTGGCAAGAGGTGCTCGTTGTTGCCAATGAAGGCAACAACAACACAGGATTGGCTAATTCGGGCGACAGGAATTCGGGCAACACGAATTCGGGCAACTGGAATTCGGGCTACAGGAATTCGGGCGACAGGAATTCTGGCTACAGGAATTCGGGCGACAGTAATTCGGGCGACAGTAATTCGGGCAACTGTAATTCGGGCAACAGTAATTCGGGCAACAGGAATTGGGGCTACAGTAATTCGGGCAACTGGAATTCGGGCAACAGGAATTCGGGCGACAGGAATTCGGGCGACAGGAATTCGGGCGACAGGAATTCGGGCAACTGGAATTCGGGCTACAGTAATTCGGGCGACAGTAATTCGGGCAACTGGAATTCGGGCAACAGGAATTCGGGCGACAGTAATTCGGGCTATAGGGCCGGCGGTGCATTCTGCACCGATAAAAACCCTAAACTGATCCTATTCGACAAGCTCACAGACATAGACGTAAGGGATTGGGAAGAATCTGAATGCGTAAAGATAATGTCGCGCCTACTAGACTTCACAATATGGGTTACGTCGTCGGCAATGACAGCGGAAGAAAAGGAACGCTATCCAAAGCATGAAACTACCGACGGTTACCTAAAAACGAAAACTGTTCATGAGGCATGGGCCGATATGTGGGGCAATCTGAAAGCCAAGGAAAAGAAAGTGTTTACCTCTTTGCCAAACTTTGATTCTGAAAAATTCTTTGAAATAACCGGCATCAAAATATGAAAATAATCAAGCAATCAAAGGCCGCTATCTCTGGAAGGGATATAGCCTTAGTGGAAGTGAATGGGGTGGTTAAAGTGGTGTACTTATGACACTGATGGAATTATACTATCGGCTGAAGAGTGCGGAGATAGAGTTGAAAAATTCTGATCGCACAAAAGTAGGCATATGTTGGGCAATCATAAATCATTGTGATGAAAAATGCTGGTAGGATTTACAAACGGCATTCGTGTTCAGGTCAAAATTTTTACCAAAGCGAGGTGTATTCACTCCTGAATGCGAAACATTCCTACTACTATTTGCAGCTTATAAAGGAGAACCATGAACTCAGACTACTATTACTCAGAAGAACAAGATGCATTCGTGCGCATAGATAGCGATGAAGATCCGAAAGGATGTACAGGCACCGCAATGGCGATTTTCATTTTGATTGTACTGGTTGTTGTTGGGCTTTTAATCTCTGTGATATGAACCTGAAAGCAATGGAACGCGAACGATACGAGAAAGACATTTTATCACGTCACATGAAGATGTTTTTCTTCGCGGTGTTTACCGCCTTCTCAGTGGTAATGCTAGCAATATGCTTTATCGCAGCAATATTCAACTTGTTCCCGCTATGAACACCGACTTAACCAAGAACACAATGGAAGACCTGCAAATGCTTTGGAGGCTAGTTATAGTTGGATCATTAAGTGACAAGTGTGATTTGAATACCGCGAATGAATGGCTTAACACTATACAGCAGGCAATTGGACTTGCCTGCACTGAATCAAAAACATCACAAGTAAAATTCGAAGACTTAAAATTTTAAAACTATGTCAGACTTTTTGCCTCAAGATTACACCGCGCCGTCTGGAAGTGGTGATTACATGAAGTTCCAAAAGGGGGATAACAAATTCCGCATTCTCTCAAAGCCCATCATCGGCTGGGTAGATTGGAAGGATAAAAAACCTTTTCGTTTCCCTATGAAGAATAAGCCCGACAGACCAATGGGTGATCAACCTATAAAACACTTCTGGGCATTCATTGTATACGACTACACAAATCCAGGTGTAAAGATACTCGAAATCACTCAATCATCCATACAAACAGCTATAGCAAGTTTGTCAAAGAATGAAGATTGGGGTGCGCCTTTCGAATATGATTTGAAAGTGAACAAAACCGGCGAAGGCATGGATACCGAGTATAGCGTAATGCCTTCACCGAAGAAGCCACTATCGGAAGAAATCAAAAAGATGGCGATGGAAAAGCCTTGCTACTTGGATGCTCTATTCAGCGGCGCAGATCCTTGGGCTAAGAATGATAAAAACACAGACTTAGCCTTTATGGACTTGCCTTTTTAGAGGCTCCGCCACAGGAGCCTATTTCCGAAATGACAGGTAGATTATTGTGTGTAACATTTGATCATGCGCTGATAGACTCGAATGAAAAATTATGGTACGAATCAAACTGGTTCAAGTTCAGTGAAGAGGAAGCAAAAAAACATATTGAAAGATTAAAAGAATTTCAGCCGATCATGGGTCTTCACATATGGCCACACGGACAGGGCGAAGATCTCGGAAGGGCGATAAGATACCAGGTTGATAAGGATGATCTACACGAACAACGATGGAAAAAGGGATAACACTTGCTTGCATAGTTGAGAACATCAGCACTAGAAAGGACAACTCGGTGAAGATTGTTTTGGGCACGCAAGAACTTTCGAATGGAAACGCGGCTGAATTATTCGGTCTTATAAACCGATTGGCAGCTATTTACATATCTCCGAAGGATTCCATTTCACAAAATGAAATCGACAAAGTTGACTCGGTAGACGTGGAGTTCGAAACCAAAAGCCAAAGCCAAAGGATTAGACAAGTATTGTTTAAACTTTTTTCACAGGACGCAGAAGGACATTCGAACTTCGACCAATACTACCACGCGAAAACAGAAGCGATCATTAAGCACTTAAAAAACAAAATACGATGACCGAAAAAGAACTACTACTCGAACTTATACGAAGCATAAAGCTATACCTACAGGGCAAGTACTCTAAGGAGATTATCGTTGCAATGTTTAAGGTGGCGATTCAAAAATTGGAAGAAAAAATTGATTGAGGGGGTCAGCCCTGCGATTACATCAATGGGCTTTCTTTAAAGACAGTCGTAACGGTGTGTTCATTGGCGCCGAATGGATTAAACACGAAGGAGAACCAAGTAGTGCCGTTGACAGCCGGGAAAGACCGGCAAATTTTAAATACATAGGGGCGGTTGGCTGGTGTGACTCCGGGAAGTACAACCGGGTTAGAGGAGGCTGGTTCGATTCCAGTTCGCCCCTCAAATGACCATCAAAGAACGAAAACGATTATGGGCTATCGCCAAATACACTCACTAAACAAATTCAACGCCAAGCGAACTACTTTTTTGGGAAGGACATATCATTCAAAGGGAGAGGCATCTTACGCAATGGAGTTGGAGTTCAGGCGCGTCGCTGGTGAGATAAAGGAGTGGATACCCCAGTATAAGATTGATCTTAATGTGAACGGAATTCACATCACTAACTACTTCGTGGATTTTAAGGTGATCACTAAAAATGACAGCATTGAATTTCATGAATACAAAGGCGTTTCAACTCCTGATTTTTTAATCAAATGGAATTTACTGCATGCGCTGAAAGATGAAATAGAACCTGGATGTGAGCTAATACTGATCAAACATAAAAGCACTTTTAAACCACAAACCAAATGGACATCCAGAACAAAATCGAAGAGTTAAAATCCCACGTCGTAAAGCTTGAGGACGAAATAAAGTCCAAGCGTGAAGAGATCAACCAAACAAGATTAACAGTCAGGAGGTTGATGAAGCATCTTCAAAAGGCTGAGGAAATTTTATCAGGAACCAAAAAATCAAAATAAAATATGCCAAATCACATAACGAACGTAATTGAAATGAGTGGTTCACTATCCGACTTGAATGATCTGATAAACGAATTCGGCACGCATGTAGATGCAGAGCTTAGAAGAACCTACGATAATCAGCTGATCTGTGATAATAAGGACAACGGTAGGTTTTGTTGGTTTAATCTGGAAACTGGAATAGCAACCGATAGACAAGGCATGAATTCGGTTGGGCTGCCTGTAGGATACGCCCCTGAAATAAAGCAGTCATTCTTTATGTTTCCTGATTTCCGGAAAGTAATACCGCCGCCAGATGACCCGGCCTATGACGACAAACCTGATCAAAAAACGGCACAAAACTCTCCTAATTGGTGGCACACATGGAACGTTAAGAACTGGGGAACAAAATGGGGTGGATATTCATATGAACGCCTTGCTATAAATAAATTCCAGTTCGAGACGGCGTGGTCACCATCGCCAATTATAATCGACACCATATCTAAAAAATATCCGAAGGTTGAGATTGTTTACTCATGGGCAGATGAGGACTTTGGGTACAACGTGGGTACTCAAAAATACCTGAATGGACTGATCAGCGAAGAAATACCAGATGGCGGAAGCAATGAAGCCTATGAGCTTGCATTTTCGGTATGCCCTGAAAGAAGGGAGCAATATATAATTTCAGAAAAAGGAAGTTACAAATATAAAGAATAAGGTATGACACGGACAGACACCCAAGCCAAACAGATCGCCGAGCATCTTAAAAAGTTCGGATGGATAACGCCGCTCGATGCGTTGAATAAATACCGCTGCATGAGACTTGCAGCCCGTTGCGCCGAGCTTCGTAATAAAGGCATGAACATAAAAACCATCATGGTTACTACCGAAGATGGAGCAAGACATGCACATTACACTTTAATGGATTCGAAATGACACCACTTCGCAAATCAAAATACTCATCAAAGCAGTCTCCGAAATATTACGGAAAACCAGACGGCTACAACCACACAAACGCTATAGTAGCATTCGGAAAACCGGATGTGGATACAAGAAAAAAGAAAAAACTTAAAGATTGATTTATGACCTACGAGGAGTTTATAGCTAAGAAATTAAAAATGACGGTCGAGTCAGGTTTCGATATTCATGAAAATTTCCTGAACGGATCGTTGTTTGATTTCCAAAAATACATCGTTCGCAAGGCGTTACGCGCTGGACGATACGCGATTCTTGCCGATTGTGGCCTAGGCAAAACTCCAATGCAGTTAGAGTGGGCAAATCAGATTTTCAGAAACACAACATTGCCGGTCATAATACTGTGCCCGCTTGCTGTATCGGGCCAAACAATTGATGAGGGTGTAAAATTCGGCTATGACGTGCGTCGCTTAGGCACTGGAGAAAGTTCGTCCGGTATATACATCACCAACTATGAACAGTTAACGAATCATTCATTTGCGGACTTTGGAGGGGTGGTTCTTGACGAAAGCTCCATACTAAAAAACTTCAATGGAGCGACAAAAAAACTTATCCTTGACACTTTCAAAAATACGCCGTACAAACTATGCTGCACTGCTACCCCATCTCCGAATGATGACATGGAAATTACCAACCACGCAGAGTTTTTAAACCAAGGAAAGGCTTCCGAAATACTCAGCATGTACTTCACTCACGATGGCGGGGATACTGGCCAATGGAGGCTTAAGGGGCACGCAAGGAAACGTTTTTGGGATTGGGTTAAAACATGGAGCATGTTTGTTTCAAACCCAGCCGATATTGGTTTCGATGGGTCTTCATACGTGCTACCGAGCCTTAACCTTATCGAACACGAAGTAAAGGTGCCGGTAAAAGAATTCTCACTGTTCAACAATATTTCTATCAGTGCCACGAACTTCAATGACGAGCTACGAAAGACAATGCTGGCAAGAATGGAGAAGGTGGTGGACCTGGTGAACAGCTCGTCAGAAAACTTTATAATCTGGGTAAAGCAAAACGCAGAGGCTGAGTACCTAAGGGAATTGCTTCCAGAAGCCGTAGAAGTTCGCGGAAGTGAAGAACCATCAATAAAAGAGGCGAAGCTACTCGGGTTCGCAAAAAACGAGTTCCGCATAATGATCACCAAAACCAAGATCGCACAATTCGGTCTCAACTATCAGAATTGCCACAACCAGATATTCGCAGCTCTCGATTTTTCCTTTGAATCACTTTATCAGGCGATTCGCAGATCCTACAGATTCGGTCAAAAGAATGAGGTAAACATTCACCTGATCACTACCGATACCATGCGCAACGTGATTGGCGCGATACGCCAGAAACAAAACCAATTCGATGTTATGAAGATGCACCTAACCGATAAACAATATGCTGCTTGATTCTGACCACCTTTTAATTAATGGGGACTGTGTTGAAGAAATCAAATATATCCCCGACGGATACGTTGACTTCTCGATTTTCAGCCCCCCCTTCGCGGAACTATATGTCTACTCGGATCTCATCCAGGACATGGGAAACTGTAGAGATTATAATGAATTTTTTGAACATTTTTCATTCCTCACTCCGGAGTTGAATCGAATTTTAAAACCAGGCAGACTGATAGCAGTCCATTGCATGGAGCTACCAATAAGCAAGGGCAAGGAAGGGTTTATCGGACTTCGTGATTTTCCTGGTATGCTGATAAAGGAGTTCGAGAAGAATGGTTTCATATTTCACTCGCGGATAACAATATGGAAAGATCCCGTGGTGGAGGTCACGCGAACAAAGGCTATAGGCCTGCTCAATAAGCAGAAAGACAAAGACGCGAGTTTAAGCCGCGTTGGAACGGCTGACTACCTTCTAATTTTCCGTAAGCACGGAGAGAATGCCGAACCAATAAAGCACTCGAGTACCGATCCAAACGATCCAAATTACATACCTATTCCGCTTTGGCAAAAGTACGCAAGCCCTGTTTGGTATGACATCAGACAAACCAATACACTAAATAAAGAGGGCAAAGACAACGACGACGAGAAACACATCTGTCCGCTGCAACTTGATACAATCGAGCGCGCTATCCACTTATGGAGTAATCCGAATGACATTGTGTTCACTCCTTTCATGGGAATTGGTTCTGAGGTTTACCAGGCGCTTAAAATGAAGAGAAGAGCGATTGGAGTCGAGCTGAAAGAAAGCTACTTCAAGATAGCGGAACGAAACGCACGCAACGCCATCGCAGGACAATATCAACTATCTCTAACATTTTAACTATATGGTAAAACTAAACGAAAAAATTGCCAGCAATCAGAATGGCCTTGTCATGCCGGTAATGCACATCCATCGACTAAAATCAGAAATCTTTTTCGATGACATGGTGGTTGATTGTTATATAACACAGATGGACGACGGACGATACGGCGTGTTTTCGTCGTCAGGTGTATCGCAATCGTTCTATAAAGTTATGCCTAGCATCACAAAGCTGCACGAGTCATTTGAGGAGGTGCTATGAGGATAAACGCAGGATCTAAGATACCACCATCAAATATTCTGAAAATTTCCAGGGATGGAATTAGGCGCGAAATCGAACGACGACGATCACCGAAGGCTTTAAAGAAGCTAGAGGTTATTTACAATGAGTTGACTTTTTTAATCGAAAACACATAATGGCAAAGCGATTTACCGACACCGGCATTTGGGAAAAGGAGTGGTTCATGAAGTTGTCCCCAAAACACAAGTGTTTATTCAGATACCTCACAGAGCGATGCGATGCCGCAGGTGTATGGGAGCCCAACTGGCATCTTGCTTCGGTTTGTATTGGGGAGGCTGTAAACTTATCAGACACGTTTGTTTTTGCTGATCAAATCGAGACGCTACCAAATGGAAAAATTTGGCTGTCTGGCTTTATCAACTTTCAGTATGGAAACCTTTCCGAAAAATCACCGGCCCACATACCTGTTTTTAAATCTTTGAAAAAAAATAACCTATGTGATAGGGTATTCAATAGGGTAGCAAATACCCTTATGGAAAAAGATAAAGAAGAGGTAACGGAAAAGGAAGAGGAAAAAGAAAAGGAAAGCGCGCCAAAAATTTCGAAACTGGATTTATTCGAAGAGATCTTCAGCGATGAGCTGTTTGTGAACGACCTGCAATCAACACATCGAGGCAAAGACATTCGGCAATCTTTCGAAGAGTGTTATACGCACCACTCAAACGCGCCAAACCCACCAACTGAGGCTTGGCAATGGAAACAAAAATTAAACACCTGGTTAACGATAAAGAAGCATGACAATGGTACCGGCAAGAAAGACGCAACACACGCACGTAGAGAAGGTTTCGCAAGACGCCACAGTTAAGGCGCTTAACGTAAAGAACTTTGCTCAGGCGTCAAATAACCTGCCATCACGAATCCAGCAATCATTCGATGTTCCGAAGATTTGGGAGATGGCAAAAGCCACGTCAGAACAAACTGTTTCCGGATTCATTGAATTCGAATTAATCCGTCTTGCTGAAAGTATCAATGTATCAGGAAACCTCACGGATGGGCAAATCCAAATGATCGCTGAGCACTTAGTTAGAACTTATCCAAACGAAACCATTGCCGACTTTAAGATTTGCTTTGCGCGTGCTGCAAACGGCTCCTACGGAAAGATATGGAAGCTGGACGGCATAGAGGTCGGTATGTGGGTTCGATCGTACCTGGATGAAAAATACAAGGTTCTGGAAGAAGAATTGATGAAGGAGAAGGACGATTTCCGGAATCAAGTTTATAACAACTCTACATCCGACTGGCTGCAGCTCTGGAAAGATGCCATTGCAAAATGTGACGAGGAAGGCGGTGTTAAGACACATTCCAGAAATGCCCATCAGTTAAGCTATCTGCGTGGCCTTACGGACAAGGAGATCAATTCGGAAGGACAGAGTAAGCCAAAGCATAAATCGTACCCGAAAACGTCAGCAAGCGAGCTAATTGCCCGCGAGCTTCACTTCCGATACATCGGTGAGAATTACGATCCCAGCACCGGCAAACCAAACGAAAACTGGATGCCGGAAGATCAATGGAACGAATTGAACAAGCTTTAACCCCTATACCCATGAAACACATTTGCAGTAAAATGAAGCACGCCAGCCTGTTCACCGGCATAGGAGGTTTTGACTTGGCTGCTCAGTGGATGGGCTGGGAAAACGTGTTCCAAGTTGAGATTGATAAGTTCTGCACAAAGGTTTTGGAAAAGAATTTTCCTAACATAATGAGATATGGAAACATCAAAGAATTTGACGGCACGAAGTATAGGGGCACAATCGACATTATTTCCGGAGGATTCCCATGCCAGCCGTTCAGTGTCACCGGGAAGCGAAAGGGCAAAGAAGATGACCGTTACCTCTGGCCTGAAATGCTTAGAGTTATTGGCGAAGTTCGACCGACCTTCATTGTTTGCGAAAATGTTACTGGCATCATCGGTATGGCACTCGACCAAGTGCTTACTTCGTTGGAAGATGAAATGTATCACACCGAAACATTTATCATTCCAGCTTGCGCCGTCAATGCGCCCCATCAAAGAAATAGGATATGGATTGTTGCCTACACCAAGAGCATCAAAAATCAGCGGCGGAGACAGGGAAGATTTTACTCCGAGTCTTCCGGGTTTAGCGATGAAAGGATTACTACCAACACCGAAAGCAAGAGATTGCAAGACGGAGGGTTACAATGCTGGAATGAAACGGAATTCGCCAAATCTTACAACGATAGTCCAGCATATAACTGGAACTCGTTTCCGACTCAACCCCCTGTTTGTCGAAGACATGATGGGATATCCAATCGGGTGGACAGAATTAAATCCCTCGGAAACGCCATCGTCCCACAAGTAGCATACGAGATTTTTAAAGCAATAGAAACCGTAAACCAGAAACCATGAAACCCATTTGCAGAAGTAAAACATTCCAAAAAGGAGAGGATACTCCCAAGGTATTTAAATTCATAATTGAAAATATTGAATGGGTTCCAGATCACTCTTCATCGGCGATAAACAGTAACCTGGCACACAAAACCATCATAACTATCACAAAAGTGGTAGAGGAAAGTGAAACTAAAATTGATGAAGGATGAAAGACTGGATTTTTAAATCAATACCGAATTGCCCAAAATGTGGAGCGTCCATGACAGGTGGAGCACCTCATGGGCCGTGGGCTGTACAGTACGAATGTCGTAAGTGTGGGTATATTTTAATACCATAATCCTTTTGGCGAACTTGGTAGTGCTGGCAATGTTGTGATGAGTTTAGTATAAGATCGGCAACATGAATTTGAAGATGTGATGAAATTTCACTCCCAAAGGATTTAATCTAAAACAGATAAAACAGTTAAAGTAAAATGGGTAAAGTATATTGTTATTTTAAGTCAGCATCAAATGGTTACGATGTCTGTGAGTATACTCATGATGGTAGATTTATATTCTATCGAAATTATAAAACCGAAAACGAGGCTTACGAAGCGATCTGTAAGCTTTCAAAGTAAACAGTTAAAGTAAAATGAATGGATGGTGGAAAATTGGGTAGACACAACGGTAAGCATATAAGCGAGTAAGTATGCAGCCGTTTCGCAAGTGGTTGGCGGCTTCGAAACCGTGACCTATGAAGGTTCGAATCCTTCTCCATTCACAAAAAATATAAAGTAAAAAATGAAAGACAACGACGGTTATATTTTATTGACAGACGCTAATCCAGTGCGTTTCATGAAAGTAGAATGGATTACTAAAGATGGAACATGGGATTGTGGGTGGTTCAATGGTCGTCACTTTATTTCGATTGATCCGCATATTGATAAGATAATTAAGTGGAGACCTTTCGTGGGTATGCTCCATTCACAAAAAGTAAACAGTTAAAGCAATGAAGACTAAAGAGGAAATACTAGGCATACCAAGTTATCCACATGAGCGCGGCCGTATGATCGAAGTGCACACAAGGCAAGACGCTTTAAAAGCCATGCAAATGTCGAAGCTGAAGGAAGGTGTTGAAAACGAAGTGCCTGTATTTTGTAGCATTAGGAAAAGAATTTTTCAACTCATAGACACCACAAAGCCATGACAGACGTACTCGAACGAATTAAAAATGAAGTAGCCAAGGAGTGGTTTGATAAATATAGCGTTGTCGGGCCTGATAAACGATATCAAAGTTTTAAAACGCTGCCTATTCATGCTCGTGAAGATTGTTTGACTGAAGTCTGCCGCCGCTACGCCCTCGAATGTTGTCAGGCTACGTTAGTAAAGGCGAGTGAGAAGGCTATTGCTGATGTGCCTACACACCCGCATTTGCGAGCTACCATACTGAAGGGGAGCATAACAGATAAAGAAAACATTGTAATCCTATGAAAGAGTTTAATACCATAGTTTTTGATACTGCGGGGTATATGGAGGCAATTCGAGACCGCGAAAGACACCGAGTCACATTTGAAACTATCGCAATACGCACTCGAATGGAAAGACGTAAAATGCCATTCGAATTACCGGCAGATTTACGAGCGGTCAAAACACCATCCGTCACCGGTGGACATGTATTTAAAATTTGTAAGGCATGAAAGCAATTGAATACAGAGGACGGAATGATTTTTACCTGTTCGATAAGCCGGAAATGAGAAGTTACTTTTTCCAAGAGTGGCGAACTATTCCGGGATTCGAGGGAATGTATGAGGTCTCAAATTTTGCCATGGTTCGAAGTATATCACGAACAGTAAAAAGAGGCAATCACACTATGAAACTCGGTCTGACATTAATACGCACGTTTTTAGACCGTAGAGGGTATCGGTATGTTAGGCTGTGTAGAGATGGAGCGTCTCGTAATTTTAGTGTTCATAGATTGGTTGCCAAGGCATTTATACCCAATCCGGAAAACTTACCGTGTGTAAACCACATCGATATGAATCCTCGAAATAATTCGATTCAAAACCTAGAATGGTGCACGCAATTATACAACATGCAGGAGGCGCATAGGATAAAAGGCCCAGAATGGTACGCAAAAATACCTAAGGCACTAGGCCCTAGAAAAAATCCATGGAAAGCTCCTTTTAAGAAGGTAAGTCAATACTCTACTGCTGGTGATTTTATAAATACTTTCGAAAGTATTAAAGAAGCGGTTCAAAAAACCGGCACGAACAGGACATCGATCAGCGAATGCTTATCAGGGAGACATAAAACAGGAAACAATTTTATATGGAGACTAGCATGAAAGACACTGAGAAGCCTGATTTCGAAAAGAAGGCAAAGGAATATTATCCAGGATGGTACGGCCCTAATGAAGAGAGAATAAAAGAGGACGGATTTAAAGGAGGCTGTGAAAATATCTGGAACGACTACGTGGTTCCTGAGCGTGAACTAAACACTGCTTTGTCTGAATCATACGCAAATCTTCAAATAAGGCTTGGTGAGTCTGAAGCTGAGGTGAACCGCATTAAAAATGAATTGGATAAGGCGGTAGAGTTGTTGAAAAATGCTTCCGACGATTATATATCAACGCCAGCTATTGCAAAGGCAGTGGAGGACTTTCTAAAGGATAAGAAATGAGTTATCTTCGTCCATGATTAAATTTAAACCTAGACTTCGAAGTGATAACGACCCAATGCGCGTCCAGGCTGAGAATTTTCATAAATCTAAAACGGAGTTCATTATAGCTGTCGCCAAAGCGCTTTATTTGGATCGTTTGGTGGAGTGGTTGAATAATAAATTGAAGTAGTCCATGCACCCGAAAGACGACGAGATATACCCACTTGAAACCAGAGTAATCTGGAAAAAGAACGGCCTGAAAGCTGTTATAAAGCGTCAAACATTTCAAATGGGCGGCAAGGGGTTTCTTCATTACCTGGGCGAAGTACAGGGAAGACAGGGGCTATACTGCCTTATACATGATGAGATTGGATTGGAGGAATTACCTAAATGAAAGATTTAAAAAATTACATACTTGCCGGTATTTGTATGGGTCAAGTGCCATTTTTACAACGTCTAGCTAAAATAGCTAGCGAAAATGAAGAAAACGAGTATTTGATAAGGGTATACCGGGGACAATCAAAGTTAGACCAATTGAAGCACGTTGGGATAACGACAAAGGCATCATATGCAGATTTAATCAAGCATGAAGCGGATGAAATTCGTCACGAATTAATGATTCTCAAGGAAAATAGTGGCACCAACAGCAACCGGAATAAGAACCTTTAGCCAAAACGTCTGCCGCTTCAATCGCTTCTTTTCTTTCTGTAGAATAATTATTTCCTTGTTGTTGTCGAAATTAACCTGCTTTAAATATGAGATCTGATTTTGGTAATCGGTATTTAAAATCAAGCATGAGGAAACAGTTCCTTCCAAAGAGGAAACGCTTGTTCGAAGTGAGGCGATTAAAGAATCTTGAGTTGCGATTACGCGGTTTGAAGCTCGCGCGTTTACTACGTCAAACAAAACTTGATGCTGAACGCGCACAACGTATTGCGAGTAGGTCTTGCAGAAGCTTAAAAGAAGGAGAGAAACCAGTAGATATTTCATGTGTTCCTAGTCTGGTTTGGGGTATAAGACACGGAAAGCGGAGTCCAATCGGATTTGATCATAAATAAACACCTGTTTATTTCGCATTACAGCCTCTTTGTAGTCGGCCCGAGCTTTCGTAAGGCTTCGTTCCAATCGTTCGGCATTAAAAAAATTTATACTATCCTGCTTTAAATGCTGCATCCAGATCTCCTGATCTCTTTTTGTTTTAGAGATTAGCGTCCATAGCCTTTCAGAAATTTCCTTCTTTTCGTTCTCGAGCGCGTCAAGTTTATAGTCGCTGATCGCTTGCTTCCGGTTGGAGAAAATAAAGAACACGATTATAATCCCCAAAATCAGGATCAATAATTCACGCCAGTATTTTAGAAGTAGCATCATGATGCTTTTTTAACCTCGTTGTACAGGCTTGTTAGAATTTCAGCATAGTTCGGCGCGGTTGCATAGTGCTTCGCCATCAGTTCAATAAACTTCACAGGATCTTTGCGTTGTGCGTATGCTTCGGCGTATACCGGCTTTTGGAATAGCTGGGCGTGTTGCACGAACGAATCCTTTGGCGTGTCGAATTTTCTGAAATAGGCATGACCTCGGTATTTAAAAAAACTCCTGCCAGTCATGATCACCGGTTGAATGCTTTGAATATCAACTAGCCCCAGCTCCTGCGGGGTGCAATTTGCCCTTCGGCTATACTCGGTGGTTAATACGAGCTGTTCGTTCCCATTGATTCCGTCCACATCCTTTACGCCGAAGTACATATTACCTGGCGCGTACCTACCCCATCCGCTTTCAAGTGCCGCCTGTGCAAGTATAACATAGGCGTCAACTCCGGTTTCTTGTTCGCATTCTTTTGCATATGGCAATAATACTTTTACGAATTCAGCTTTTGTCATTTGTGATAGATTACAATGGTTGAAAGGATCATTAAAAACAATGCTGCGGCTTTGGCAATCCATTGGTTGACCGGATGATTCAAGAAGTAGAAGTCCAACCATCCACTTTGCGCGCCTACGTACATCGCCGGCTTTCTCCGGAGTCCATTAAGGAACAACGGGAAGATCAACCAAAAGCTTGTTACCTGGAATATGAGAACCGGCCACCAATCCGCCGGGCCTTTCGGATTGAACAACAGTGCATGCAGGATCGCCGCCATGCCGCGAATAATGAATGACTGCAGATATATCGGTTTTTCCGATTTTCCTATCCGGTAGAAGTCAAAGAATGCGTGACCTATTATAAAGGCGATCCACGGAAGTAATTTTATCAGGTTGATCATGTTGGCAAGGTTATTTTACCGTTGTTTTCATGTACACAAGAATTTTCACATATCTCAAAATAATCGCGCTTGTCGAAGGTGTTTTGTGGATGCTGTTCATCATTACCCACGTTTGGGCTTAGTGTAACGAACCTCATACAACTTTTCGTCATGTCCGTCTAAACGCTCGTCCTGTACTTTGTCGTTGATGGAAAGTTTCTGAACGGTGTCTTTCAGTTCCTTTATCATCGCGGTAGTCTCTTTAGCATAGTTCCATATGATGACGATTAAAGCCCCTGCCATCACTGTGCTCAGTGTATACCAGAATATCCCGTCAGGCACAGTCGATATTTCGAGTAGCTTCATTTTCAGTTTACCGTTGTAGGCTTAATGGTTATTACTTTTCCGGACTGCGTTGTATAGATCACGACGTTGTTAAGGATATCGAAATCCATCTTTACCACAGGATCTAAAATCGGTTTTTGCACCGGCGCGTCAAGAGCGTCGAGCCATGCCCAATAATTTGCCTGCGAATACGCATAGTCCCAAACATCGTGACCATACCCAGGCAATTCGATGAGTGAAATGTCTTTCTTGCCTTCGGTCTGCAGCTTAGTTACAAGGTTCTTTGTCGATGAGTATCCGTCTTGAATTGTGAGGTCTGCAGGATCATAGTAGTGAATGGATGGGACTTTTCGGTAAGCATCTACATAGTCGACCGCCGGCCATTGTGGGACACCGGCCGAAGTCATTGGGCCAGCTGCAACGTTCTGTTCAACCTTCCCAGGGCATGTCATCGCCGACCGGATAACACCCGGGTAATAAGGCAGATTTGCGCCCACTCCCATGCCGCCCAGGGAAAGCCCGGAGAAATCAATTGGAAGTCCTAAAGTCTTAGCGTATGCGATCAGTGGCCCGATCGTATTTCCGTAAAATCCGCCCTGACTTGATGCAAGCTGCTGAAACAAGATGACCCGGTTCACCGAGAATGTCCCGGCCTTTAAAGCAGCAGCTACCTTAATATGACTTTCTATGATCGTCGGATCTGATCCAAGCTCGCCTTTTCCCGGTAAAATAATTACCACGCTTTTCGCACCTGATTTAGGAGCGTACTGAATACATGTGCCGTTAAGCTGTGGCGGCAGCGTGCGAATCATCTGCCCGAACGTGGCCGAGCAAACGAATAGTAGTAAGATTAGAATATTTTTCATTTCTGATTCATTTGTTTAATGATGTCGTCTTTGTTTTTCGATCCTGCGGAACTGCCATAATAATACCCGATTATCGCGCTAACAGATCCTGAAATAATACCGAGTAGAATTAATAATGCCTCTCTATTCTCTGGAGGTATTTTGATATAAACCAGAGCATAACACATAAATCCCATCATGAACAGCACTCCAATTGCAGCTATTGTCTTGATTGGGTTAATCTTTAAAAGACCATGTGCGATCACATCTTTTATATTCTCCATTATATGAAAGTGTCTAAAACAGGTTTCAAGGCCGTGATAACTAAAGTTGTCCCGGCAGGATTAATGTGTACGTTGTCAGATAAATGTGTTACACCCATCGCCCACGATAAAGTTGACAACTGAACGTATCCATCCAGCATTGAATGATCTGCATTCAGTGCTGCGTTAAAATTTGCAACCTCAGCTAGTGGTGTTGGAAGTAATCCATACCTAGGAATAATATCCATACCGATGATCTTTGTAAACCCATCAGAGCGAAGGTTGTTACAAAGCGTGGTAAAGTTTGCGTAAGCCGTAGCTCCTGTGTCACCGTTCAAAGCTATGTCATTCGTACCAGCCCAAACTATAGCGATTTTCTTTGTGGGAGTTGTGGCGAATGCAGGTGTCGTTAAATAGTTACTTGCTCGATTAGCCCTATCACCGTTTATTCCGGTGATCGTGTCGGAAGCTATCCCAGAATTTACCCAACGTATTGAGGGGTTATTATATGAACGTTCGAATTGAATCAGCCAGTTTTCGTCCTTTTGCAAACCGTATCCACCTGTTAAAGAGTCGCCGATTGCAACTACCAGTTCATTATGATTAAATGAAGTGCCCAGCAATCTGTGCAGCTGATCGTTTATCGTCGTGTGGTCTGTCCCATTTAATCCTGATCCGTAGATTATAGTCCCACACCAATCTGACTCCATGTTGTAGTCACCAAGTGAGTTAGACCATTGACCGATTCTGAAACCTGTTGCCGTGAATGATCCCAACGCAACCATTGTGGTATTGTAGAAATTATCCTCGCCAGTTAAAACGTTTGTCGCCCCGTCTGTTCTGAAAGATTTGACGGCGAACTCTGTGCTGTTTGAGATGTATGTTCCGGTTTCGGCCTGATCTGATCCAACAAAACAATGACGGTTATAGTTATTGTTGAATTCATAATACATGATATCGTTGCCGCTGATATTCCCGAATTCCCAAATCATCCGTGACCTTCCTGGGAATCGTTTATTTCCCCTTTCAATCTGATAGCATGAAAACGAGTTTAAGGCGACAGCTAGTGAAGTGTTTGCGTAGCTTGCTTCCCCTACATCAGCAACATCACCAACCGCTGCATTTGAAACAGTCCTTGGTAGGAACCGCAGTATATAATTACTATGGCGAGGGTCGTAAAATAAATTAGCTTCATCCCGACTTGCTTCTACATCAAGATGAAAACCGTTACCGGATTGATCGTAGATCTTATTAACAGTACAATCAATCGTGCCACCTGAAGTAAACGCGTCAATAGCTGCTTTATTCAAAACTGTTCCTGAAAATCCAACGTCAAGTGTAGTGCTATCGGAAAGACGAGTAATCTTTATTCCATTTCCCGTATATCCGCCAACTAATTTAAATGTAGAGTAGACAGCTTGTGGCGTACCTGGCAGGCTTACTTGGTCATGTTGGTTTACATAACCCAAAATCCCCATTTGAGCTAGGTTTATCATGATGCTACAGCGGCGTCCGTGGTTAGGGTAATTACTACTCCAATTAATTTTGCATTGGATGTTAACGTATCAGCCCCATCTGCCGCCACCCTTGAAATCTCAAAGAACAGCATATCCGAATCAGCCGGTGAGCCAGCCAACGTGATAGCAGAAGTAGCAGCTGTAATCTGTAATTTACTAGCAGCCAAAAGTGTATCAGTAACAGACTGAGCCGTGCCTAGAGCGGTAGTGAATAAATCATTATCCGAATAAGCACCACCTTTTATTTGCCACTTTACATCACCTGAACCAGTTGCGGCCATCCAGTAAATTTTCGCCGTCACAGTTCCGTTATTCCAGTTTGTTGGAAGCGATATTCCGAACTGCGCATAAGTCTGTGTGTCAGGATCGAAGTCAAGAGTTTGGATGTTTACCAATGATGTTACCATTTCAGTCTTTGAAAGATCTGCGCATCCATTGGTTACACGCGGCCACATGGCGGAGGCTGGAACGAATAAGTCTTGCAAACCAATGATGGCAGCTTTTATAGAAGCTTGATCCATTGATCCGTCAGTATTAGTACCTACCGATGTGTAAAGTTTTGCTATACCTTTCGTTGACCCTGAGGCATCCGGAACACTTGTGCCTAACTGTGAGAAAACCAACGCTGTTGATCCGATTGTTATTGAATCGGCAGTCTGTACCCAAGTTGTATTACCGTTTGACGTTCCTTGTTCCACGTTAACCGTTGCGCCTTCCAGTTCTGCAGCCGAATCCGCGTCTGTTGCCCTTGCCCATGAACCGGAAGCTGAAATATAAATACCGTTCTGTGATCCTGTAGATTGATCCTTAACGAGCACCCTTGATGCACTCGTTAGCACACCATCTATCGTCTGCTCTCCTGATAAAGTAATATTAGATGTTGTGGCGACTAGCACAGACGCTTTCCATTCAATACCAGCCAGTGCAGTAGTGACTTTATTATCAACATACGTTTTTGTCGCCTTCTGGCTGGCATACTTTGCATCTGAGTTTGCAGCTAGCGTACCATCGGTGTCCTTATTCGCTGTCTTTTCATTGGCTGTATCAGCGGTATACAACTCTGTAAAGTTGGAGTTTGTTTTTTGCATGGCGGTACGTAGCGGATCGCCAGTACCGTCGTTAGCCGATGTTCCTACGCCTATAGTTTGCTGTGACATATATTTTTTACGTTTGGTCTGATGTTATTAAATTTGAATCTACTTTAGCAGTACTACTATCGGAGGTTACGCTCGTAACAATAGGTGCAAGTATTTTTTCCAGTATTTGTGTTATCGTTAGAATTGACAAATCGTCTCCGGCGGTTATACCATTAATCGTAACTGTCGCAGGCGATGCGCCTGTATATAGGAAATCTCCGCCGCCTCCACCACCGGATGCTAGATTAGCAATGGCTTGCGCTGTGGTTTGTTTAGACGTACCCCCCTGTACAATTTCTAATTTCTCGGGGCCTTCAAGTGCCGATGCTGCCGGGAGTTGGGTTATTTTCTTTGGCATTACTCAGTAATTCTAAATTCTCCATTTTCTAAAATTCTAAACGAATCACTGTCACATGGCGTAAACTCAAAAGTGAAGTTCACCACGTATAGATTCCAATTAAACCTATGTTTTTCATACACTGTCTTTCCTAATTCTGTGAGGTAGATGCCTTCATGATCATTGTTTATGTTGAATGAATCATCAACAAACACATATAGGAATCCAGGTATGTTTAATGTCTGAGGAAAATGATTAGCGAAATCAAAAATTAAATTCTCTCCAAGTTTTACCTTGTGAGCTACAACTACGCGAGCCGTAATCGTTGCTGTGGTTGCTTCATTCGGCCCGAAACTCCAATCCTTATTTTCAGAATACTGAACAGGCGAATCCCAGCGAATCCAAGTGATCAAATCATACTTGTCATCGAGTGATACTTGTTTTCTGTCTGGAATTGTCACTGGAATTGGTTGATCTGATGACTCTGCCGTTTTATGCATAATCTCGCAGAATCCGAATAGTTTTAACTTTAACGCGGAATACCGGTTTGCTGTGTAATCGTCTATCGCTTGTAGGATGTCGGTCATAGTATGCGTTCGAGTTGAGCGATTAAAACATTTTCGAGTGTATTGATTTCCTTTTCGGATAAATCAAAAATCTCTTTCCCGTATTTAGCCTCTTGCCATTGTGATTTCTGATAATTCAAATCGTTGTTAGATCCGAATCCATAGTTTCCATCACTGCCAATTAAACCGTAATCTGCCGACTCCTGACCGGTATTGACAAAATTCACAAAGCCTGGGTTTTTCCCGATAGCTCTTTTATACTCATCGTATCCACCTTTAAAAAAGGTTTTGCCGGTATTTCTCGCCTGATTCTTTTTAGAAATGGAAATCGGTTTCTTGGAGTATGTCCCGATCTTTTGCCCATTGCGATCCAAGCCCTGCTGAAATATCCTCGGCTTATGAATAGCCAATACAGTGCTCAGGGCCACACGGATGTTTTGATCGTCAGTGACAGCCTTGATTATTTTATTGGTAATATCCGTCAGCTCATTGGCCACGTCTTTTTTTGCCCTTCTTAGAGCCGCAATTACATCCCATAGCCTTTTTTCTTTTTCTTCTTTGCCATTATGGTAAAAGTTTATCAGTGTACACGGTACTTTTGCAAGCGAAGCAAACTGGATCTTCGTTGATGTTTTGTGACTTTATCGCGTTGTCGAGTTCCTTGTTGAAATTATAATCGTAGTAGGTATTCAGTTCAGTGAAGCGTTCGATTGTCATGGTCGTGAATGCATTCAGCCTTTCACCAAATCGACGTTCGTTGCATATCTCCTGCCCTATCTTCCACCAAAAAACATTTTTAAAGATGCTCAGGTTATCGCAAATGAATTTTTCGATTGAACAGGTTACGACCAGCTTTACATTAAGGCCACCGCCATTAATTTGAACGGCTGTACTCTTGCCTTCTACGCTATTACCTAACCCACCAAAGCAATTGAAATCACATATGATATCATTGTACAACCAGCCAGATCTAAAGAACTTGTTTTGAGTCTGTTTTAAGCTTGCAGCGGAAGTGTCATAGGCAATAAATAGATCGTCAACTTCGAAGTCGTAATCAATGTTTATAGTGTTACGACCGGCGGCAATTTTTACCTGCTTAGTGAAAATCAATTCGCCATTCTCGTCAGTATCGAAGAACTCAATAACAAAATTATTAACAGATCCTTGCGCAAATACTTCTATCGTCTCAATATGAACAACGGAATATTTTGCTAATCGGAAGTTGAATTTTAATCCAGCTAGTCCAGAATTGTAGTTGTAATCTGCTTTGAATTCCGACGTTTCTCTGCTGACAAGTTTCATGTCGACAAAGAATTTGCTTTGCAACTTTGATGAAATCTCAGAGATTAAATTTTGAATTGCGCGCGGATAGATTAGCAAGCCCCAAGTGTCATATTCGGGGCTTGCATCTATGGATTTAGCCAAGCCTTCGAGCATTTCCGCATCAACCCCCGGAAGGGTCGACGCATAAAGGCCGCTACGGCTGGGACGTGATTGATCCGGCGTTATATAATCAACGAAACAGCTAAGCATTATTAGCCGCGTGTGATCTGGTATCCGAATACGCCTGTAACACCTGACAACTCATCTCCGCAGTCCGGAGTTCCGGAATCAGTTCCAAAGGAGTCAGATTGGATCACATTGAACAAAGTCCAGTGTAAAGAGTATTCGTATCTCCATTGCTCTGTCGTGCAATCCCATTTGAAATCGAGATTCCACTTCAAAGCTGGATTTACAGGATCTGTAACAACGGTATGCGCTTCAAGATCAGTGTTGATGTTGATATTGTTATTCTTGTTGAAAGTCAACAGATGTACAATACCATGAGGCATAACCAATACCTTATTATTTCCGACAACTGAGTTAGCGGCCTGGTCGAAATAATAAGCTACTCCGGCACCAGCAACAGCGTCACCGTAAGGAGTTGTCGCGTTGCAACAAGACATTGCTTGCAGCTTCATGAACTTATCGAAATAGCCTTGAGCAATCACCGCAGGTGTTCCGGAGAACTCCATGTTTTGGTAATCCATCAAAATGTTTTCGAAGTTTCCCGGCTGCGGAATGTCCTGGCCGTTTTGCTGGTAAAGCAACTGCAGGTTTTTGAATCCGGTGCTTGTTCCTCCGTCCCAGTTATAGATCAATCCTGTGCGGGCATTAAGCTCGGCAAGTATCACCTCGTCAAGACGCTCGCGCGTTGCACGCAGGTCATTCATGAGACGTTCGCGAATGAACTCATTTTTCGGTTTACAATTGACAACGAGGTCATTGTTTGAGAAATAACGAGCAGGCGATGTGATCTTTTTGTCGATGTTCACAAAAGCCTGTTTGCGCGGCGCCGTGATCGGCGTATCGCTACAAATATTTGTGGTAGGATCGGTCGACACCTGACATGGCTTGGTGCGTTGATCGTATAGCACGCGAAGTGTGTGCACTTTTTCCGCAGGATCAGAAATTACCGTCTGCGAGATTGTGCCATTTATCGGGCTTGTGATAAAATCCAGTGCACCAGTGGCACGGCCAAGATTAAATGGTGCGTTTTCTTTTGCGATATCGACAGCTTCGGCGCGAATGAGTTCGCATGCGCCGACGGCGGACATATCGAATGATGTATTAGCCATTGTAGTTTACAATTGGGCCTTTGCTAACCGCATTTCTGCAAGAGTTGGTTTGGAGGATAGCTTTACGGCCGGTGTTGTGATTGTGCGACCTTGAGCGGCGGTTGTATCAGTCTTATCGTCTGCGTTATTGCGCTTTAGATATGGTGATACGCCTTCTTCAAGCAATTTTTCGATGGTAACTGGATCGTTACCGTTAAATTTGTCTTTCGCAACACCGTTTACAATTTCTTGCACTTTGATATTGCCACTCTCATCGACCGAAAGCTTGTTCTTTTGCTTTAAGTCCAATAGTAAAACATTCGTAATAGTATCTTTTAGCTTAGCGTGCTCAGGAGCAAACTCAAACTTTGAAACTTTCGTTTTCAGCGCTATGTCAAGTAGAATTTGTCCCTTTTCTTCATCATATTTCTTTTGAAGATCCAGGCGTTCTTTCTCGCGCTCGGCATTGATTGTCTTTATTTTTTCAATAAGATCGGCGTTATTTTTGTTTAGCTCTTTTACCTCCTCTTCTTTAGAAGGGTTGGCCTTTTTTACTTTCTCGACCTTATTCTCAATAGCTGTCTTCAGCAACTTAATGCGGGTCTTCGTATCTTTTTCAGAGTTTATTTTCTCTGCATCGAAGACGTCCAGCACTGGTAACAGATCGACGATTTGCGCATCTACTCCGTCGTAGACTTCGGATCTTATCTTGCCTCCTATTTTTGGATCTGATAATGCGCGCTCACGCGTTAAAAAGCTATCCGAAATGGCAGCATACACAGTTTCAGGGATTTCATATTCCGGAACTGTGTCAATGAATTTTGTATACTCTTCAGAGTCAATTTTACCCTGTTCTTTTAGCTTGGTGAAGTATTCTTTGGATTTCATGCGATGACGGTTTTTGGCTTAGGGCCTGGTTTCTTTCGTTCAATAACTTGTGAATCTTGTGCAGATTTTTCCACACTTGGTACTTTTTCCTCATTTGGAAAAATTTCCGAAACTGGCTTTCTATGCGTTACCCCTTCACCTTCCGCATGCGCATCTACGCTTTTTACTTTTCTGCGGTGTTGGGGCTGTAAGTTTGGGTCACCTTCAATAAGGTTTCCATTCTCATCGATTTGACCGATCAATTCATACATCGATTGTAAATCCAAAAAAGATTTGTATGTAATAGTTCGTTCAATACCGGTTTTCCTGTCTTTAACAAGGACTTCGATCTGAACCATTTACCTGGAATTAGGTAATTAAGACGTGCACCGGCTTTCGCCCAAATTGGCTTTATTTTCTAAAACCTGTACGAATATATAAATTCGGAATTAAATACCCAAAATAAATACTATTCTCATTTTGGTATAATTATTTGTATCTTTGAATTGCCTTGCAGGAACGGTTCGAATGCAAGTGAGTTATTGTCTAAAACCTTTCGCAGATGCCGGTGTACCGATCGGCATCCACAGAAGCGAAAGGTTTTATTATTTTATTCGTTCCAAATCATCTTTCGGTACGATTGAATCGTGCACCGGAATAAGCGAATGGCCGCAGTTATACCCACCGCAGTATATAAAAATGCTGGACTTCGTGGTAAATCTATTCCTACCTTGCCAGTCTTGGCCGGCCCAACTTTCAATTTCAGATTGATGGAAAAATCCGCCAGCTCTATCTCGACAAAATTCCCTGCTCTTATCAATTAATCCGCCATCGTATCGGAACCACATTAAGCCGAGATCAGCCGTTATCGCTTGTTGATACGCGCGCGAATACTGGAATAAAGCGTCCCGAAGAATGCCGCGCGAATATGACATTAACCTGCCATCTAAAGTTTGATCACCTTTTATAAAAGCGCGCAATTGATCCAAGAACCCACTGAATGATCCGCCTCCGTTTACATTCTGGCTCATTATGTCAGCAAGCGGTTGTTTGACTTGGTATTGAAGTCCATCCTGAAGCAGATTTGTTTCGAGGTTATTAATAGTTTGCTGTTGTAGCGACTTAATAAAATTTCGGTTCTCTTTGAATTTGTCAGCGGCTTCAGTGAAATAGTTAACGTTCAAATTATCGATTTCTGGGATAATCGATATCTGTTCTTCCACGGCGGTTTGATATTTCCCTGAAAGGGCCTCGTCAATTAACGTTTCTGCTTCTGCTATTATGGATCGATTCTTTGCGCTTTGAATGATATACCCATCAGAATCAATTTCAATATCCTTTAATTTCAATACAATTGCAGAGTATAGATCGTTCTGAATCTTGGTGATATTTGAGGCGAATTGGTCATTTGCAGACACGATAAGACTCTCCAAACTGTCCGCTAATTCCTTAGCACTCATGAACCAGTGAAGAACTTATTATTTAGTCCGTTTTGAACTCTACAACCTTTACATCCTTTAGCAGAGGTGCGCACCTTTCTTTTATAAACTACCTTTTTCATGCCGTTTTTGTCAGTGGTTGGCTTAGACTTAATGGGTTCCCGAAAGCATCGGTGCCAAGCTTAGGTTTATTGGCGTCAATGAATTGCTTTGCGTATCCATTTAAAATTTCAATTTGTTTTTCCGGTGGTAATGCTGGGAATGAATTGTTTTCACGAATAGCCCGGTCAACAAATGGTTTAATGTTGAAATGGATTATAGCGTCTTCCTTGCTATTAAATCCCTTGCCCACGTTAGCAGATATCGTCGCTTGGCTCATTCCTGCCAGTGGATCAAGATCCATTAAAAGCAACGTGTATTTTTTTAGATCTGGATTTGTTGTGAGATCTCGGGAAATTATTTCCTTGGTCTTCAAAACAAGGTAAGCGGGGTCTAAACCACTGGTGTTCGCTACTTGATAGTTGGCTATCAATTCAGAAGTTGAAACAATATCGAACTGAGTCGGTTTGTTTATCTCCGGGAGATTTTTGTTTGTGTCACGTCCCAAAGATTGGTCGGAAACTCCGTTTCTATAACGATTTATGAAGTCGTATGAATTCTGTAGGTGGACATCGAACACGACAGATCCAATGTTGTAAAGCGTGTCGAATTGGGCTGAGCGGTCAATTACTTTGGCAACGCCTGATTGATTGGCGCCAATGGCATCCTCGATCTCCATATTAATAGCCCACATACCTTGCGCAAGCATCGTATCGACGCGCGTTTCAAGCATTGATGTAGCCTCTGTAGGAATGTTGATATATTCGACCGGGGCTATCGATCCACTTGTATTCTCGTCAAGTTTTTCCTTGTTGATCTTATAAACTCCATAAGGACTTTTAACTGATGTGCGCCCAGTTCCTTCACAACGAGGGCATTCCATTGAGTGGTTTCCATTATCGTCACTATATCGAATCATTCCGCCCTTGCATGGATACAAAGCACCCTCCCAATTGAACCTATAATTACAGGTGTCGGTAAGTTCCCATTTCTGCGGATGTAGATGGGTAATGTACGCACCGAACAAATCTGACTCATGGATGATATGCAGGTTCCAATAGGGTACCGCTGACGAATAGAAAGACTTGTAAATAACTTCGCCGTCGTCCAGTGCCTCGGTCATACCCGTTAGCTGCCAGACAGGGATTTCATTGAAGTTGTGAATATAACTGTTAAACGGATCTTCTGTTATCTCAAGTTGATTATTGCTATTTATCCGAGCTGAGAAAGTAATGTACTGAACATCATCGTAATACTCAAATGTGTATGTTCCATCCTCTTCGCAATCAGTATTGATAAGCCAATGTTGATCGTCGTAATTAAAAATACTTTTTGAGCCATAAAGTACAATCATTGGCTCTGGCACTTCAGTTCCTTTTTCTGGAACATTAACCAACTTACATACTGCTACCCCATTCGGATCGGCAATCATTTTTCTAAGAAGAACATCCTTCATGAAATTAACGATCGAATTATACTTAGGGAATTCCTCTAGCGTATATTTTCTTAAATCGTCGACGACTTTGTTTTTTTCTGACCAACGTATCGAATAAAGTGTTGGATTGAAAATCTTCGATGTTATATGCAGTGCCTTGTCTGCCGCGCTCTTGGTCGTGGGTTCGTAATTCTCCAAACGGTATGATGTAACTTCCGGATCTTCCCTTGGTCTTGATCTCTCCAATAATTCTACTGGCTTCGTCCCATAGAAATGCCAGGCCATCTCATCAGCATGCTTTACACATTGCTGATAAGACGGGTGGCGATAGCCATCCTTGGATAGCATCTTTACTAAAAGACTGTTGAAATCATCTGTACCGTACAGCATCTACTTATTTGAAGATTGATGGAGGCGCATTAAAAGCAACTGGATTCGAAAGGTCATCAGACCATTTAAATGAGATATTCCACCTCATTGATGATTTGATGCTTTGATCAACTTCAATCTTTGAATAAATGCTGACATTTTTTTGATAAAGACCGATAAGGCCCTTTGTCACGGCTACAATATTCCATTTGTCGGTTTGATTTACAGCCGCGAAGAAATTACGGTTTTCAAGAACCCCACGTACTTGTGCGGTAAGTTCATGATCTGCGCCGGTTCTCACCGTCGGTACTGTACCATAACCGTCTTCTTCGACAGGAGTACCACCTGGGTAAGATCCGCGAGCATCATAGATGATACGGTATTTTACTGGGGAAGCGTTTAGCTTAGCCGTCCAAAAAGTTGGTTCACGAAGTTGTTCGATTGTTGGATCTTCATCGGCGTCGATGATAGCGATCCAGGGGAAACCCCCTAATTCTGTACCGCAGTCGAGTTGAATAAATTCTTCGGCGGTGACGTCACAAAATTGACTTGCCATTTCTGTTTCATAAAAAAATTTAATTAAGTCACCTCCTTGCGGACAAAAATATATTACAGAATGTTTCTGATGATCTCATCTTTCTGAGTTAGCAGGCATTTGTACTGCTTCAAAGGATTTCTCTTATTCCCTTGAATCTTTTCGTATGGATCTGCTTTTACCCAATATTCTCCATCGATATAAACACTTTGGTGCATCAATGCAAGAATTGTTTTCTTATGCATGTATTGAGGCATAAGGCCAGTGTTTAATAAGCGCTGTACCTTTACTTGCGAATTTAACGAAATTTCCTGGTTATCTGAAAGTTCTGCTATCTCTTGTTCTTGCGGGAACTCCTCTTCAAAAAACACGGCCGGTATGCGTAAATTGAAATCAATGTCCGGGCTTACATCCTGGTTTTCGATGCCGGCGAAATTTCTATGATTGAAATAATTTATCAGAATTGTTTCGGCGTGGTAAGCCCTGATATCTATGCAATCAGAATAAGCTACCGTGTCTTTCTCTTGTGCTGAGAAGATTGTGAATATTCCAATTATCGCATCAACGGTATTTTGGCGTTCTATCGCGAAAGAAATATCAATGTATGAACTCAGCCCATGGTTGATATCCAATGTAAAATCATAATCTCCCAATCCTGATGAATCCGCAGTATCATTTAAATAGGTATATGTGTATGGTGACCCGCTACTCGGGTAAAAGGAAATAAATATTTTGAAAGAACCATTAATATTTACTGGATCACTTCCCAAGATCTGTGCTACGGTTGCTTTAATGCGAACTTTAGATGTCGGCCCAATACCTGACAATCCAAAATGTGAAATCAAGTCTTTTGATCTGACTGGGTCACTGCCGCCCAGGATGATCGTGCCATCCGTAGACGATAATGTCCAGGCTTTGTTCGATGAGGCAACCTGATCCAATGCGTAATTCCAATCCAATCCGTTAGGGTCTCCGACATCACCATTTACGTCAAGTGTTGGGACTCTGTCGAGAAGTAGATTTAGGACAATTTGTTTATCGCAAATTCCATGATCAATAGGAACAAAGGTCAATGAGTATACATCGTTTGGACTGAAAACGCCACGTGTAAATGGAAGATTTACAATGATATTACCAGCATTGTCGATTACGTCTACACTGAATGATGCTGCTACAGAATGGGATTCGATGATTTGAATTTTTATCTGATCATCACATTCGAACGGCTGACAGAAGCAGACTTTATTTATTCCAGGGTTGACCTTTTCATTATAGGTTTGACACCCATTAACCCAAAATTGTACCGGAATGGCGTCCGAAATAACCATTGAAAAACACTGGGTGGTCTTGGATTTGTCTGCACCTTCGCTGCACGCGAACAAGAATAAAGCAAGGATAAAGGCTTTCTTCATACGCAATATACTAATTTACGGTTCTTTTTTCACCACTTTCCAATAATCTTATTTCATCATCCTCGATGCTTCGAAGGTTAGTGTCGGAGATGCAGTTATTGATAGACGGTGAATAATCGGCACTGGTTATTTGTAAATACTGTGTCGTCCATCCTATGATTGTTGCTTTACTCGACGCCGGAATGTATTCCATATCTTTTATGAATAGAGGTACATGGCCGGTTGTTGTCTGGCTTACCCCGATCGCATTAGTTCTGCTGTTTCTAATGGATTCATAGGTTTCAAAATCCATATCGATTTGAATTGTATAGAGATCAGGTAGATGTAGGCATCCTATTGGTATTTTATAGTTTGACGGCGCGCCAAGTGGGATATCCTGATTTTCGACTAAAAGATCAGAAATAATGCCGAGGCAAATACCAGGATTACCGGTCTCATGGTAATCGCTACTCATCTTAACGTTTCCCTCGCCAGATACAAACTTGAATGGATATCGATTGATATAATTTTGAATGCCTATCGACAAGTAATTACCCCACCTTAAAAGCATACGCATCGGTGTAAGCAATAGATTGTACCTGGTTGAACTATTCAAAAGACCACCGACCAAATCGAAATGTTCTGATAATTCAGGAGTATAAGAATCCGGGCTAATATTTAACGGTACTACCGAAATAATAAAAACATCGGTATCGAATTTATAATCCTTGAGCTTTTCAACCGCTTGCCGCCTTGTAGTTTCAATTGCCAAAGAAGCCGCCACAAACGTACTATATAGCGTCACTCCTTTTGCTATCTTATGTAGCGCAGTAGAGTATGTATGCTTGCCTTGCGGATCGTCTATTGTAGATAAATCGACACTCTGCCATTTTTGATATCCTATTTCGATCTTATTAATCAAGTAATCGGTATCATATGTTCGCTTAATGTCTTTGATTGACGAGATCAATGTCGATGGTGATGGATCGTAAAAGAACTGCTTTTTTTCTACTCTTATTACCTCTTGCCCGCTGACAGTGTCGTATGAAAGGCCAAGATTAAAAATAGGATTTGCGCCCTTCCACCAATCTGAAAAGGACATAAATAGAGGCTTCGCGTCGAGTCCGACGGCACGCAGTTGAAATCCTTGTGTCAATACATGGGCATGGGCGCATCCATCGTCCAAATATGATGGTGTAGTTAATGAGCTGCCGAAGTGCTCTGAATAGAATGGATTATTTTGTTTCACCGTGCGTTGTAAAATGTGTTGCGCGGCATCATGAATCAAGAATCCATGCGTGTCGGTTTGTTTAAAAGTCGTGTCACCATAAACGTATAGATGACTGTCTGGTATGCCAGGGCCTGGATAAGGCCTAAATCTCAAATCACTGTCATTTGTGGTAATGAAATTAATTGGCGTAGTACCAATAGCTACAAATTCCTCAGACTGCTTAAAATATGTATTTGCGTGCACATCGCCATTTGTGATTTTTACTGCGGCTTTCAGTATCTCCGAAGACGTATCAGAGTCAGCGCGTCGTGTCCATGCGCCTGTATGCATGACCCAAATACCATTTTCAGTTTGGTCTGACTGACGATATAAAAGCACACTGTCCCCATTAGACCCAGAGACATTGTCAATCGTTTGGAGGCCCGATAGGACAACATTAAATAATGATGCCATTTTGCAATCAGATTTCCAATCCAAATATTCAGAGCCGAATATTGTAGGATTGGTAGATAATAGATTTAATACTTGCCCATATACTATTATTTGATCACCTCTAAAAAGCTTAAAATATCCTTTGAATGTATAGATAGCAACTGTATCAACGCCGTAAGTGTTAATAGTCTTGGTTAGCGGGATCGCTTGTTGATCTGAGTCTGCAACTTTTCTTATTTTAAAATCCCAATTAAGTAAACCAATCCAATTGCCAGAGCCTGGAGGCGTAGCATACTCCGAAACCTCTAATCTTACATCAAAATAAAATGTTCCGTCGTACGGTGCTTCAAAATTTCCGGCATTTGGCATGTCAGGATCTGGCACCCTAGGAAGCGAGAATTTTTTTAGGTCGTCTACAATAATATTATCCCAATCGACAACCAACCATTTCGTATCTGGAAAAACGGTTCTGTAAGTCACTGATTCGAACGAATTATAGTTTCCGATATATCGAACACCCTGAGGACTCAAATTTATTCTTACTGGATCAGGTGCGGAAATAGAAACCCCATCAATGTCAGTAATGGATCTTAGGTTGGTTGGCGTCTCATATCGGTTGACAAACTTTATCCAAAGATCATTCCTGATTATAGGAACGGCCATCTGGTTGTTCTCGCGTTCTTCGAGAGCGGTCAAATCCAATTGACCTATAAACAAATCGTCAAAATTCAGACCACCGTCAACAGATATTTCAACTCTAATAGTAAGATCTTCATCTGGCCCGATCGCATCAACATTCCTTATAAAGTCAATTCCTCCATCGACTGTTCCGTTGCTGCCATAGAAAATTAAGTCTGCCTCGAAATATTCAATCAATGAATGAAATTCAGGATCACGGGTAAGTTTTAGTTTAGCCTCCTTCCACCCCACTGGCTCACTTATTGGCTTGGTGCCGGCTGTTGTGTGTGATAGCGTAAATCGAAAAACCGGATTAGCCATTTAGGATTGCCTTTCTTTTAATGGTCTTGTTCTTATTGTCTTTTGATTTTTTCACCTCATACAGGTCATTGCTGATGCGTAAAATGTCAGGATACTTTTGGCGCTCGATGGCAGACACTATTCGTTCATCTGACATGCCAACATATTTAACCGCCTGAGTTGTCTTTAGCTGCTTCAGGATATTGTCATCGAGTTTATTTGCTCGCACCATTTCTAGGACTCCCCGAGCGCGGAACGTCTCCTTAGCAGTCATCACAGATTCACCCTTTGATAGCCTGGCCGGTATTGAATCGCTTGTTGTGGTTCCTGGGCCTTTAAGATCAATCACACCTTTAGCGAATCCTGGCTGTTGACGATCAATGATAGCTACTTGCGAAGCGACCTCAGCTGCGGCAAGTGCAGCAATTACCAATGATGCTGGGTATTCGTAATCAACAAACGCCCTGGCGGCAGCAGCCGCGCCATTTATAATGGCTTGAAGCTTCTTTACCTGTTTGTCCTTTTGGAATTGTTCTTTTTCAAGTTTTGCAACTTGTTGGCTTCGCTGTATGTCCAATTCATTCTGAGCGCGCTGATTATCGCCAGCCAGTTTGATTTGATTATCGTAGAACTTATTGAGATTATTGATTCGAGTGTTATATGAATCTGACTCAGATTGTATAATTGAGTTTAGCTGATTTTGAATTATCCCAACTCCTGTATCCCCGATAAGTTGCTTTTGAGCGGCTAACGCTTTTTCGAACTCTGTCCTTAAATCAATAAATCCTTCTTTGGCTGTTTTTAACTTCAATGACCCATTAAGAATACCTGTGAATCCGGCCTCAAATCTACCGAGTGCCTCAAATAAGTATTGTGATTGATTAGTTAAATCCGACAAAGCTTTTCCTTGATTTGCCAACGGGGTCAGCGTGCTATTAATTTTTGCTGGATCTAACTCAGTGACTTTATTTATGGTTGGCTTTGACTTCCTACGTCTATCAAGTTCCTCCTCCCAAAATATTGTTTCCTTTATTCTGTCAATCCTTACCTGTAGTGCATCTCGCTCGAACTTCAACCTACGCGCTTCATTCTGACCTGATTTTGTGCTAATATTTTCTGTTTCCTGAATGGCTTGATTTAAATCCTTAACCTGTTCTTCTAGCGCTTCCAGAGTATCCAGGTTTTTATTATTATTTTTGGCGTCACGTTCGCCGTTAAGTGAGGTTAATAGTTGCTTTAAAATTTTAATTTGATTGATTAGAACTGTGTTTTTATCCTGTAAGTCGGATCGGTTCTGAGTTATTTTAACTACTTCCTGATAATTTTTAGCCGCCTTGAGCTGTTCAGTGTACGCCTTAATTTGATCTTGTTGCAGTAGCAAATCATGCGTCTTTACTGCTATAGCTTCTTCAGTAACCTTAATGTTATTATCGATGCTATCGGTGAATAAATCCTGTTTAATGATATCAACACCTGTAGCCGCAGCCTGCTCAAGATTTCTTTGTTTGACTAACTCGGAAACAGTTATTCCCTTATTTTGAGCCTCAAAAACTGCTTCTATCGCATCAACGTACTTCTTGAAAAATGTTATTATTCCGCCATCTTTAGTGGCCGAGGTAGCGATTTCAACTTTTAACTTTTGCCAAGACGAAGTCAGTTGATCAACCTTTGTGGCGGTAGTGTCTACATATCCACCCATTTTGCCTAGTTCTTCTTGGGCAATGGTGGTAACTGCCTGTGTAACCTCTGCAATACTCTTTGCCTTCAGCGATGCTCCGCCTAATTCGTTCTTTAAACGCTCAGCTGAGAGGCCCAGATTATCAAGGCGTAGGATCGACTTCTGACCAATACCACGGACAATTGAATCCACGAGATAGTCTACATTCAACCCGGTCTGTTGTGCTCGCGCGGCGGCGAATTCAAGTAATGTTCCTAGATTCTTTACAGGTATTCCGAAGTCAGCTGCGAATACAGCTTTCTTCATTAGATCAAATTCCGAAACTGTGCCATGGGTTTTCTGTTTAAGTTGCTCGAGTAATGTTATTGAGTTTGGCAACTTATCGAATGCTATTTTGACACCCTGAACATTGCCGGCCAGCTTAGCCATTTCCAACTCGGCAGACACCAGTTCACGAACCAATCCAGCGGTCAAGAATAATTTAATCGAGGTAACTAGCTGACCGAAATTAACAGACATTGACTTGGTGGATTCCGCCGTCTGTTTTAATGATTGCCCTGTGTCAAAGGCGGCTTTAGAGGCTGCATCTAACTGCACTTTTAATGCTTTATATTGGTCAGAAAGTGCTTTTACTTTTGTAGGATCTGAGGATTGTGTTATCGCCTCTTTAAGAAATAATAATTTTGCTCGCAGCGTTTCAATTGACGCTATGGCCGGTTTAAAGGCACTACCTGCGTTGGTTCCTGCCTGAGTTGTTGACTGCCTTAAATTGTCGGTAGCGCGTTGTGCCTGTTCTGTGACCTGTTGGGCAGCGCGTAATTGTGATGTATCAAACTTATAGTTGATGTTGATGTCAACGGTACGACCAGCCATTGAATAATGACTAAAAGGAAAGAATTATCGCACCGGTCTATTGACCCAAATCATCGTGACTCTTTTGGGCGTCACGTTCCCTTTTCAATGCTAATATATGAAAATTATAGTCAAACCACGACATCCGAGCTACCTTGCTATAATCAAATCCGTAATTCTTGGCTACCCAAATGAATTCTAAATCTCGTTCTTTGAGGAATTCTCCAATGACTGATCCTGGGTGTCTTCTGTCTTTACGGAGGTCAGATCCTCCAGAATCCGAATACTCGTTAAATAATTCCGCAAAAGAGTTTCGGATGTATCGTTCAGACCTAATAACTCCCTGATCGGCCTTGTCAAAAAAAAAGCGACGGTATCGTTTTTATCCCAGTTCTTTATCTTTTCTGCGGAATAACTCAGGCTCATGTCGCTCAAGTCCTCCGTTTCATCGAAGTAAATAACCGATGCAAGACGTTTTATTGTGTCCGGATTGAACGCCAGTTTTGTACGACCGCGAATCTTCTCGACAATGATCGCCACCTGGGATAACTTACCTTGATTTATCGCGGCGTCCATTTGATCGCAATAGTCGGATAGCACATTTGGCGCGATTCGCAAATCATGCTCCTGTAGATATGCGCTTATCCATTTATACCGGCCGGCTGGAATCTCGAATTCCTCAGTGAATTGGTAATACTTTTTATTACCAGACTGAAACGCAAACTCAATCTTATGCGCCAAATCTGGATGGTGCATGTTGAATGAAGGGTTTGCTTTGGATTTGAAGAATGGAAACGTCATTTTATTTCTAGTTCAGTTCCGGTTAAGGCATAGTAGAGGTTTTGAAGTTGATGGACGTATTTGATTTCTTCTTTGCAAATCAAGGCCTCCATTGAGTCTTCATCATACCATAAAAGCCAACAATCTTCATCATCACGTCTTAACTGGAAATAAGGCATTTCAATATGCCAATAGAATTTTTGACCATTTTCATTGGCGTAACTATACCCAAACTTGGTTAGCCATTCTTCGGTTAATGTAATTGGGTGAGGCTGCTTATCCTCCATTAAAAGGTAAATCATGTGCTCTTTAGTAAGGCTTACTGCATCGCCAAACATGTACACAAGATTACCTATTCTTATTTCTGAATGATCAATCATTTATAACCATTGATTAATGTGCGCATCAATTTCTTAAAAATAGGATATTCCGTATGAGGGTTGAGCATGTTTGCCGCCATCATATCGACGGACTTAACATTTGCCTTCAGAAGATCCAGCATTAATTTTTTATCCGTATTCAGAGTTTCTTTATATTTTTTCACAAGCTAGTTTTATAAAAAGGTTTGCTTTTTTTATTGCCGTGTCTTAGATGCTGCCGATAATGGAAATAGTCCTTGAATTTCGAGTATGCCGGTAATGAGAATTCGGCGGTAATATTGGCCCCAGCCTCGAATGCTTTCCGTAAATCTTTGTCGCTATATTTTTTAATTACTTTCATCTGGAATAAAGTTTAATATCACGAAGTTAAGGCCGGCCAGGCAAATCATGAAAGGAATTATCTTAATGCTTACTCCAAAAAAGATAAGCCCGGATATTAATCCATGAAACGACCCCATACAGGTGGGGCATAGGAACAACGGCCGGCATGCAGTTGTGCCAGCTATACGCTCTATGAAAGACCCAAATTTACCAAGCAAATGTTTTGAGTCGAACACTGCATATACCCCGAAACACCAAGCGGAAGCCACTATTAAACATGAAATGAAATAAATCATATGTTGAAAAAATTATCGCACCTTTTTAAGGTGTCTCGGTAAAACTCATTGTACACCCCAACGTCAGCCTTTTCAAGATCATCGAATATTGTGCTTTTCATGATGTTTGATCGCGCCGCACTGTTATTTATTTTAATCTGGTAATCTTTCCGATACCAGGACGCATGCCACATCACCACATCGCACATTTCAATTCCAGAATGATAGTTTACACGCCTGGTAGGGTCAATGTGGCATCCTCCATTTTGATCATACGTGAATGGATAATGACGGAAGTTTCCCAGTTGCGTATTACGTTCCAGCTTGTGAATGAACGGTACAAGAGTGTGATCATGAACCCATAATGTAGGCTCCTTGAACAACACGTTTATTCTTGCGACAAGTCCGTTAATATGTGGATTTCCTTCCAGGTACGACTTGCTATTTACTACGTCTTGCTGAAAATAGAATTCGTCGCTGTCCATCATAAGAAAATAATCGTAACCTCGTTCCTTTGCGATTGCCAAACCGAAATTACGCTTGTTTGTCTCATTGGCATGCGGATTCATTTTTTGCGTTGGCTCGACAAGATGATATTCTATTTTGTCGCCGGTGATAGTAAAATTGATCGGCTTGTATTCTCCGTAATTTGAAGTTTCGCTATAGACCACAACAACACCGTCTACAACTGGCAAAATATTTTGGATCGACTTTACCATTAATTCAGGACAGTCTGACCATGTGTTATATATCGCGCAGAGTTTCATAGCAATTTTGCTTTAATCCATTGACGGTGTGCCTCGCCATCGATTGAAATGTCCCACACATCTACACCGTTCAATCCAAAATTTTCTTTAAACCTTTTCAGGTAAACTTTGGCACCATTTTCAGCCGTTGAGTCTGCCACAATACTAACGTGATCCCGTTGTGATCTACCAACGCTGTAATGATTGTGTCGGAACATAATGTCGTTTCTCCAAATCACCTTCTTTGTAATGTCTGCCACATGTGTAAACTCAGTGTCACAAAATAAATGCGCGTACTCCGGATGGTATACATATCCAAAACGGTTGTAGTAATTGCGATCAATTATTGGCATAGTGATAATCCATTTCTGAATTCCATCATACACTTTCAATACAAAATCTTTACGTCCTTCAACCGCAGACAGAATCAATTTATCCCAATTAGCTGGACAATCCGTGTCGTCAGAAACAACAATCAAAATGTCGCCAGTGCTTACTTTCGCGGCATTGTTCACAGCCTCCACGGATGACTTGTTGTTGTTCACAATAACTTTGCCGTTGTAAAGGCGCATGTACTCATCTTTAGTGGCGTCGTTTTCATCGATCGATATTATCAATTCAATTTCTGACGATGCGTTACTTACCCATTTGCTTGTCGTGTTAACGCTCTTATACGCCCTGCCTCGGCTCGGGTGCAATAACGAAAATTTCATTTACGTCGATGTAATTAGAAACCGCTGTAGTCCAGGCACCATTACTCACGTAATCAATTTTGTATTTAAATAAAGGCCAGCAGGTAGACATTTGATACCCGTGATCCGCTGACGGCTCCGTATCATGGGCTATAATTATTTTTGCTTTGTTGGCAAATAGCGCAATGTCTGTCTTGCGTCGCTCGCCTGGTGAATGGTCAACGAACAAAACGTCGCACTGAAAATGATGTTCGTTTACGGCATCCCAATTCTCAATCCAAATCAAATCATGAATGTCAGATTTGAGGTTCTTAAATTTTTTAAACCACTCGAAGTCATATTCGTAGCTAAACAGCTGACGGTTCTTGTCTTTGCAGTAATCGTGCAGTTGTTGCGTACTGCCATTGCCCATGCCGAGTTCAATAACAGTTCCGCTCGTTGCTTCCAATGCCTGGAACAACATATCCCGATGGTTGTCCCAATTGCTCACTGTTCCGATGAATTCGTTCTTTGTCATTTTAACATCTCCAAATGCTTATTCAACACTGAATACAATATTTTAATGGTATCGTTCGATAGATATTTGGTCTGAAGCAACTTGGTGAGAACCTCTATTAGTTTAATTCTTTCTTCGATTGTCATAGTTCAATTCCTTTTAATTCTAAAATCTTTGGTATATTCTGTTTCTTCCCGCACTCTAATCCGAATAACTTTTCGGGGTTGTAGTTCAGGTGATAAAATGATCGCAAAGCGTTTTCATTGAAGTCGTTCTCAAAGTTTCCGGAGGTTAATTCAGATGGTAAAGGGAGTTCAGTTGCACCGCATAGTTTAGCCAGATAGCTCAAAACAACATCTTCGTTTTCTGTTATCCGGAAGTTTCTGAAATGCTCCTGCCTGATCTTTCCAAGATCATCGTCAGACAATGCAGCCATTCGATGCGCAACATCGCCCCGTATAAAAATTAAGGCTCCTGACATATGTCCAAATATTCCAAGATGTGTATTATACGGTTGCTGATGCTTTACGCCGATTATACCGTTAGAGCCGTCAACATAATCAAACACCTGTGATGAAGTAAATATGACATCACTATCAACCGATAAAATGTAATCGTCAGGGCGTACGTTATAAGATTCACAGATATAAGAAAGTTCATTTAATTTCATCATTGACGCGTTCCACCCTGCCCCGTTTTCATAGGATGTGTACTGCCTGCCACCAGTCTGAACAACTCGGATAAGCCCGAGGCGTGGAGCTGCATACTTTGAAAGTGTGGCGCACATCAAATCTGAAAGTGCCTGATCCGGGCCGTGGGTAAAGTTGAATGCGAATATCATAATTGATAACTGGATAAGTGTTCGTAATGATTACATCCAAGACTTCTCACTATAGGTTTAAATTTTATTTCCCAATTATCTGTATTTTCATTGTATCCAAAACTCACTGCATTCTGACATGAGCATATAAAATCCCAACATTTTGAAGCATTTAGAATTCCAGTTATATAAATCGTCATCATACTTGAGTGAGTTTAGCGTATTCATTACTATAGGATACAAACCAATCAAAGTTCTCACCCGGAAAACATTTTTCAAGCATGCGCATGGTATCGCTCCATTTCTTTGAGTATGTGTCGTAGTTCTCATGCTTATTATTCTGGAATGCTTTGAAGATGTCGCGATGCATATGACAATCAATGAATTGATCATGATCCAATGTCCATATTCCGCGATCCACGCGACCTTTTGCATAGCCATTGGCATACTGTCCGCGATTGATAAATTCAACGTTTGACAAACCGTATTGCTTAATTCGATCGGTAATCAAATCCTGATCGGTTGACCAGTACTTGTAAAAGTCTGTTGACCGAGCTTGCGGAAGCTGATCAAGATCGCGTTTAATCCATTTGTTGAAGTCATTGTCCTTAATGTTCATCACATCGGCCCATTTCATTGAATCCATCCCGATGTAACAAATTGGATAGTGACCAAATCCTGTTAAGTCGTGGCCATAAACTGTTATCTTGTTTGGATCTGGATGCCAGTAATCGGATAACGGAATCATGTCGATATCGCCGGTCATGATATAGCCGTCGACAACGCATGTTCCGTAAAGTCGCGACACTTGCGTAATAGTGTCTGATCGGTAACCGTCAATTGACTTTATGGCATATGTACGAAGTAGTGCATTGCCTGGAGTTTCGACAGTGAGTTGTTCTAAAGTTGTAAGTTTTTCAGTTCTTTTATCTCTCTGGTAAAAGACAATAGGCTCCCACCCTAACCGCCTCCACGCCCAGCAAGTCAAAGGTGTGTAATACAAATAGTCTACGTTGTCGTTTACTGATAAGATGATGTATTTTTTCATATGTGGATGTTACCGTTGGGTTGTATAATAGATTTTAAAATAGCACCGCATCCACGATTATAACCATAGCTAAAAACAGCGTTATAAAAATTACATCGCGATCTCTGAAGAAATTTAAAAATAGAAGGCTGGTGAATTATTGTTCCGTCAATATTCTTAACAATCCAAAACACTAACCATTTTCGCTCAATGACATATAACACCGGCTCATGACCAATGACATACTTCAATTTATCGTACTCCTCTTCTGTCATCTTAGATCTTCTCTAGTTGTCCAGTAAAATATTTGTTCAAATCCTTTCATCGTTTCGAGTTCTTCGTATTCTGCCTTAAATGGATCATCGTAATAAAGGAATTTCATCGTCGGAGCTTCGTAAAAACCCGCCGCTCCGATGTGTCCAGCCAAAAGGTTTGTTTCTCTTAACCTATCTTCCCATTCAGATATATTTACATTGAATGGTGAAGGCAGATTGCCTCGGTTATCCACGATGAACTCCGGCCAACTATCTTTAATGGAGTAGTGCCTTCCATTTCCTTCTACCAAATCATGCTGGCGCCCTTTCACGAAATGCTCCGTCGCATGTGTACAAAGTTTCGGATACATGACGCTATTCAAAAAGTCCTGATCTGATCCTTTGCGCGAGAAGTCAATTCCACCGGATAACTCCATCAAATGAAACCATGCCTTTCCTGGATCGTCAGTGATTTTCATAACATCGTTTACGTATCCGGGACGAAAACCAATCATGCCGCCGAGCATCGGGATCGTATGGCTAATTGAATCTGTAATGCAATGCAAAGCTTTGTCTTCCTTAACCCACTCTGCCACGGCTTGAGCTTCCCGGTAAGTTGCAATTGAATCCAGGTCACGACAAATCACATGCGTATATGTCCAGCCCGGCCCGTTCATTTCGAATACAGTCCGAAGTCTCCACAACATTGCCTTACACAATTTCTCATTATCAGGGCAGATGTTAAACTTTATGAATCCCTTCTTCGCATGCCATTCGAATATTGGCTTGTATGGGCTTTCGTAAGTAGATGAGTCTATGTTAACAACCATCTGCCAGCCTGGAAATAATATCCGGTTAAAGCGTAGGCAGATGTGCATCCCGCGTAAGTAGCTGTTAAAGTCGAAGCAGTTTGCTTGACGTTCTTTGTCGTAACCGAATAGCGCATAAGAAATTGCACCTTTCATAAAGCAATGCCGTTTTGTGGGACTGAATAAATGAGATAACCTTTTACTGGCTTGTTTGTGTCTATTTTTCTCCTAATGGTTCGATGGCTGACATTCAGATATTTTGCACACGAAAGGAGGCTTTTAAAATCTATGATTGCCAAATCTTGAATTGCAATAGTTCGATGCTGCAATGAACTATGTTCGCGTAGTCCGTTACTAACGGCGTGCATGCAATTCATTGCCCGAGTTGACCATTCAAGATTATTGATATCGTTATGTGACTTGTTACAATCCTTATGATTTATTTCGCTATAACCTTTTGGCTTACCGATGAAAGCATTAGCAACCAAACTATG
>Ga0207702_10000399_pt1 | contig 49629 bp, 70 predicted proteins | sample KBSCornC62_FD_184302 | JGI IMG/M metagenome (GOLD analysis project Ga0207702, IMG submission 184302) | Corn rhizosphere microbial communities from Kellogg Biological Station, Michigan, USA - KBS Corn C6-2 (SPAdes) (version 2) | ecosystem: Host-associated > Plants > Roots > Rhizosphere > Soil ... | reverse complement strand
GGGGCCCCCCCCCCCCCCCCCCGGTCCCCCTCCGGAACAAAAGGAGAACGGCTGGCCCCCTCGGCAGGGGAGAACAGAAGGAGAACATGCATGGATGTGCGACAAGCCGTGCATAAATAGCGATGAGTCGAGTGTGTTAACTAACATAGGTTAGTGCCGACCAGGGCAGGGGGTGCCATAAGGGGTCATCGAACGGGAAGCGGTCGCTTTTGGCGGTAACTCACCCGGACGAAGGCTGACTTGACATTGCTTTGCACTGTCTTTAGGCCGCTATATATCCACCAGACACGCAACATAGTTGCGGCCGTTTAGGGAGCATGAAAATGACGCGGAACGAGCGTAAACGCAAGGCTAACGCCAAGCGATTGCAGCTAGAGTTGGCGGTAGCAGCAGCCTTCAAGGCCGCCGCAAAGCCTTCGCAGGCAGTCACCGACGAATATCCGACCGATACATATCGGACGGTTAGACAGAAAGTGACGGAACGTGTAGGCTATAACGTCCAACGCGGCAAACTCCACGCCGTCACCATCAAACCAGCCGAGCCGTTAAAAGGCCATTGGCAAGATCGTGCTCCCGTAGGATATTTCGGAGGCAAGCGCTTGACATCTAGATAAGGTGTCACTATCTTGCACTTCATAGTAGCGAGTAGCATCGCTACGAAGCAAAGCAATCGACACGCGATGCCGGACGTCGATTGACAGGAGATGCGGTTAACAAGCCCGTCGTCCAAGCCTATGCCTTACGGTTGACGGTTAGGTCGCGACATACAACGGCTTGCGTATGCTCCACCCGATCCGGGCTGTAAGCGATAAGACGGACTAGGTAGATACTAGACGCATCGGGTTTGCAGCCAAAAGTCTAGCTAGGGCATGACAAAGCCCTAGTGCCGTGGGAAGCTGAATAGACATTCAACGGATATGCAACAGACGGTCTACGCTTCGTACCATTTTGGGAGCGCCCGTCCGTCAAGTCTGGCTGGCTTGACGTTAAAACCTAGCATGGCACGGTCTCAATGGACTGTAACAGGACAGAACCTCGCTAATGGGTAGCGGCTCGCAAGAGTGCCCGATAATACGCAAATGGCGAGTTAAGGCGGGATTTGTCCTCCGCCTAGCGTATCTGGAGACGTCCGAACGCGAATGTCACAGTCCTTTCAGGCCGTGCCGCGCTAGATTAGACGCTAGGGCATAGTGATAACCTTAGACGCCGTCTACGGATGGCAGGAGGACAACGCTATGTCTATTGTAAGCGACAGGCGGCATACGTCGCCCCATATTCCCAAAATTAAACTGGGAGAGAAGAAGCCATTCGCTTCGCCTCCTCAACTCAAAAAGATGCAACTCGCTACGAACGCCTTAAACGAGGCGGCGAAAGCGAGTGACGAAATCAAATTCCGCTTCTCTCTGTCCGAAGCATATCGCCTCATCCGCGACCTGAACCGCGAGACCATTTGAAACCTGCCCTAGCGTCTAACCTAGCGTGTCTTATGCTAGGCCATCAATAGTATGGATGACTTCAAATGGAGATAACCATCATGACGACTCAGAAGCAACACGGTAAGCAGATTGATGATCAAATCGCAGTCCTGACGACTGATCGCGACAAGCTTCGCGACCATGCCCAGAAGATTGCGCTTATGATCTACTATCATGCCGCGCCGAAGGAAGTTTCAAGCGAAGCGTTCGGCTTCGGTGATTGCACCCGTGCCATCAAACTTCTTGACGTCCTGCCCCGCTCGTGGGCGGATGCCATGAAGACTTGGTTTCAGTTGTATTCGCCAATCCGCGTTTCGACTGACGGGAAGATGACGGGCTTCGATAAGAAGTATACCGCCAAAAACCCGGACGGCTCGCCCAAGCTCACGAAGGAAGAAAAACTTTCGTGGTGGAAAGTCGACGACGCAGTCGCCAATCGTTTCGACACCGTCGATCCGAAGGGCGCAACCGGCGTCACCATCCTTAGCTTGGATGACATTTTCAAGATGGCCGCACAGCTTGGTAAGCGTATTACCAAGATTGTCGAAGACGAAGACGACCGGCGTTCGATCAAGCCCGAGGATCGCGAGACCGCCAAGGCTTTCGCGAATATGCTCAACGGCTTGAAAATCGAGCGGGTCAAGGCTGAACCGCCTGCCAACTCGAACGAAGATCAGCTTGAGGAACAAGCCGCCTAACGCCCCCAAGGCGGCTTCTGGACGCGGGAACACCCCCTCCCAAGTCCAAGACCTGAGCATGTCTCGAAACTGCTCAATTTATTAGGGAGGTTATCATGAGTTTTAATACAGGATACGCGAAGACTCGCCTGCAAGGCGTCGTCAATATGCTGGAAGACGCTGCCTCCCTCGAAGAGGTTGAGAACGCGATTATACACCTCATGACTGTGTACGAGGAAACTATAAAAGCAGCGAAAGAGTTTGAAATCGTGAGATAAAGCCAGTCCATACGTGAAATGGGTAGTGCTTGTGTCTAGTAATCTAGGCTAGCGGCGCGTAAAGCACTATCCTTTCCACCTATGGACCTAAACCGATAGTCATCGGCGAATGGGTGGATACAGGAGAAAAGATAATGTTTCAAGGGCATTAACTCTCCCGTCTCATCCGAGCGGGAGGGGCGTATCATCTCTAACTCGGAAGGTTATGTAATGGGTTACTATAGGCCAATAGATCAAGGCGTGGTCGCAACGCTTGATCGGACCAAAAAGCGACTCTCTGTCGCTCTTGATGAGTACAAGAATCAAGACGCGTCTCTCCGAGCCGTCGAGTTCAACATTCGTCAGGCTATTCTTGCCCTAAAGGAGGTCAGGAAAACGATTTTACATGGAGGTTATTATGGTTGACCTGAATATGGATGCCATCCCTGTCCATGACAAGCATGTCATTGAGATAGCTGAGATAGCTATGAAGACGGGCCGACCTATCGACTTCCAATATGAAGGGAAGACAAGACTGGTCGAGGTCCACGCCGTAGGCATCTCTACGGCTGGAAATCCCGTCCTACGCGGATATCAGATAGGCGGACAATCCGAGACGGGCGTCGTCCCGATCTGGCGGCTGTTCACGATTAAGAAAATCTTCGACTTCCCGGCGATCGTCGATATGAAGGCTGAGGCTCCACGGCCCGGCTACAAACTCGGCGACAAAGGCATGTCCGAGATATTCTTCGAATTTCCAACACCCGGAGAAGCGGGCGAATGATATGGGATATAAGTAAGATGGCTATGTGCTGTGCGCCGATACCCGCTCGCCCCCACGAGACGGTCGGAGATTGCCCCAGTTGCGGTACGCCCGTCGACAAAGACGGAGAATCGACCGACGAGGGTTGCGTCTATTCGCCTGCAGCGTGCAGCGTCTGTCACGACAAACCTTGCGATCAATCTTGCTGAGGAGGGTATTATGGGGTTAGCACACGAAGACCTTTACGAAGGCGCGCCTCTCGCGCATGTCGCGGCATATTACGACAGGATGCGCTTGAAGCAAATCAAGGCGCGTAACTCGCGGATTTTGCAGGATAAATCTCGTCAAGAACTTTCTTCACGAGGTAGCGGGAGGGGTGGGCGAAGGCTTCTCCGAATTGTATCCTAGAGGAACTCGAATTCATGGTGAGAGCGGAGGGTGTCATGGCAAATGTAATGAAGTCCTATCGTCAATTCCGTGCAGCGACGATTTATTTCTTGACGGCGATGTCGGTCGCTCTGCTGGGCGGTATCGCGCTGTCGCCGCCTTTGAGCCCTCCGAATGTCGGCTCTATCGAGTTCGACGACTATTCCGTCGCGAGTGGCGACGAGCGTGACATGCCGCCACGGCTGATCGGGCTTGGCTGCAAGGGGGCCGGAGGGCCCTTGTGGGCGGACGAAGAGGATGAATTTCCTCGTCCCTGCAAGGAAATCCATGTCATACCGTTATATGGAGGGCCGTGATGGTTATGTCAAACATCGGCTGGGCGTATATGCTCGGCACCTTCTCAATCGCGACTATCTTAGCGTTGATAGGTTCGCGTGAGCCGGGAGACCCGACATGACTGACGTCACGAATGATATCCAAGTCGGCGACACAATTGTCTGTGACTGTGTCGGCTGCCTGACACAGGCGATTCAGCCTGTCTTCGTGGTTGAGTCGATCGACGGCGGTAATTTCTACGCCGAAAACGGCGCCATGATTTTATCTGAGAAGGCCCGGAAAATAGCATACGGCGTCGAGAATGACGAAAAATCTGAGCCGGACGCCGACGACATCGAGATTTTCAGTTAAAGATAGTGGTGCCAGTAACCTGCTCTGGTTAAATGACAGTGAGATACAGCCACAACGCTGCACGGCTCCTGTGTGGGTAAAATGACAGGCTATGTGATGGCGCATAGGCAAAGCAAGGTCCAAAACTAAATCCTTGCCGAGCAAGCCGGGGAGGCTGCAATATCCTCCCGATATCTAGTAGAATTAGTCCAAGAGTTGGCGGAGTCCCACACGGAGGATGATATATAGGGCTTAGGCTACTAATATCGTCTGGCAAGGGTTACGTCATGAGGGCGACGGTTACGAAAATATCACCAGCCCTTTAGGTGCTCACACGAGCGACGGGCAGGCAGCCATCAACTTTCACTTCGTAACGATGTCTCGTTACTAACTTCAACCTCCAATAGGAGAATACAATGCGTATCGTCAAAGGTCGGGGTAATTCGCGTCAGATTTTGCTTGACATTCCGGATTCGTCTGTCGTCCGGCGTTCGTCGCAGGCCGAACAGCGTCAGGTGACTGAGCTTGTTTGCTCTTTTGCTGGGATCGAGGTCACGAAGACAGCCGCAATCGCGGCGATAGTGGGCGAAGCGGCATGAAAAACCCAAGAATGCCTAAGCCTGAGGCGTCTAAAATAGGCCACAACTCCATCCAAATCCCACACAACGGCAGGCTTGTCGACTCCGGCATCGCCTTCGAGTCCCGTCACGGTTATTACCGGATGATGGACGCCCGTCTTAACGCCCACAAGGAGATGGCTTGGCGGCTTGCAGCCCGTGAGAACGGTCGTCGCGAGCGTATCCGTTATTGTAAGACAGGCCGCATCAAGCCTGTCGAGTATGTCGGTAAGGGCGTCTATTTTCAGGCACCGACCGTCCTTTATCGTAACCCCGACGCCAAAAACGGCTGGTCAACTTTCAATCCTGAGGAGGTAAGCTCTTGAAAAGACATTGGTTATACGTCTATGGGACGTTGATGACGGGTAAGGGTGAGCGGGTCAAAGTCCCCGGCCTCCTCTACGATCTCGGCTGGTTTCCCGGCGCGAAGATCAGCACTCCCGAGTGTGGACGCGAGTTCGTCGCTGAAATCCGTGAGGTGACGGACGTCGAGCTGAAGAGCATCGATCGGTACGAAGGATATTATGAGGACGCACCCGACGCGTCTCTCTACATCCGGAAGCCGTATCTCGACGGCTGGATTTATGAGTACAACCGGACGCCGTCGCCTGACCGGCTGATCGAGTCGGGAGACTGGCTTCAACACAAGTCGGACAAGAAGGCTGGGTGCGATCCCCGGTCGTTGCAGGAGGTTCAGGCATGACCGAGTACAAACTCGAAGACGGTAAGGCCATAGAGGATTTGCGGCTGGCGGTTAACTCAGCCAACACCGTCCTGAATCGGATACGAACGCTTGAGTCCGCCTTAGAGAAGGCTCGGTCTTCTATGCGGACTTTGGCAGACGGCATCTCTCCTAACGCATATAGGATGGCCTATAATCACGCTAAAGCAGAGAAGTATACCGACTTTGCGGCGAAGGCGGTCCAAGAGATCACGGAGGTACTCGGACGATGAGATTGGCATTTCATGGCGGCATGTGCTGCGGGATTAAGACGATCTACGAGCTGGGTTTCCCGAACGATACCTCCCCTCCCCTTACGAAGAAAGACAAGGACAACTCCGACGTCGGGTACAGCGCCGTCAAACCGACTCACAGCTTCTTCACGGACGCAGCCCCGAAGGAGACGAACCTCGAACGTCTCGATCGGTTCATCGCGTTCTGTAAAGAACGTCGTCCGGCTCATATCATCGAGGTGACGCTGGCTGATGATCCTAACAACAACTATAACGCCAAGAGTGAATACATAGGTTATACATACCAGACGAAAATGTGGGGCAAAATCCTTACCGACCGTGGCTTCAAGAAGGTCACGGAGGGGAAGAACAGTAACTCCGGCAACGTCGTCTCGGTCTGGCACCTGACGTATGACCTGACGGCGACGGGCAAGAAGGAAGAGGCGGTGGCTTACGAGCCGGACGGCGTGGAGGAGGTGTCGTAATGGCTGCTGATACGGTTACTGCTTGGCCCATGTGCTCCGACGAAACCTTGGCGCGTCTTTATCGACAATATACGGATAATGCCGACGCCATCCGAAACGAGCTTATTTCTCGTGGCTTCCGTAAGGAAGTCAAGTACAGCGGTGTCTATTATACCGCGACAGCCATCGGTCCAGAGGATTGGAGGTGGGTCAAGCCGCCCGTCACCGTACCAGAAAAGGTGTTGAGATGAGCAGTCTCGTTCGTCGCATCCAGAAGAAAGGAGCGTGGGTAGGTATGCCTACCAAGCCTCAACCAAAGCGGGAAGGCCCGCCTCGTGGCCGTCGTCGCGGTAAACGAAAGGAGAAGTCGTGATGAAACGTAAGCCTGCCCCGAAGGGCTCGGAGCATATCCCGGACGTCGAAAGACGTGGCTATCTCTCCGGACGGACGTCTCGCAAGGGCTTGACGTCTCACCACGCATCGGTCTGCCGTGGTGGAAATCTCCGTTAATGAAAGCTGAAAGGCTAAAAAAGGCGGCTACCATGCGTATTGTGAAGGAGAAGTAAGAATGGAATTTCTTCGTTTTGGTTCGTCTATCCCCGGCGGTTATTGGGGATGCTGTGCAGTCTGCATCATCCAGAATTTCAAGGTCGATCCCGACTACAAGGCAAGCATCCAGCTTGTCTCTGGTGACAGCGGGACGCCCGTCATGAAGGGGAGTGACTTCCTGTTCGTCGGCCCGACCTATCGTGATATTTTTAAGGAGCGTATCCGGATCGGTACTTTCTCGTCGACCGACATGCCGAATCACGCGTTTTTCGCCGTCCTGACGGAAAGCCAGATCGCGGGGGGCGTCGGCCGGAAGTGGCTCGAAATCCTCAAGGAAGAAGGCTTCGAGTTCATCCGGACGACTGACAACTCCGTCTATACCGGCCATCAACTGACAGGCCAGTCCAGCCCGCATCCGAACTATATTTTCGGGCTCTTCCGGAACATCAGCGGCAGTCGCATCAAGGACCCGTTCACGCCCCCTAAGGCGTGGACTGACCTCAATCGTGTCGTGCCCGAGGCGTGGGAGGCTATGTCTCCGTCTGATCGTCTCGTCATGGCGGAGCAACAGACGGCCGTTCACACGCAGATGTGGAAAGACCACGGTGCGACGAAGTTTATGACCGAGGCGGAGCTTGTTGAGGCAGGTGCTCCCGTCATCTACGCAGGTTTACGGTCGAAATATCCCCCGCAGTCGAAAGACGCGAGGGAGAAGTTGATCGCTGCTGAGAAGGCGGTGAAGCCCGCCACCGCCTCGGCGTTCCCTGCCACGGTCGCTGTCTCGACAGCCGCCTAGGCAGGCTTGATGGCCACCACCGCACAAGGTCCTTTGAAGTGAACGAGTTCGACTCTCGACGCCTCTAGACCATATCATTGGTAATAACTGCGAGTGTCTGGCAACGCATCAGGCGTCGTCTAAGACTTAATGGGAGGCTGACAGCCTCTCTCCTGTATCAGCCGTCCGACCCGCACGTAGAACGTCTGAGGCTGCATCTACCAAGGTGCGGCCTCTCTCCGTAAAGCGTAGAGGTGGAGGCGAGTGGTGGCCATCAACTATAGAGGTTTCTATGCGAAATGATGAACAAAGATACCTCCTTGCCGAGGCTCTCATGTATTGGAAGTTCGGCTGGTACTTCGAGGCATATGACTGCCTTCGGGACGTTGCTAAATCAATTGATGCGCCGTTGGATGAGGTTTCTACCTCTAATCGGCGTCAACCCAAACGAAGAAAGGAGTTCACAGGTGACGCCAAGGCGCAACAACAACTTTATGAATGAGAGGAAGGTGACGGTCGTTCGAGATACAAATCTCGTCTTCCCGGAACTCTTCATGGAGGTATATGTCGAGGGAGACTCCTTAGAGCAGAAGGCGTTTGCCGAGATGTTCATCCGTGGTCGCTGCACGAAGGCTGACTCGCCCGAGGGAGCGGATCTCGTCGTATTTACAGGGGGTGTCGACGTCGATCCTCAGTTGTATGGCGAGACGAAACATCCTGCGACTTTGTTCAACGCTGAACGCGACAAGCGTGACATGGAGCTGTACAAGTATTGCTACGACAACGGCGTCCCGATGTTCGGTGTCTGTCGTGGTGCCCAGTTTCTCCACGTCATGAACGGCGGCAAGCTTTGGCAGGATATCGACAACCACGTCGGTGACCACGCGATTTATGACGTCAAGGCGAAGCGGACACTGCAGACGGTGTCGTCGGTCCATCATCAGGCGTGCATCTCCAACAAAGCTAACGGTATGGAGGTCATTGCTGTCTCTCATATCGCCCGCAATCGCTGGCAAAACGAGCGGATCAAGGTGCCGGGTCAGATGGAGGATATCGAGGCGTTCTGGTATCCAGACACGGTATGCTTCGGCGTCCAAGGCCATCCCGAGTATCGGGGGTATTATCAGTACCTCCAATGGACACTCGAAAAACTCAAGGAATTGATGGTCGAGAATCCTTATCTCACCCTCCAAGGGAGGTGTCGTCGTCTCCGGCCTGACCTCATCGCTGAGCGCGAGAAGATGAAGAAAGACGCGAGAGAGAAGGAGTTGAATTGATGGGCTACCAAGAGTTCAAAGAGACTGAGTGTTTAGTACGCGAAGGTTGTGGACTCGCCCCTCCTCGTAAGTTCGACTCGTATACCGAGGCTTATCGTTACGCAGTTAAAACCTCCAAAGAGCCTCATTATCTAGGAGGTACAACGCCTGTCCAACTAGTGGTGCGAGAAATACGTAGTACCGTCCGGACGTTCAAAAACGGAGAATTTTGATGTATCACGTAACCTTCCGAGGAGGGAAGATTCATCCTCCGTCGTTTAACACGGATCGTTGGACTAGGGACGAGATCGTCGAAAAAATTCGATCTTCGATAGGCACGAAGTTACCAGACGGACACGTCGTCACAATCGATGATTACGGAGTCTTCGAGCTGGTGCCTCGTAAAATCTCGATGAAGGTGGAGCTAAGCTGATGCCTATCGTTTATTTCGTCGTCTTTCTGTTCTATGTCTTTTGTCTTGTCCATGTCCTGAAGTTCGGTCTGGACCTTACACAAGACAACGACGACAAATGGTATGGTGGTGTGGCGATGTGGTTCGTCTGGTGTATTGGTTGGTTATTTGGGCCGCCTCTCGTGCTGGTCTATATTTGCGGAGTTTTGTGAATGTGTGGTCACGTCGGTATCGCGGGTAAGCTCGAAAACAAAGACGAGCAGACAATGAAGCGATTGCTTCTCTTCGATTATTTCCGAGGTCCGGACAGCACCGGCTTCGCAGCCCTTCGGTCAACCCCGAAAGGTGAGGCGCATCTCTGCAAGATTGCAAGCAACCCTCTCGATCTGTTTGACATGAAGAAGTTCGGCACGGCGCTCAATGCCTTCAACAGCACCGTCTTCCTCGGTCATAACCGTCTCGCGACGAAGGGTGTCGTCAACAACTATAACGCCCATCCCTATCTCTTCGAGAAGGAGGGTGGAGTGATTGTCGGTGCCCATAACGGGACGCTCGACAAGTCGTCTTGGGATGCCATCGAAGACAAGCTCGGTGAGAAGTTTCCGGTCGACAGCATGGCGGTCGTCGCTGCGATTGCAAAGCTTGGCATCGAAGCCACCGTCCCGCTTCTCCAAGGCGCATGGGCGCTTGTCTGGTTCGACACGTCGGACAACACCCTGAACTTCCTCCGAAACAAGGAGCGTCCGTTCTGGTATGCCTATACCGAGAACTTCGATCATATGATCTGGGCGAGTGAGTTTCCGACGATCCGGGCTGCCCTCGACTTGTCTGCCAATCCGTACAAGCTGTACAAGACGGCAGAAGGGTATTCCTACTTCGCGACGAAGGAGGATTGGTGGTATAAGATCGATCTCGATAAGCTCAAGGCGGGTGCGACTGAGCGTCCTAAACCACGTGTCAAGGAGTTGAAGGGAAAGGAGCCGGCCCCGGCGCAGAACTATGCCTGCGGAGGGTACACCCCTTTCAAGAGACAAACACAGGGGATGTCACAAACGAGTTCGACGACGACATCCCATGGGGCTGGTTCGGGGGTGGGTACATCTACCAGTAACGTCACCGTCCTGCCCGGCCTACCCGGCCCGAAGAAGGACGTCACAATCCCCGTCCTGCATCTGACTACGACGGGTGCTCAGCCGTTTGCTGAGTTCTTGACTGAGGAGGAATTCAAAGCGATATCCAAGTATGGGTGTTCGTGGTGTCAGGCGGATGTCTCATATGACGAGCCGGGTGTCCAAGTCTATGTCAATCATGACATGATTCTCTGTCCGTCTTGTGCGGATGAGAATGAGACAAACAGGGTGTACGTCGATGCCTCCCGTCTTGTATGTTAATAATACTACCCGATATGTAAACGGAAGATACTATTACTTAAGGAGTTCTGAAATGCAGGTTGCCAAGCCCGCGATTGACGGGTTTAAGTTCGGGTGTGACCCCGAGTTGTTTGTCCTCGATGCGGACGGCGAGCCCGTCTCAGCCGAGGGTCTTATCCCCGGAACGAAAGAGGAGCCGTACAAGGTCGAGCATGGTGCAGTCCAAGTCGACGGGATGGCTGCCGAGTTCAACATCGACCCGGCGAGTTCTTTCGAGGAGTTCAACGGAAACATCGTCGCCGTCCTGAAGCAGTTGAAAGGCATGCTTCCGACCGGGTATAAACTCCGAGCCGTACCATCCATGGTCTTCTCCGAGAAGATATGGGACGCCACCCCTGACATCGCAAAGGCCCTTGGCTGCACGCCGGACTATGACGCATGGACTGGCGAGGTCAACCCTCCTCCGGAGGATCTCGTCAACCCACGGATGAGGTGTGCAGGCGGTCATATCCACATCGGCTGGACGGAAGGCGAGGAGTTGTCGGATATCCAGCATATCATGAACTGTCGCGATCTCATCCGACAGCTCGACTGGTATCTCGGTGGTTGGTCGGTCCGTGTCGACCCAGATCCTACCCGTCGTCGTTTGTACGGAAGAGCAGGAGCCTGCCGATATAAGCCGTATGGCGTCGAGTACAGGGTCCTTTCGAACTTCTGGGTAGCCGAGAAGGAGGCTCGCCTAACCGTCTGGAATCGCCTCCAGGCCGCGATTGAGGGCATGCGTAAGGAGTTCTATCCTGACCTGGCAAGGAAAGATACCCAGCTCTTGATTGAACGGATCAACAACTCAGAGAGGGACGGACTGTTCGAGCGGAAGTTCCATTTCCCGCTCATTTCCGTCAATAAATAGGAGCTTGTATGGCTGCCGTTTCGAAGGAATATACGAACTTCTACGAGAACATAAAAGAAGCCATGATGCGGCTTCAACATACCGTCGTGATGTATGACGGCTTTCCTTACTATGTCCTGACGATCGATTCGCACAAGCCGGACGGTATCTTCCGTGTCTATATGGAACCACTAGGAGACAAGCGAGGGTCTGTCATCGGCCGTATCGACGGCAACGGTCTGTCGGTGCCTTATGACGGCCCTGACGGCTACCGTGGTCCTGAGATGGATAAATGGCTGGATGCGAACAAAGACTCAGGCGTCATCCGGAAGCAGATGAACTCGCCTCTCTTCAATAAGTTCCGTCCGTTCGATCTCGGTATGTGCAACATCGACGGTAACGTCGTCTATACCGAGCGTCAGCCCCAGCGTCAGACCTACCAAGGTTTGACACAACAGATGGTCTATCAGTTGCCTGTCTCATTGGGGCCAAGACTGTCTGTCACTAAGAATGCGCTGGTCGGGATACAGCACCCGGCATTCAAGGCGTGTGTCCTAGCGGAGCATCCGTCCTACGACGAGTGTATCAAGAACCTACTAGACCCGGAGATTTCGAATGAAGGTGTCGCTTTTAGCCGACATTTCGCCTTGGTTAGGGGTCCTGTTGATACTCTGTTTCTCGCCTACAAGTCCGATATTGTCGGCGCTGTCACGGATGGTTCGAAGACTCTTCGGCTCTCCAAGAGCCATCGTCATACGAGAGAGGTTATCGAAGAGTTGGGCGTCTTTTCGGAAATCAAAATCGCATAAGGAGAAAGAAGTGGATACCGTTTTTGTTGCTCGACGTAACAGCAAGACACCCGGCTTCAACATCGCGTCTATCTTTGATAAGAAGATGGTGACTGGCGAAGTCGGGCTGGAGATCGAAGTCGAGGGTAATAAGTTTCCGAAGAATGAAACGATCGGGAGCGCCATCCCGCTTCCTTGGGTCTATCACAAAGACGGCAGCCTTCGTGGGCAGGACAACGCCGAGTATGTACTCAAGGCGCCGATTAAGTTTGACGCCGTTCCTGACGCGATCAAGATCCTGTGGGACCTGTTCGCGGCGTATGGAAGCAAGCTCGACGTCAGCAACAGGACGTCGGTCCATGTCCATTTGAACGCCCAGAAGTTCCACCTCAATAGGCTGGCGGCGTTCCTCGGTATGTACTTCTCCGTCGAGGAGATGCTCACGGAGTGGTGCGGCGACCATAGGGTTGGCAATCTATTCTGTCTCCGAGCGAAGGACGCGACGGCCATCGTGACTCATTTGAAGAAATTCATTCAGGCGGATGGTTCGTATGAGCTTAGGGAGGGTCTGCACTATGCCGGGTTGAACGCCCACGCGCTCTATAAGTTCGGCTCGATCGAGATCCGGTCGTTGCGGGGATGCACCGAACCCCAAACCATACTTGACTGGGTTGCTATCCTCCGCCGTATCTATGAGAAGTCGGCAGACTTTCCCGATCCTCGTCTGATCCCTGACAGCCTGTCATCTGACGGACCGATGGCATATTTGGACATGGTGCTCGGAGAGCATCGCTCGACGGTGATTAACGGGATCGGATGGACGATCGATAAGGTACGGGGCAGCTTGTATGAAGGCATCAGGCTTGCTCAAGACATCTGCTATTGCAGGGACTGGTCGTTGTACTCTCCGGTGGAGATGAAGTCCGACCCTTTTGGTAGGCCCGCCAAGAAGGTGGCATCGAGTCTTTCTCATCTGGCACAAGCTCTGGTGCAGAACCAAGCCTCATTCAATATGGCCAACCAAATAGGTGACCAAATCTATCAGGTCAATATAAGCACGGCCCCACCACCGCAACCTGTCGGGTGGTCTCTCCCTCATGAGACGATAGACGGTGAACAGGCCTGGGCTAATGAAGAGGTCCCGGAGATGGAGGAAGGGGACGAGGCAGAGGACATGGACGGCGACGAACAGGCGGAGTGATCTGCGACCACAAGGAGTAATTATGCGATTTCGTGTCCTACCATACAAACAAGGAAGTAAGAGTGCGAAGGCGCTCGCCGACGCGCTCGGAGGCAAGGTCCTCAAACTTGAAGGCAGCAAATATCAATATAAAAACGGAGACGTCTTGATTAATTGGGGCCATCCTCTTGATACTATCCCTCAGCCATTCATTCAAAGACTGGCTGGTCTTGATCATATCCTGAATGGGTATGAAATCGACGGCCATTCTGAGGTGAACAAAATCAAGAGCGCGAGTAATAAACTCAACTTCTTCAACAAGTTGAAAGAAGTCAAGCCTGAAATTATTCCTAAGTTCTGGACGAAGAAGGAGGATATCCCTGATGCTGCCTTTCCAATCGTTTGTCGTACTATCCTTGCTGGTCATAGTGGTGCTGGCATCGTTATCGCTGATAATCGTGACGCACTGGTAGGCGCACCGCTCTACGTCCAATACAAGAAGAAGAAGGATGAATATCGTGTGCATTGTGGACAAACGACCGACGGCACCGAGCCTCGACTCATAGCCGTCCAACGAAAAGCTAAACGTGCTGGTGCGGAGAACGTCGACTGGAAAGTTCGAAATCTTGGCGGAGGGTTTATCTACAAGCGACATGAGGTCACTCCTCCGGACGCTGTCATCGACGTGGCAAAGGCCGCTTTTTCGGCGTCGGGTCTCGACTTCGGGGCAGTCGACGTAATCTACAACGAGCATGAAGGTAAAGCTTATGTCCTCGAAATCAACACAGCCCCCGGCCTCGAAGGCCAAACCATCGCCGATTATGCAAGCTTCTTTAAGGAGATGGGTTGAGGGGCGAGATAAAGCTCTGACGGCCGGAGAACGTGCCGCTTTTTACGCTGGATGGGATGCTCGAAAAGAACAGGAATATGGAGGTTTCTACCGATGACTAATCTTACAGTGACACGTTTCTTCTGGATCAGCACGGCCCTTCTCTACCTCTGGGTCCTCGCCTTGACGGTCCTGCTGGTGAAATAATCCTTGACAAACGGGACAGGATAGGGTATAATCGGTGTATAGGGTGCAGGTAGTCACCTCGCCCTCCTTTTCTTTCTTGTCTTTGTTCAATCACGCAGGACGTGGTTCTCCCAGAAACTATGGGGGTAGGGGGCTTCTTTCTCTTCTTTCTTTGAAGAACATAATAATAAGGTGTTATCTATGAAGTGTCATATCTGTGACCGGGACTTATCAGACAAAGAAACTATCTACAACGAGGACCTCCAAGCCTACGAGCCTTGTACCACCTGTCTCGATATAGCTCTCGATGCCGCCTATTGCAACGGCTTCTCGATTGAGCATGACGAAATCCCCACCCTCGATGCAGACTTCGATACCCGTGTCGAGTATACGGAGTTTCCTCTGTCTGGCGGATTGTATGAGCCGTATGAGTAATCTTCGTCTCAAGCGCCTGCTATGGTTGGCGTACAACTGTGGTAACTGCAAGGCGTTCTACTCCAAATACTGTCAACTTCCGTCTGAGTACGGATCGTGGCAGCTAGGTCATTACTGGTTGTCTAACGAGGGTATTCGAAAACTTCAGGAGCTGTCATGAATGGAAGAACCTGGGTCTATGCCGACCCGCATTTCTATCATAAGAACATCTGTAAGTTCACGAACTACGACGGCTCACCCCTCCGACCTTGGGATGACGTCGAACAGATGAATGAGGATATGATCGGATGGTACAACGAACTTGTAGACGCAGGGGACCGTGTGTATATCCTAGGCGACGTCGCCTTCTCGAAAAAAGATATGTGGAATAGCGTTGGTCGGTTGAAGGGACGGAAATGTCTTATCCCCGGCAACCACGATCCAAAGAGTTTGAAGACATACATCGATGTATTCGATGACGTCCGAGGCTACGTCCAGCGTTCTGGCTTTATCATGTCTCATATACCTATCCATCCGGGCAGTATGGGCCGATGGAAGGTGAACATCCATGGTCATCTTCATAACAACTTCGTCGAAGATACGCGGCTTGATCTTGCACCAAGAACGCCCGACCACCGCTATTTCTGTGCGTCGGTCGAACGGACGAACTTCCGTCCGATACTCCTCGACAAGATACTGGAACAGGTCGGACTGAAATGAGACAAGGAAACGTCTTCTCGCAATGGGTGAACCGCTATCATGAAATAGCAGACGGTCGGCAAGGTAATAACGACGCCTGGCTGCGGGTTCCGTGGGAGCTTCAAGAAGAATGGTCGAAGTATAAGACCGTCGATTGGGTCGATAATCGCGACGGAACCTTTACTCTCATTCCGAAGGAAACGACATGAAGACGTACAGAGACGCTATTAATGAGGTAGCACGATCGATGTATAATCGATGGATGTCGGGTGCGGACGTGATCTATCCCGAGTCGCATCTCCTCATTGCGTTCATTTACAATAAAAAATCCTCGGATGTTTACAACGCTATCATGGATGCGTTTAAGACCAAGAAAGCGAATAGACCATGAACGCCGTCCTGAAATATATGTGCCTATGCAAGCATTGGTCGGTCACGTGGGCGGATCACGTCCAACACATGAGAAAATGTAGAACCTGTAAAAGGTCGATGAAGGAGATGGATGAGCAAATTCGTCCGACATGACAGCTGTCCGAAGTGTGGAAGCGAAGACAATCTCGCCGTCTATGACGACCACGAGTACTGCTTCTCGCAAGGCTGCGATTACCGAAAGAACTATAACAAGAAAGGTAACCGAGAAATCACCGAAGAAAGAAAAGAAAGTCGACTGACGCCTCTCCCCCTCAAGACAATGCCTGCCTTGAAGAGCCGAGGATTGGATACGGCTTCGATCAATAAGTACAAGATTACGGTCAACACCAACCCCGACAGCGACATCGAGTGTGTCTTCCCTCTCTTCGACTGTGAAGGCGAGGGTATGCACATAGCAAACCAGGTACGGCGAGCCGGTAAAGCTTTCCACACCGAGGGCGATATGTCTCGGGCGGGGTTGTTTGGTCAGAACTTCTTCCCGGCGGGAGGAAAGTCGATCACAGTGACGGAAGGGTATTATGATGCTGCTTCAGCATTTCAGCTCACCGGCTCGCGCTACCCGAATGTGGGTGTTATGTCTGCCGCTTCCGCGAAGAAAGAGATTGTCCGTAACTTTGAATATATCGACTCGTTCGAGAAAGTTGTTCTTAACTTTGATAGTGATGATCCTGGACAGAAAGCCGCTAAGGAAGTCGCGCAACTCTTCGCGCCCGGTAAGGTCACGATCCTCAAGCTTGAGAAGGCAAAGGATGCCAACGACTACCTGAAGAGCGGATGGGCGAAGGAGTATATCAATGAATGGTTTCGCAGCCCTCCGTACATGCCTGACGGCATCCAGCTTGGCTCTGACCCGGCCCTCATCGAAGAGATTATCAAGTATAAAGAACCCCGCTCCGTACCATATCCGTGGGATGGCCTCAACCAAAAGACCTACGGAATACGAACTTCTGAATTGGTTCTACTCACGGCTGACACGGGAGTTGGAAAGACCTCTGTTTGCAAAGAGATTGAATATTCCCTCCTAACCCATCCTGATTTGGTTGCTGAGGGCGCGGGTGTTGGCTTCCTCCATCTCGAAGAACCGAAGCGAGACCTCGCTCTAGGGTTGATGTCTGTCCACAACAACAAGCCATACCACTTCCCGGACGTCGAAAGGACAGAAGAGGAGCTACGAGATGCTTATAAAGCAGTCCTTGACACTGACCGTGTCGTCATATGGGATCATTTTGGTTCTAATGATATCGATGTTGTTCTGGCCAAAATACGCCATATGGCCGCTCTTGGTTGTCGGTACATCTTTCTGGATCACCTTTCCATTATTGTTAGCGATCAGTCTGGCGATGAACGGAAGCAGTTAGACGAGATTAGTACGAAGATCAAGACACTGACGATGAATTTAGACATCGCAGTAGTGTGTGTCATTCATATCAATCGTCAAGGTCAGGTCCGTGGTTCTGCCGGTCCCGAGCAGGTGGCGAATATCATTCTTCGTCTCGAACGTGACAAGAAAGAGTTGAACGAATGGCGACGGAACATCACTAAGATCACCGTCGAGAAGAACCGGAAATTCGGTCGGACAGGCCCGGCCTGTTATTTATACTACAACGAGGTGACAGGACGACTAGAAGAGTTGTCGAAGGAGCTGGCGTACGAGTATGAGAACGGAAGCACCGGAGCCGGACATGAGTTCGGTGCATACGCCGCATAGGAGAAATGATTGTATCTTGATTGGCACAACCTCAATAGAGATGCCTACGTAATTGACATAGAGACTGACGGCTTAGACGCGACCCGAATATGGGTTCTATGCTGGCGAAACGTCAAGACAGGAGAGACAGGTGAATGTAAAAGCATATCTGAGATCAAAAGCTTCTTCGATCAAACGAGTGGCGGACTGTATGTTGGCCACAACATTCTTAAGTTCGATGCTCCAACTCTGGTGCATCTCGTGGACGGGGTCAGCCTCGGTGCTGCTAATTGTATTGACACTCTCGTCCTTAGCACTCTTTACTCTCCTAGCTTGCCTGGCGGTCATAGCCTTCAATCTTGGGGTGGACGGCTAGGTAAACCTAAGATAGAGTTCGATGACTGGTCGCGCCTGACACCCGAGATGGTAGAGTATTGCCATCAAGACGTCGCAATCACTGCCGAACTCTTCGTCAGGCTTATCAAGACGCTGAGGAAGATTGGCTTCTCGGAGAAATCGGTCTGGATACAACACCACTTCACTGTTCTTCTAGACAGGCAGCATAGGAATGGATTTTATTTTGATGGTCATAGGGCACTGGGATTACTTACGTCTCTGCGTTCTAGGCAAGCTGAGCTGGAGGAACTGATCCATGTCGCTTTCCCACCGCAACTTGAGGAACTCGCCCACTACAAGCTCGCTCGTAAAAAGAATGGCGAATACAGCAGCCAATATCTCCGACACCGTCAGTTGTATGAACTCGTCGAGATTGATCCCGACGGATCGTATCGCGTTTTTGGACGAACTCCTTTCAACATTGGTTCTCCTAAACAACGAGTTGAGAAACTCAAATCGTTAGGATGGGTCTGCAAAGAGTTCACCGAGAAGGGTGGTGAGACTCCCTTCATAAAAGGGAAGCTCGCCCCTTCATTAGAGAAGTTCTTAGAGACGCACGACATACCAGAGGTCCATCTCATTGCGAAATGGATGTCGATAGGTGGTCGTGCCAACATGATCGGGACATGGTTAGATGCTTGGAACGAAGAAGACTCCTGTATACATGGTAAGCTGTTTGTTGCAGACACCCTTAGGCTTCGACATCAATCTCCTAACACAGCCAACATCCCCGCCGTACGGACAGCTAAAGGGGGCGGCGTCCTGCGTGGCGAAGAAGGATATTACACGTATGAAGCTCGTGATTTATGGTGTGCTAGACCTGGACGAATGCTTGTCGGTACTGATGCGGCAGGTCTTGAGCTACGAATGCTTGCTCATTACCTTAACCGCCCAGATTTCACAGAGCAGGTAGTCAATGGTGATCCCCATCAGTACAACGCCGATCTTGTTGGTATTACCCGGCCACAAGCCAAGACGCTTATCTATGCCGTGTTATATGGGGCAGCCCCACCTAAGGTTGCAAAGACACTCGATATCTCAGTCGGAGAGGCTGCGAATATTAGGACGTTGTTTCTCGAACGTCTGGGTGTCGGAACTCTCATAAATGAGTGTCAGAAGGAGCAGAGAAATGGAAGAGTCACACTCGTCGACGGCAGTAAGGTGGTATGTCCGAGTCCACACGCTGCACTCAATTATCGACTCCAAGGCGGAGGAGCAAGGGTCATGGCTCTCGGTGCTATCCTTCTTGAGAGAAGCCTGCGCAAATATGCCCTCGACAGTCTTAAGGTTGGAGATATTCATGACGAGTGGCAATATGACGTCCACCCTGAACATGCCGATCCACACGGCGAACTCGCTGTCCAAGCTATTAGAGAGGCTGGGAAGAAGCTTGCCCTTAATGTACCGCTCGATGGCGAGTCTAAGAAAGGACTGACATGGGCGGAGACCCACTAGATAAAGTCGACTGGACGCTTCCGGGGATGGAGAAGTTCTCGGAAGCCGATATCCGCTTTCTCAAGAAAACTATTACTGATGAAGACCTGGTAAACAGTATTCATTGTCTAGGCTGGGCTCTATGGCCCACGACAAACCGTGGTTATTATAACGAGGATGTCTTGCGTAAACTCGCAGATTTTATTGAGATTCAGAACAAACCTTTTTGGGACGAATACGATAAACACTGTGAAGAATATTTCAAAAATAATAGTTGACATTCTCGTAAAATAGTGTATAATAGGTGTATAGGGTATGGGTGAATACGCAGAATATGCTCTTGAATCTTTTATGAATAGAGGAATGCGTTTTCCCTCTCACTCCTATTCATCCAAGAAAAAGAAAAAGGAAGACCATAAGAAAATGGCTGATCGTGTTACAGTATTCGTTCCGGGCGTCGTGTTCTGGGCGAAGGTTATTGGTGAACCCCGTCTCAACTACGAGAAGGACGGACGTGAATGGACGTATGACTTTGTCCCTGACGACACGTCATTCCTGAAGGAGCATCGACTCCTCGACCGCCTGAAGGAAGCCCGTGAGCCTATCCCTGGTCCATATCTCCGGATGCGTAAGTCGGAGCTGACTAAGGACGGTGAGAAGAACGAGCCGATCCGTATCTATGACGCCGACAATAACGCATGGGACAACCGCCTCCTCGGTAACGGTACTCGTGTCGTCGCGAAGCTCGCAATCGTCGACTACGGTAAGGGTAAGAAGAAGGGTATCTATACGACCGCCCTTCGTGTCGAAGACCTCGTACCGTTCGAGACGAACGAGTTTGGCGGGTATGACGGCGGCAAAGCCGAGCCTGAGGCTAAGGCTAAGCCGAAAGGCAAACCTCAGACCATCCTCGAAGAACTCGACGAAGGTCTCGACGACGACATGCCTTTCTGACGACCCCTCAACGTCTAAGAGACGGTCAGTTTAGAGGCTTACCGTTTCACAGGTAGACCGGGTGGTATGTGTATATTCGCTAAAGGCGGTTGACGCTTGGAGTTTTGAGTACACCATACCCGGCTGATCTGTGGATGAGTGGGCTACCCCCAGTAAGAATAGTCCTGTAAGGAAGACCAAGCCGTTCGAGTCGGCGGGACAAAACGCCCACACAATATTCCCTCTCTGCTATCGAAAGAGGCTTCGAGCCTCGACTGGTGGTACAGTGAATGGTAGGATAAGGTGTCCGAAAGATGGGCACGAGGGCCTCCGCTTATTTCTAAACCGTCGTCTGACGACACAGCGTAATCGATCGAGGCAGTGGGCTCCCGGAGTAACCGGGGAGTGAAGGGCTTACCACACCTGACGGTTTAGTTAAGAGGTCTATGTTCAAACGAAAACCAAAGACATACCTTCTTCGGGCTGTCGTCGCAAGGACCAACCTTGATACGATTGATCTGACTGTCCATGCTCCTGACGAGCACACAGCCTATTCGATAGCGAGACAGGTACTCGATAAATTCCCCGAACCACACGGAGAAGAGGGCGTCCCGTCCTGTTACGTCCGTGAAAGAGAATACGGCAGGCCAGAACTCCTGAGCCTCCTAGAACAAGAGGACGAGGGAGCTGCCTAAATTAGAAGACTTGCCGCGCGACATCTACGCGCTATTCAATCCGGACGAACACCATGAGTGCAACGAAGAAAACCTTACCGAGTTTGCAGAGAACGTCAAAGGACTCCTACGACAAAGGCTGGCCCAGCGACCCGATGCCGATCCCGCCCTTCGGTTTTCCAGCCTGGGTAAGCCAGACCGACAACTCTGGTTTGACCTACACCCGGAGCCCGGAACGAAAGAAAGGCTCCTCCCTAAAACCTATCTGAAATTCCTGTATGGAGATTTGATTGAGCAACTCGTCCTTTTCCTCGCAAAAGAGGCTGGCCATTCTGTCGAGAGAACTCAAGAAGAGGTTGAAGTCCTCGGCATCAAGGGTCACATTGATGCTGTTATTGATGGGACCGTCGTGGATGTTAAATCCGCAAGCTCTTTCGGCTATAAGAAATTCGAAGACAGGCGGGTAACAGAGGACGATCCGTTCGGGTATGTCGCTCAGCTCTCAGGCTATGCCGACGTCCTTACCCCCGGACAGCCTGCCGCCTGGGTTGCTAACGACAAGGTGGCAGGAGACATCTGTGTCTCTCCCCTCTCGTCTATCGTCATCGCCCACCATAAACCTGCCGAGCGTATCGAGCACCTCAAGAAAGTCATCGACAGTGAAACTCCTCCGCCGCTGTGCTACGAACCTGTCCCTGACGGTCTTAGCGGTAACACTAAGTTACCTACTCCTTGCAGTTATTGTGCTCATAAGCGTCGGTGCCATCCCAATCTACGTGTCTACTCATACTCGACAGGTCCGAGGTTTCTCACGAAAGTTGTTAAGGAGCCTAACGTACCGGACATAACTAAGAGTTTCTGGCTGGAATGACCCCTCAGGAAAAATCGAGAGCAAATCACCTAAGGAGTAAGTATGGGATTACCCTTGAGCAGTACAACCACCTCTTTCAAAAACAAGACGGATGCTGCGCGATTTGTTCACAACACCATTCTCAATTCAAGACCAGACTCGCAGTGGACCATAACCACGTCACAGGAGAAATCAGAGGACTCCTCTGTAATTACTGTAACCATAGAGTTGTTGGGCGTCATAGAGACCCAATTCTTCTTCGGCGGCTTGCCGACTACGTCGAGCAAGGGACAGGATGGTTCGTCCCAAAGCGAAAACGACCAATAAAAAGGAGCAAAAGAAAATGATAACCCTCCTACCTTACGTGTTCTACACGTTACCCTTTCCATTGCTGGTGTTTGCTTAATGGCAGATCGTAAGATACTCGTTCTCGACATTGAGACGAAGCCAGCAACCGCCTACGTCTGGCGTGCCTATGACGAGAATATCGGCTATGAGCAAGTCCTTGATCCGGGTGGGATGATCTGTTTCGCTGCTAAGTTTGTCGGCAAGCCTGAGGTTTACTTCTATTCCGAGTGGACTCACTCTCGTTATGAGATGGTCAAGGCCGCCCACGATCTTCTGTCAGAGGCAGACGCAGTAGTCACCTACAACGGCGACAAGTTCGACATCCCGAAGCTGCATGGTGAGTTCATTCTTACTGGTTTGACTGCCCCTGCCCCTGTCACCTCGATCGATGTCATCAAGACGATCAGGAAGTTTGGCTTCTTGATGAACCGTCTGGCTTATATCGGCCCTCTGTTGAAGGTAGGATCGAAGGTCAAGCACGAAGGTTTCGAGCTATGGGCGAAGGTTATCCAAGGCGACGACCGAGCCCGTAACAAGATGAGGAAGTATAATGAGCAAGACGTCGTTCTCCTTGAGAAACTCTATCTCAAAATCCTTCCATTCATCCGTAACCATCCCCATCTCGGTACTTCAAAACACGAGTGCGGGGCGTGTGGAAAGAATAACACCCATAGTCGCGGTTATCGCCGGACAAAACATTATAAGATACAGCGTATCCAGTGCCAAGACTGTGGCTCGTGGAGCGACGGAACCAGGACCAAGATTACATAATGGAAGACGTTTACGACTTGCTTGCACGAGACCTGATGAATAACGTCGATCTCGATTACGGTATGGCGATTCTAGTCGTGGAGTTCCTGCAAGACAACGACTTCATCGATTATGACACCTTGAAAGAGATTTATATCTATGACGAAGAAGATTGATCCTGTCCTTCAGAAAATCCTAGAAGAAGAGCATAAGAAGGAATATACGAATGACTCGCCGGAGGATGTCGCGAAGGGTGCCATCAAATATGACGGTGGAAAGGCTCCAGTATTTAGGGGCGCAATCGATTACTTCCCTCGGGCAATTAGCGCAGTTGCCTCGGTCTCCCTTTTCGGAGCTAATAAATATGCTTGGAAAGGATGGGAGCGAGTTCCAGACGGATACAATCGATACTCTGACGCAATGGTACGACACCTTATCTACGAAGGAGAAGGAGAAGTTCTGGACCCTGATAGTGGACTTCTTCATGCTGCACACGCCGCATGGAACGCCCTCGCGCGTCTTGAACTCCTCCTCAAAGAGCGAGAGTCTCAGGTTTGATAGTGGTTGCTGATGCCATACATTCAGAATAGGTGGGCTCGCTGGGAGTTGGAGGATGAGAACAGTCATCCAAAAACCCCCGGTGAGTTGAACTACATCTTAACTATGATTATCAACAACTATTGGCAAACAAACGGCGGCTATCGCGCTATTAACGATATTGTTGGGGCCTTGGAGGGGGCCAAGCTTGAGTTCTATAGACGCGTGGCTGCTCCGTATGAAGACCAGAAAATCAAGGAAAATGGTGATGTTTACTAAGAAAGTCTATATCGCAGGCCCTATGTCAGGCTACCCGGAGTTCAACTTCCCTGCATTTTTTACTGCGGCTGAGAAGCTGCGTAGCGCTGGATGGTCTGTCTTTAATCCTGCCGAGAAGGAAGACGAGAAGGGCCTCGACCCGGAGGCGTATAAGACAGGCGATGCGAAAGGTGCCATGCAGGCGGGTTTCAATTTCCGTGAAGTCTATACCTGGGACGTCAATAAGGTCATTGAAAGTGATGCGATTTACATGCTACCCGGTTGGGAGCAATCCCCCGGAGCGCGTGGCGAACACGCCGTCGCATGTGCGATGCAAAAGCATTACCCAGACTATCAAATTATTTATGAGGCAGCCTAAGTCTTGAAAAGCTTTTGGAAGAAAATAAGAGCGCGTCTAGCGCCTAACATTGAAGAACAGATGAAGGTGTGGGACGACGAGGAGTGTCTGATGAACTTCCTCCGTTTCATTCCTCGTATCGGGATTGGTGTCGAGTTTATCCAGAATGATGTCGGTTTCATCACCCATCAACTCCTGAAGATACACTGCGGCAATCACGTCTTTGCGTCTCATCCTCGTGAACTCGACTGGCCACTAGAGCCGGTCGCCTTCCCGGAAGAGCATGAGGAGAAGCTGCATTGAGTATGCCTCCCTATATTACTCGTGAGGACAGAGTGAAGGAGTTCCTGGCTGCTAGCCGGGAGCCCTCCTTTGAGGTTGTCTGGAACTGCTACACCGAAGAGAACATCGAGATGAAAGAAGCGGCAGAAGAGTTTCATATGACGCTCGTCGATCCTGACGCGACTATCGAAGACAAGGCTGCCGCCCGTGCCGCCTTCGTCAAGGAAGTAGCTGACGTCCAGTACGTCCTGTCTCAGCTTGCTATCTTCTATGACATCGATCTTCAAACTGCCTTCAATCGTGTCGCTACTAACAACATGACGAAGGTCCAAGACGGCAAGATCGTCTATCGTGAAACTGACGGTAAAATTCTAAAACCAGAAGGCTACGAAAAGCCCGACATGCGAGGTCTATAGTTTGAACAATCCTTTCCCGAGCGTCTACGAAGAGTTTATTTATAAGAGCCGCTACGCCCGTTGGTTGGACAAAGAAAATCGGAGAGAGAATTGGAATGAAACAGTTAATCGTCTTGTTAACTATTATCGGATTTGTTCTGATCTGGTCGGCGTCGATGGAGATTTTGAAAGCATATACGATGCTATCTATAATCTTGAGGTAATGCCTAGCATGAGGGCGTTGATGACGGCAGGCCCGGCCCTCGATCGTTGTCACGTCCCGGCTTATAACTGTGCATATCTTCCTGTCGACTCCCCTCGCTCGTTTGACGAGGCGATGTACATCCTGATGTGTGGGACGGGTGTAGGTTATTCAGTAGAAAGTAAATATGTCGATCAGCTTCCCCGAATTAGCGAATCTTTTGAAGACACTGATACCGTCATTAGAGTTGCAGATAGTAAGGAAGGATGGGCAAAATCTTTCCGGGAGTTGGTCTCGCTTCTCATTGCAGGGCAAATACCACGGTATGATACTTCTGGAGTGCGGCCTGCCGGAGCAAGACTCAAAACATTTGGAGGCAGAGCTTCGGGACCCGCGCCTTTGGAAGACCTCTTCCAATTTGCTATCAACCTATTTCGGAGTGCCGCTGGTAGGCGTCTTACATCCCTGGAATGTCACGACCTCATGTGCAAAATCGCAGACATCGTCGTCGTCGGAGGCGTTCGACGTTCTGCAATGATCTCTCTCTTTGATTGTACCGACGACAGGATGGCGACATCCAAGTCCGGTGCATGGTGGGAAGCCAATGGTCAGCGTAGGCTGGCGAATAACAGTGCGGTATACGAGAACCGGCGGCCTGACATTGGCTTCTTCATGCGGAAGTGGAAAGAGTTGTATGACAGTAAATCGGGAGAACCCGGCTTCTTCAGCAGGTACGCTTGCCAAGGAATTGCTGCCAGAAATGGACGCCGTGATCCATCATATGATTTCGGTACAAACCCTTGTTCAGAAATCATCCTCCGACCATATCAGTTCTGCAACCTCACGGAGATCGTGGTCCGAGCTACAGACGACCTTGAGAGTCTTAAACGAAAAGCTAAGGTTGCTGCAATCCTCGGTACAATTCAGTCCACGTTTACCGACTTCAAATACCTAAGGAAGATATGGCGTGATACGTGCAATGAAGAACGTCTTCTCGGGGTTTCTCTCACAGGCGTTTGTGACAACCTCGCTCTCTTGGGACAGTCTGAAGTCCTCAATGTCCTACGTCAAGAGGTACTCCAAACAAACATCGAATGGGCGGCTCGTCTCGGGATTAATCCTAGTGCCGCTACTACTTGTGTTAAACCTAGTGGGACTGTCTCTCAGCTTGTTAATTCTGCTTCTGGATTGCATACTCGTCACTCTCGCTATTATCTTCGAACTGTCCGCGCGGATAACAAAGACCCTCTTACGGTCTTCCTTAAAGACGCTGGTGTATATTGGGAACCAGACGTCATGTCATCCGGAAACACAAGTGTTTTCTACTTCCCAATCAAAGCCCCCGATGGAGCAGTAACTAGAGATGACCAAGGCCCAATCGAAGCCCTCAATCTTTGGAAGCATCTCCAAGAGAATTGGTGTGAGCATAAGCCGAGTGCGACTATCAACGTCAGAGAAGAGGAATGGATGGACGTTGGTTCTTGGGTCTATCGTAATTTCGATCTTCTCTCAGGAGTTTCCTTCCTACCGCATGACGGAGGTAGTTATAAGCAGGCTCCGTACCAAGAGATAACAAAAGATGAATACGAGAAGTGGCTCAAAGACCACCCGACTCCGGATATTGATTGGTCGAGACTTACTGAGTACGAATCATCCGATGGTACAACAGGTTCTCAAGAACTTGCGTGTAGCGGCGGAGTCTGCGAAATCGTCGAAATAGGGAGACCAAGTTATGACGGATAATTATATGTATGGTGATATGTCAAAGGAAACGGAGACTGAGGTCACTATTTCAAAAGAACGTTATGACGAACTGCTAGAGATCGAGCGATGGCAAGAAGCCCTCGACGCGGCAGGCGTTGATTGTTGGACCGGCATCGAGTTCGCCCACGAAATCTTCGATACATTCAACAAGGCGTAGGTACTAAAAAAGCCCCCTAAGCGTTATGCCTAGGGGGCTTTCTTTTTATTTGGTGATTGTGTTATTCGAGACAGAGATCCCACCCGAGTATCGGATGAGTGGATAGCCTCCCGTCCCTTGCTTGATGACGTTATCCGTAATTGAGCCGGTGACGTTATTCAATCCTACGAAGTTCGGATAGTTCGCCTGGATGTGGGTGTTCCGCCTGACGACGATGTTCGTCTGCGGAGTTACCGCGAAGCCGAAGTTATCGATGCCTTGCGTCGCCCCCTCAATCAGGTTGTCTTGGATCGTGACGTCCGAATTACCAGACTGTAGCTGGACAAAGTCCGGATGGGCCTTGTACGCGTGCCTGGCGTCATGGACGTGGTTCTTCTCGATCAAGACATTCGAGCTGTTCCATACCTTCATCGAGTCGGCACCGAGACCGTGGAAGTCTGAGTTCCTCACGACGAGGTTCTTAAAACTCCCGAGAGTCAGGCCGTCGTAGAGGTTCGCCACCTCGACGCCGTCAAGGACCGTCCCGACATTCGTTCCCGTCTTCGGGTAGACGCCAGTCATTGTCTGATCGATGCCCATGAAGTGGACACCAATCAGTTTCAGATTGACCGTGTTCTCTGGCTTGAGGAGATAAGTTCCCTGAGCCTGGGCCGCCTTGCCTTTGAAGGTGACTCCCTTGATCGTCAGGTTGCTGACGTTAGAGACCGAAGCAAAGGCTGAGAAGACAGCCCCCGGCCCACCCTGGAGAGTCACCTCTGAGATGTAGGCTTTGTTAGCCAGCCCGAGACTATAGTTCCCGTCGGCTAGCTGGAAGACTTCTCCGCCTTTCGCGTTGTTAAGCGCGGCATCCATCTCTGCGTCATTCGCAATCGCGACGACAGACGGATTAGGCGTGGTCGGAATGTATGGAGTGCTGCCGTCTCGACAAACGAGTTGGGCAGACGCAGAGACTGACAGAAGACCGATTAATACTGTCAGAAATTTCCTCAATGAGTTACTCCCTTCATCCATTCAATAATCTGGACGATAGTTCCAATTATACCAGTCCCGAGGAGGGCCGAGGCTAGAAGAAAAGCCCCGGTCCCTTTATTTCTCAGTGCAATCAAGTCATCGAGCTTGTCCTCGATATCTTGGAGACGTTCGAGTTTTGTCTCTACGACAGCAAGACGCTCCTCTACAGTCACTTAAACTCCTCCCATGACGGTGTTTCTGCCTGAGTCGTGGCAGCTTCTGGTTGAGGCTCGGCAGCTTTCTTAGGAGTTCTCGGAGCGTTAGGATCATAGGTCTGCATCGGTATACCGAAGAAACCAGGGACTGACATTTCCGCAGCCTTCCCGAAGTCCTTCTTCTGGTCCTTCCAGACATCATAGAAGTCTTGGAGGAACATAGGAGCGAAGCTCCCGATTGCCGACGTGGCCGTCACTGGTTGACCGACGACGTTCTTACCAACCCGTAAATCGATAGCCGTTCCGGGAACCGGGGCAAGCTTCGTCCTTACGAATGTAGCTAGGGCGTCATAGGCAGTCTCGGCTTTGAAGCCTTTCCCGTACTCGACGACCTTCCCTTTCGAGTTGGTCTTTGCGTTGGCCACCAGACGAGCCGACAGCACAATCAAAGGATCGAAAGAACCAAGCGTTCCGTACCGGGTGTTACCTACCTTCACCTTCATGAAGTCAGACGACTTCGGGTCGGTGCTGACCTCCGCCCCCATCATCTTAGCGATACCGGCGACAGTCAGAGCCATACCGCCCATAGCGGCAAAGTTCTTCATGTATTCGGTACGAACGACAGGATTGAGAGTCGTGTAAGTGCTAGGCCGCATCCATTGTGTTAAAAGATTGACACGGGAAGCCAGCAGACGAGGGGAGAAGAAGAGGCCGCTAAGCCACGGCCCAGACTGAGAGAACCGTCCGAGATCACCACGACCAGTCGCGTTATTGACGTAGGTTGCGATGTCCTTGACGAACTTCTCGTTCTGGAGTTTCGTCTCTATACTCATCTTAGGGTCAGTCGAGATTACGCCTGCGTCCTGAGACTGCTTCAGCAACCGATCGAAGGTATCAGCCCGGAGCTTGTTGAGGAAGCCGTTAAAGCCTCGCTCAGACATGGCGACGCCCGGTATTTTCTTACCCCATTCTGACTGAAAAGCTTCTTCTCGGCTGGTCAACTCACTATCGATGTCAGTCAGACTAAGTCCAGACTTCTCCATCAACTCATATGTCGGGCGTTCTTTGATGCCTGCCATGATGTCTTGATAGACGTCTTCGCTTTTCAGCGACTTGAACATCGTACCGAAGCTCCTCCAGAAGCCTTTCGTCCCAATAAGGAACAGGCCCTGGTTGAACGGAGCCGAAAGGTCGATAGACGACATCACCGTCCTAGGAAGATTGAGGAGGTTAGACAACACCCTCATGTTCTTCTCGACAGCCTCTTGCTGCTTCTTGCCTTTCGCGACTGCATCGACGAAAGCCTGACGGCCCTCGGGAGTAGTCAGATCGGCGTGAGGAAGCATTCGACGCATCTGGTCAGTCAGTGCTTTGTCGCTTCCGACTTCCATCTTGAGTGAGTTCAGGACACGACCGGCATTGCTTACGACGTCATCGATTGACTGCATGACGTTAGCCAGTCTTTCCTGCTCTTTAGCGAGAAGATACATCTCACGTTCGGAGAGATTGTCTTTATGGCTCAGGTCCCATATACGGTTCATCGATTTGACAGCAAACTGACGAGCAGCCGTCAACTCAGGCACCTCTGAACCTCTCGCTAGATTTTGAACAATCTTGCCGGGGTTCTTAAGGCTACCTGCCTTGTCGATCCATTCACCCCAAGACTCGGGGTTCTTCTCTGGTGTATTCTCTGCAAGAATGTCTTCGACGTTTCGGTTGGTACGATAAGCGCCAATCAAGGCCTTGCCGTTTCCTTCCTCGTCAGCGACACCACGGAGAGGACCTTTCGAGTCACCCATCCGACGCATCATGTATCGATTGGCAGACTTAATCGCGAGTTCTTGTACCCGGCCTGCGCCAGCACCAGACCTACGATAACCACCAAACCTCTCGATCTCAGGATACTTCTCGGCAAGGTCAAGCATGGCTTTACGCAGCTCACCCGGACCTAGACGATTAGCCTTAGTCGAGAATTGATCGATAGCAATCTCAGCAGTGCCGTTGTCGATAGCCATCTTGATAGGGATGACTTCGCCAGACTTGCTCTTGTATTCGAGGAACTTCGTGCCGTCTTTGGTCTCTTTGACCTCAGTGAACGGAGAAGTCTTAGGAGCAGAGTTTAACTCACGAGTCCGATTGACCCAATCTATGTCGTCTTGTGGCGTCTCGATGGTAACCCCGTCATGCTCAAGGCCAAGCCGTCTACGACGAGCCTGATCTACCGCATAACGGAAATCAACCTGTTTCAAAGCACGCTGGAGTTGTTCTCCGTCGTAGCCATACTGACGAGCGACAGCCTTGACGTCTTCGTTGTAGGGCGATAGCGAGTAACGCATGCCCTTACCAGAAGCGGCAGACTTCGTCCCACCCGTGATGTTCTCATGAGCTTGAGCAAGGATCGTGTCGATCTCACGCTGGGTGTAATCGACCTTCAATCCCATCTTACGGGCTGAGGCTTTGACGTAGTTCTTCAGACGGTTAGAGAAAGAGACCGGCAGAGCGCCCTTCTCACTCTGTTCGGCCAGGACTTCCTCAGCCGCACGGGCGGTGCGATCGAAGTCATCGGCGTAATCGTCAGGGTTTTTCTTCAACCACGCGTCGACTTTCCGACGAAACATCGGGCTGTCTTTATAGAACGAGTTCAACGTGCTATCGAGACCGTCCTGAAACTTCTGAGCGAGGCCGAAGTGACCGAGCCCCTCATGGAAGACGACGGTGTTCGTCATCTCTTCTGGCGTCAGATCGCGAAGCTTCGCCTCGTCTTCAATTGCCTGAGTATTCAGTCTGATCTTGCCAGTCTCGGCGTCATAGACACCCATGGCTCTCGGATTGACGTCCTCTAGGTCATCGAAGTTATGGTGGACCTCGATCTCTGGAGCATTCTTCCAGTCTTTAGTCGTCTCGTTGACGTGATCAACAATCCCTTGGACGTTCTCAGGGGTTTTGTATTCCGGAGCCGGTTCAGAGGCTGCCTTAGCCTCAGGCTCAGGAAGATCAAGACCGAGTTGCTGAGGAGGACGATCCAATGGCAGCTCACGCTGACGATAGTCGAGATCAGGCTCAGCCGACTTTCCTTTCGTAAACGCTTCAGCCTCAGCCGAGAGTTTACTCTCAGGCGAAGGCGGGTTATTCAATTGAAGGCTATGCTGCTCTTCGAGCGGAAGGTTACCTTGCTCATAACGAACACGAGGATCGATAGGAGCACCGGCGTCACGCTTCTTTACGAACTCGGACACCGCGTCAGGATCGATGTGACCACCAACCTGCTTAACCTCGTCGAGGATTTGTTCGGCACTTCCATTCTTGAACAGGCTCTGGAGTTCGGCTTCCGTCTGAGGACTGAACCGATGAGGACCGACGATACCATGAGACAGACCGGCGTCAGGCATCGCCTCAGCCAAAGCAAGGATGGCTTCACCCGGATGGATCGAACGGGTCAAATCGCCCGTTGGACCTTCGGGGGTCATACCCTGCCAAGCCTTCTCGACACCAGCAGCACCCATCTCAGTCAACGCCTGCATACCAGTCAGGATGCGAGCACCGACGTCGGCAGGACCATACTTGGCACCGAAAATACCGAGTTCTTTCTGAGACTCAGGAGACAGACCCCACTGACGCTCTTCACCTGTCAACGCGTCATGATTCCAGAGATCAAGGATATTGCTTGACGCGAGGTCTTTAGGCTTTCGGTTAGTGACTTTGATGTCGCCGTCGGCATAGCCGGTCGGCTTACCGTCGTCAGCGAGAGGAATGGCAGCCTGAGGAGCCCCAAACTCTTCCCATTGAGGAGGACTGGCAGTCTTAGTCGAGGAGTCAGGCGCTCCAAAATCTTCCCACGCTGCGGCCATTCTATATCCTTACTTCCAGTTCTTCCTGTCGTTAGGGTCACCACCCTGATACGTCAGGCCGTACTTGTTCTTATATCCGACGGCAGGAGCACCAGGCTGAGCCAGGGCAGGCCTCGCGTGAGTCGGCTTTCGGGCGGCAGGGGCGGCACCGTTAGCGACGTTCCGATTATTTCGGATGTCGGCACTGTACTCATTCGTATCTGCGTTCTGTTGAACTGCATCAGCCTTCCCCGAATTGGAGTTGGCATTCTGCTGAGCGATAGGCTCCATCACACGGTTATGACGACCAGTCTCTCTGAGACGACCCGCATTCGTACCGGCATTCGTCTGAGCAGCCGCAGCAGTCGCCGTATGAGCGTCGGCATTTTGTTGCTTGATCGGGACTTGTGCCTGCTGGTAAGGCGTCTCATTCCCGAGAGCCATGGCCCGTATCTCCTCCGGAGACATGCTGTCGTTGATACCGAGATCAGCAGGATCAACCTTCAAAGCGGCAGCTAGACCTTTCAGTCTAGTGACGGCAGCGGCAGTCTCTTCAGGCGACTTAGTTCCAGCAAGGAGATTTGAACCCAGCTTCGAAAGCTTATCCATCTTCTGGAGATAGAGGGCGTCATTCTTCCCACTGGCCACACCCTGAGCGATTGTCTGCCGGGTCTGGTTAGTCTGATAGGCGTCATTGAGCTTACCAGCCAGTTCAGGATTGACAGCCGCGAGTCGCTCGAAGGCAGCCTGCGGGTTCTGAGTAAAACCAACGAGGGCATCAGAAGCCTTCTCTTGGTCCCGCTTAGGCGCATAGACTGCGTTATGACCAGACTGCATCAGGAAGGCGTCACCGACGGCCCCTAGGATATCACGAAGTGTACCCTTCTGGCCGAAAGCACCTTTATGGGCAGGCGCGTTGGATGCGTTATCCGCGATATCCTGAAGCTGGGAACGGTTACCGACAGGGATCGGCTGCGCATCTTGTGCATTCGTCATCCCAAGCTTTGGTCTGGCAGTCACCGTGATGTCGCCATCGGCGGGGGCTTGAGTAGCGTCGGGATGCTGAACACCAATGGCTTGGAGTAGATAAGAAAAGGGGTTCATTCTTCTTCCTTACGCCGTCATGATACCGCCAACGAGACCACCGATACCGGGTTTCGACTTGCTGGTGCTCGTCCCCGACGATTGACTCGTGCTCTGACTGTGGCTGAACTGGCCTGCATTGGCAAGTAGAGACCCAGCCTGAAGGCCTTGATTACCAAGACCCATCAACTGACCGAGATAGTCGGAGAACGACTGCTTCGCCATGTTCTGGCCATAGCCCGTCAAGGCTTTGAGTGTAGCGCCTGAGTCAAGCAAACCCTTCGTGGCGTTATTGCCAGTAATGGCTTGGCTGCCTTGCTGAAGCTGAGACTGGAAGCCGGTGCTGTCTAGGAACCGCTGATACTGGTCGTCAGACGCCTGCTTATTACCACCCAGACCAAGAAGAGCCTGAAGGGCATTACCCGCCGTGGCCGTCTGATTGGCTACTCCGCCAAACTGTTGTTGAGCCTGAGGCCAATAGTTGTTACCACTATCAGACGTGCTTTGAGAGCTGGACTGTTGGCTGCTCTTTTGCTTACTGCCACCGAAGATACCGCCCATATTAATTCCTTGTCATGATGAAAAGTTCACACGGTCCGTTAGGCGTATGAACGACTCCGTGACCTTTGAAACCGATCTGACGAGACATCCATCTCGCAGCTAACTTAGTTAGAGGAGTCAATCCTCTAATCGCCTTTGCGTCCGTCTGAGAAAAGAAGAACTCGACCATCGTCTTCGCCAGGCTGAGAGCAGCCTTCCCACGAACGACGAAGAAATAATGTCCGGTATATAAACCATCCGAGCCCTTCTCAAACATCGAGATGTTACCACAGCCGTCAGAGATGACGAGATTGTCCTTCTCGTTTAACCACGCATCCGGATCGAAACCCATCATTTCGTGTCGATAGGGTTCGGTTGCGTACTCGACTTCTTCTCTTGATCGACTGAAATGGACGTCGCCCAATCGTGGACTGCCTCCAGACGACTCGTGTTGACTGCGCATATCTTGGCGTCCTCAAACGAGATCGTTAGTTCTTCAGGAAGCTCGGTACTTCCACCGGGTCCGTCGCTGCCTTGGGAAAGGCTAGGACCGGTACTGGCACCGGCTTGGCTGGTTGGACGTTGAGCCTTTGCGAGGCGCAGGAGGGCAGCGTCATACTTGCTGCGAAGAGCAGCGTCGTTAGTGTCAGCTTTTTGAGCATTGTCCCTATACTTCTTCTCGGCGTCATTCTTCTGACGCCATGCGAGAGCCTCAGACTCGGCGCTCTTCTGTTTGATCTGTGCGATCTCGGCAGTGTACTTCACCTCGGCTCGATGGTATCCCCGGTGGTCGACGTAGAAATACGCAGACACAAGGAAGACGACACCCAAGACGTACGGCAGATATCTCTTAAGGAGATTAAGGATTACCAACGGTTCCATCAGGAAACATGCTCCCTATAAAACCGACTACGAACGACAGAATGTTCCACGGATAAGGAAGAGCAGCCGCCGCCGTAATCGCGAGAGTCAATCCGACATAGGTCGAATGTTCTTTCAGGCGGGCCTTGACGTATTCGATTACCTTAATCATATTGCCTCAACTTCTGTGAACCGTTGATTACGCCTTCGAGTACGTCGCCGTAGTTCGGGGCGGTTGCGTAGACGCCCGTCAAGGCGTGGACGAACTTGATTGGATCGGGGAGTGTCGCCCTAGCCTTTGAGTAGACAGGGAGTGTAGCAAGGATACGACCATGATCGTCGAAAGCCTCTTCGATTGTGTCGTAGTCTTTAAAGGTCGTGGTAATCCAATACCAACCTTTCGTCTTGCTCCACTCTTTTGTCTTGACGAAGTGAAGCCCCTTGCCTTTGATACCGAACGGATTGTTTCGACCAGAGTAGTGTTGACCCCAGCCCGACTCGACCGCCCATTGAGCAAGCGAGACGGACGCAGGAATGTTCCATTTCTTCTGGCTGGCCTTGGCGGCAGCGATTACTTCGTCAGGTATCTTCGTCATTACGAAATCCCATACAATTTGAAGACAGAACCGGTCGAGAACGTGGAACCACCAGTCGTCATTACATCAATCTGTGTAATCGCTGCAAACGAGGTCGGAACCCAGATACCACAACCAGTTGTTCGGAAAAGGCTCACGTTTCCTTGTTGGTTTGCCCCTTCGGCATAAACATATTGCGGCCCGGTAGATTGAGTATAGTTTGGGATACTGACTTTGCTATGGCTTGGTTTAATTCCGGCTGCGCCTGTACTCGCAAGACAGGCCGTCCGAATGTTTGTGTCCGATCCTGATCCTACATTAAATGTGCCGCCAGGAAAAAATCCTTCGATAACCCACTCGTAGTGAGAGCCGGTGTCGGCATTAAACTGGACAGCCCAAGGGTCAGAGTTGGTAGTAGAAGAGCTTGTAGTGCCTGCAACTGCCTCGATATACAGTTCTCGATAAGACTGAGAGATACTGGAGGCGAGAGTGAACGACGTCTGGCCTAGAGTGGTTGTGACGGTAGCGAGGAGCGTAGCCCCACCTCCGCCTCCACCAGACGCCCAGGCAGGATCGGCACCAGCGCCCCCAGTCTGTAGAAACTGACCGGCAGTGCCAGGAGGGAGAGCCGCCCAGCCACCCGCGCCCCTATAAAGGACGACGCCCCTCGTTGAAGAGATGACGTCCAGTGCGGCCGAGACGCTTACATTCTTCCACGAAGACGACGCGTTGTCGTACTTCAGAAGCTGTCCGTCAGCCGGAGAAACTATAACGACGTCATTCAGGTTATCAAGGATGGCTGAAAGCGTCAACGTTCTGTCAACTGAGAGATCGCCACCACCAGCAAGACCAGTCCCGGTATCGACATGACGCCCTGACGGAACGGCGTCGTTAGCGAGCTTGGTTGTAGTAAGCTGCTGTTGAAGCCATGCCAGGAATGTAGGAGTGGCTTTCCCATCCTCTCCTACAACCTTTTCATTCCAGTTCCACGGGGGAGTCTGCGAAGCCATTACTCTTGTCCATCTATCTGGGCTTCTGCCCCATCAATCCTGACTAGACCACCCTGATCGGAGAAGTCGATGACACGGCCTGGGACGCCGAACGTACCAAGGCTGTTCCATTCGACACGCTGGGAATACTGTCCCGACACTAACTGGAAGGGGTAGTCTTTGGACCAGGTTGCTCCGTTGTCGTCGGAGAAGCGCATAGTAATGGTTGGCATCGGATCAGCCATATAACCGGCAGAGACCGCAAGCCGGACCGCGTCCATGCTCTTTCCGTCACGGTCCCGCGAAGACACGCCAGCCGTAACTTTATACTCGACGGGACGCCAACCATCGTCGAGGTGAGAAGAGGGGTCGAGGATGTGGACAGTCGAGTAGATGCTATCGCCGCCAACAACCATGCGGTTGCTTTCCCACGCGAACCCATTGAGAAGATTCCAAACGCCATAACCCGGAGTCTCGAACTTGCTCCATTGCCCAGACGTAAAGTCATAAACCCATGTCCCTTCCTGTGCCAGATCAAGGACATAAAACGTATGTCCATCAAAGTCGAAGGTCCATGCTCGTTGGCGTGACTGGCCGGGAACACCCGTCTTCCATGCCATCAACAGAGCAGACTGAGTTACCTTAGTCACGGCATTATCTCCTCTCGAATAGAGGACTGAGACAGGCGTTTGAGCGACGTCGACACCAACCGCCGGAGGCGATCTGTGAGCGACCAGTAACGGAGCCTGAGAGAGATCAACGCCCGTCGAGGGAGGCTGCTTATAAGATACCAGCAACCCTCCCTGGCTGAGCCGAGAAGAGGGTTGTGATACCTGTGTGAGATAAGCACCAGACTCAGAGATGTCGATAGGTTCACCAGTGACACCAGCCACATTACGCCGTCCTTGTGTATCTCAACCGAGCCTGAAGGACGGTCGCAGGAGTGATCGGTCCTGACGTGTCTGGATCGAGTTCAAAGACGTCCGTCCTATAGGTAGGATTGACAGTCATCGAATACTCAGCCCCGTCAATCGTGGCACCTGCCGGTCCGACGAAGGTTGTCTTCATCTTGGCAGTACCTGCGTCAGTCTTATAGGCACGCGTCACAGCCATAACCGAACGGATCGTTGTGACACCGACGGGCATACGAGTCAGTCGGAACGAAGACGGACCAGGGATTGAGGCACCGCCAGTTAGCGTCGCGTGATCCCAAGAACCATCGAGAGTCTCGGCGACGGTGATGCTGTTTCCGCCTGTCCCGGCGACTCGGGCAGTCACCATCATTTGAGGTGAAACCATCCCGGTAGCAAAGACGTCGACGTTAGGCGTCGTGCCAGTCCCGTAAAGCGTCCCTTCTCCGCTGTCGTCGTTAATCGCGTGTGCGAGGTTGGCGAGGGTAGTCGCCATGTCGACACCAATCAAGACATCAAACGCAGACGCTAAGACGGTCTTGAACGTGTAAGCCTGTCCATTGATAGTGACAGTCTCTCCGTTGCTCGGATTGTCGATCAGCGTCAGGATAGCCGAGGCGAAGTACAGGCTTGCTGCAATGAACGTGTCATCACGAGGAGCCCCGAATGCCGGGGTGTCTTCTGCATTGATCGTCTGGTATTGGAACGATCCGTCGTCAGTAATCATGATCGAGGGTTGGAAACTAGTTCCGAAACCACCTCGACCAGCCAATGTCCGACCAATCGACGACTCGTCTTGGAACGTGCTATCCCAGCCAGCTAGCAAAGTCACCGAAGCAAAGTTCGGGTCAGTCCCGACAGTTCGCCCAAACGGGACAGTCGTCGGAGTGAAGTTGCTGTTGTACCGTGAGAAGCCTCTCGTGATACGAGTTTCGTCAAGCCATCCTTGGACAGCCGGGCCAGATGTAACCTGAGTACCAGCACCTGACGTAAAGATTTGGCAGCCAATCGAGAGACGAGCCGAACCATCGAAGTAGGTATTTCCGTCAGTCTGGGGTACGCCCTGCATGACTCCGTCGATGTACAGCATCGTATTCCCCGACGAGCGAGAAACAGCGACGTGATACCATCTATTAAGTTCCGGAGCCCAGGGCACCGAGAAGAGGGTGATCTCGTTGACACCGGTCGTGCTGACCTTGAACTCTAGGTTTCCGCCGTTAAGCGTCGGACCGCACTTGCTGAGCTGGTACGATCTCTGGTCGGTAGGAGCGAGCGAGTCGTTCCACTTACCTAGGATGATAGCCCTATTGCTGGCAGTAGGTAGAGAATTAAACCGAACGAAGGTTTCGAGAGTGTAGTCACCAGACCCGAGTTCGAGTGTCGGACTATCCTCTGCCGAGATGCCTACGTCGCCGTTACCGAGGTTACGAAGATCAAGGATACCGGCTCCGATGTTATGACGATAACGTGGAGTCCATCCGGTCTCGACGTCTTCGTTAGGCCAGAGGAGAGCGACTCCGACGTCACCGAGGAAGTTGTTATTTCGAGTGCCGGTCGTATCCCAGATATGGATGTCAGTAATGAATGTACCAGGCCCGGAACCGGTATTGCCGAATACGATCTGCGCGATATCAGACGACCCGGTATTGACGCCAGTCGCCGACATCGTCGGGATAGAGCTATCATCCATCCGGACTTCAATCGAACCAGCCGAGGCGTGACGCACCAGCTTGAGTTCAATGTGATGGAAGGTGTCTGCCTTGATGACAGGACCGACTGAACGGACGATGTCCGATCCGCCTACCCCACCCAGCGAAAACACCAGACGACCAGTCGTATCTACCCAGAGGGTGCATACGTTGTTATTCAACCCGTCTCGGAAAGACACATATCCAGAATTAGCATTTACACTCGGGATAGTCGTTTGTTTGAAACGGAACGCCCAGAAAAGCGTTGATTTATTTGCTGGAAGGACGTAACGATCAGAACCGTTAGGGGCGATAGAGAAGGCCGTCAAACCATCTTCCGTCGTGATGGTTGTACCGAAGGTCTCGGCATACATACCGTCAGTCATATGGGCTGACGTTCCGTAGATGACGCCATTATCCATGAAAAGCGTAGCCATTAGCTACCAAGCTCCCTTTCGAGTTGAGCACGGATACGTTCTTCGATACCGTGATGAGAGATACGTTCGATGCCGCCGCCTACCGAGTAGACGATACCGTCTGATCCGACTAGAATGACTTGATCTTTTACTCGGACTGCCGTCCCTTCGACGATGCCTCTCGCATAGACGCGGCCCTGGGTAGGAGCGAACGGAGCGATTGCGTCGCCTGTCGCGTACCAGACTTCCGTACTACCATCACCCAGCATCCAGACGGTGTCACCGACTGAGATCATGTCAACGATGTTGTCAGGCTGTCGTTCGGCAGTCGCGAAGTTCAGCGGATCAATCGTGATATCACCAGGGTTTAGCCAGTAGAACCGGCCAGACTGAGCGACAGACACGAGGATGAAACCGGCGAGGGATGCGCAAGACTGGGCACCTACACCGTCAGGCATCTCGACGCCATGAAGGACGTGAACACCCGCGCCTGTGATCGTCGCTGTACCGAAGGCAATACCAACACCAGATGCGACGGTTGTCGCTATCGAGTTGGCAGTCGAGAGATCCGACCGGCTCGTCAAGTAGAGGTGAGTCGCATCGACAGTCGCCGTGACGTCGGGGTTCTGGCCGCCTAGATTAGACGAGAAGTCAATGCCTCTCGTACCAACAAAGGACAGAAGGTTAGCCATATTCTGTAGGGACTCGGCGTTGTTCGCGCCTAGCTTTGCGAGCCAAGGATCGCTTAAAATCCCAGTCGCAGGACCCGAGACAGTGTTCGACCAAGAGAAATAACTAGCCCCGATACGAATGATTTGGTTCGTGATAGTACCCGAGACAGTAAGGGTTGACGTGCCTTTTGAACCGCCATCATAGTATTGGAGGAGCGTGCCGTCAGCAATGAACAACCTTTCATAACCAGCCCCAGACATGAATGCCATGCTGGGTTTACCTGCACCTAGGATTTCACCACCAATCGCAATCTTAGTCCCGTCAGGACGATAGCGATAAAGTTGCTGTCCGGTCACGAAGAACAAGTCTCCGTCATAGAGACCTGGAGCAGAGAAGAACCCACGAGGAGTTCCGTTGTCTGCCGTCGTTACTAGTGGCGTAGTACCCGGACGAGCAAGTATGGCTGTACCGTCAATCGTATTGGCAGGGTCCGTCTCATAGAAACGATTGAGCATGTGGATTTCAGGCTCATACGAATAGTTTCTTTGATACGCACCGCGACCTAGTGCAAGTGCAACCATCTCATAACTCCGATAACTTTTCCTCCATCACCGAGGCAGGCCAGAGAGGATTGACCTTTACGCCCATCTCTTTCAGAAGGGCCATGAGCTGAAACCGGTCTAGCTTCTTACCTTCAGATGGACCCTCCATGCTTTCAGGGGAGAACGGGGTAGTCTGCCAACCTTCAGGAACTTCGGCAGGAGCATCGAATATCTCAGCCTCACCGTTAGGTCCATAGTACCAACACGGCCAGTAGTCAGGTTTTCGCTCCTTACGTGCCATTAGAATGGATATCCTACGTCGAAGTAATCGGCGCTATCACCCCACAACCGGTTTGCATAGCGACCGAATTGACGATAGTAGTTCGTAAGATAGAGAAGGCCATCCTCAGACGGCATCTGCGTGTCTTGACTATAGCGCGCCCGGAACTGTGTCCTTGCCCGCTTCAAGGCTTCGACGGATTGTGCATCAAGCGTCTGACCATGCCTAGGGTTGAGACGAGCCGCCAACAAGATGATAAAGAGATCGTCGAACTCAGCCGGGAATGGCATGTCGTCCGTCAGAGCGAGGGACGTCACCTTCTTCCAGTCGCCTAGGTCTTCACGATAGAACCATTCACGGATCGTACCACTCTCGTCATAAGTCTGGACGTCATCACCTTCGATCGATCGTCCGTTACCATAGATATGTAGCGGAAACGAGTTCAAATTCTGACTGACGTCGACGATACCCATCCGAGCCCCGTCGTGCGGTTTGGGGTGGAGGTTGATCGTACCCGGTCCTGTCAGGTTTAGCATGATACGAGAGTTGACAGGGACGAAGACGTTACCCGGCAATTCGTTGGCGTACCAAGGATAGCCGTTAGGAGAGTTGATCTCGTTCTGTCCGAGAGGGAACGGAGTCAGCGGATCACCCGCCTCGTTTCCGAGCATAGACGACACGAGGGTCTGTAAACGACGAAGACCCTCAGTATTCTGATCGTCAGTCGGGGCCTGTCCTAACGCATTGATGTTAGTCTCACGAAAGGCGTCGTTGATAATCGAGGATACGAGGGTCATCTTTATTCCTTAGGTGCCGAAGTCTCTGAATTGAGCAATCAACGCGTCACGCTCTTCTTGGTCTGGATATTCGATCATAGAAATGATCTTTACACCAATCTCATCACCGTCTTCGTTGTAACGATGGACCGTAATGTCAGTCGTCTCAGGGTGATTATACTCCATCCATAGAAAATACATAGTCTCTCCTTAAGCGACAGCAGCGACTTTATAAGCGACTGCACAGTTATTATTCTGAAGAGACAGCGTCTGGGCTGTCAAATCCGGCCATGTACCAAACGTCTGAGTAAACGACATACACTGTCTCAGTCCACCCGTCGCCTGGATGATGTTAGTCGCGGTTGAGTCACCCACGAGACGCGTCAACGGAGTCGACGTGTTCGTGATCTGGGTATACGCGACTGTCGCGTTGTCTTGGTTAGACGCCATCCAGTACAAACCAGGCGTCATGATGACATTACCATCCGAGATCGCGGCTGAAATCAAACCAGTCGAACCGGTAGATAAGCTGCCTGTCGCCCCGAGTAGGGTTCCGGGTCGGAAGTCTGTCAAGGACCTAGAATTATAGATCGCGAGTTGGGCATTACCGGCCGCTGCGAGAGTCGTAATGACAGCCGCAAGGTCAGAGATCGTGACAGTCTCACCTACAACAAACGGAACAAGCCGGATCGTGTTGGCAGTCGGAGCACCACCATTCTGGGTGATACCTTCAACAGGCAGATACCAGTTACCTACGACATGTCTAGCGGCGGCACCGCCATACAGATCACCGAACATAGAGTTCAAGGCGGTACGGACAGACAGGCCGGACTGGCCATTAGTGATCGTTGATTTAGCGGTCATTAACTATCCTTCCAGACCTGTGTGTCAATCCACTGACCTGTGTCTCTCCAAAAGCCTGTAAACAATATCCAGTTCGATGGGGAGAATGTTCCAGGCGCGAATTGTTGTATCCATGTAGGGATCATGTTATACCCCTAGAGTACCCGACGCTCCACCAGCAAGTGTTACAGTGCAGCCGTTCTTACCGACATAGAAAGGCAGAGGCGTCCAGATGCCAGCCGTGACAGGAACGGCATTGACGATAGTAACCGTAGCACCGGTGAGCGAATTAGTGACAGTCACAGTAATCGTGCCTGACGTCAGTGCAAGGAAACCGCCGAGTTGATCGCTTGTGACAACGGCAGTACCGTTGACGGCGACGACTTGCGGATGATACCGTTCTTTAACTGTTTCCGACATTTCAAATCCTAAAGATGAGGGGCCAACCAGCTCTAGCCGGAAGGCCCCTCGTTTCAGTTACGCACCGTTGACGCGAACAATCCGACGGCGGTCGCTAGTACCAGCCGTAAGAGCTACGTCGAACCTGATGCGGTGGTCGCCAGTCGCGAAGACGCTATCCATCCACATACGGACAGACAACGGCACCTTCGTCAGTGCCTTGCGCTGGGCAGTACCCGTCGCAGGCATGATGAGGTCGGCAGTGCTAACCACGATCGACGACTTGTTAATCATCAGACGCGGCTTGACGGCAGTCGAGGCGGTCGTGATGAAGGTTACAGCCGCACCGTTGGCAGGAGCAGCAGTTACCGTCGCATGAGCGCTGTTGACGTTAGCCGTCGAACCACCACCTGTTGCCGGGACGATAATCGCCGGGAAGATGCGGACAGTCGCCGCACCGGCACCGTCGGCAGTCGTATCACCGATGATACGGAACTGCTGGAGACGACCGAGGGACGCCTGAAGGCGATTGTCGTAAGCGTTCACACCAGCGAGCGTAAACACCTCACCATCCTTGATCGTCGCAGCGGCCCCGAGACCCGCGATATTCAGGGTCTGCGTCAGCCAGTTACCCGGCGCGGACGAAACCGCAACCGCGGAGTAATTGACGTTCTGGTTGGCACCAGCAACCGTACCGTTGGTACGAGTACCAGTCGTGAGCGTCGGCAGCTGCTGCGTGAACAGCGTCGGAACACCCGCGATCGAGCCTTCCCAGCCGTTACGATAGACACCCGAACCCTCGCTGGCAAGAGCGGCGTTACCGGTCGAAGCCAGGATGGCGTTACCGAGAGCCTGCTTATCCGCGTAGGTAAGGACGGCACGGACATCGACGTCGTCGACACCCTCTTCCTTCAGACGGGTATAAGCCGCAGCGGCGTCGTTGAAGGCCGTGAGCGAGTTACCAGGCGTACCAACCCAGTTATTCGACGCGAGGGTCGCAAAACCGAGGATGTAGGCATCGATCTGCTCAGCCAGGTTGAGAGCCGCCTGCTTAAGGGCAGCGCTTTCACGGGCTTCGTTGATGTCACGGATTTTGACGAAGTCGCCCCAACCCATGCTAGAACCGAAAACGTCCTGGAGTTTGTACTGCTCGGAACCGAAGACGCTGTCCTGGACACCCGCAGAGAGGTCGTTGACACCCGAGGTCGTGCGAGTCACGACGTAGCGGGGCACAACCTGCTCGACGACAGTCAAGGCGTTACGGTCGTTCATCTCGGCATCAAACTTACGCCAGGTGACGAGATCGGCAGAGACGAGGTTATTTTGGAAGATCGCAGCAAACGAGTTGAGTACCAGTTTTGCTTGATCTACAGTAATAGTAGCCACAAGCTATCCTTTCATATGAGTTAACTCCCTCGCTTCTTGAAGAATTTTTGAGCGAAGGCATCGAGGTCGTCCGTATTATCCTCGACTTCCGGCTTTGCGACAGAACTACCTTTGTTAAGGTGGGCTGGCGGTTCGGGAGCCTTTGAGACTTTCGGACGTGCTTTTTGTTTTTCCTCGTCTGCCATCGCGAACTTCGCCTCTAGTCGACCGAGAGCGACGGTAGCCTTAGCGGCTCCGGATGCTACGATCTTCTTGGCTTCTTCGGGGTTGCAAGCGAGGTAATACAGAACGTCGGTGCCGTAATCCATGCTCATTAGTGTCGTCGTGAGGTAGTCCCCATAAGCTACGTCAATTCCTTGAAACGCGTCGACAAGTTCTTGTCCACGTTCTTGGAAGTCAGGGTAACGCTCCTGGGCGGGACCTAGCTTCTGTTCCCATGACTTTGCGAGTTCAGTCTTGGCAGTCTCCTGCTGGCGCTGAGCCTCGGCTTCTGCGTCCTGTCGCTTAGCTGCTTCCCTCTCTTGGTTGAGAGTAAAGCGCGTCAGGTCGCGGATGTACTGAGGATCGAACTCACCAAGCGGATACTTCTCAGAACCGTCTTCGTTTGTGTCGTCAGGGGTTGGGCCTACCGGCTCTTCGACTACCGTCGGAGTTGCGGGTGTTGGCTCGGCTTTCTGTTCGAGCTTCGTAAGGGCGATATTGAGGAGACGTTCGGTCTCTCGATACTTCTTATTAAGCTCTTCGATACGTTCCTGGGCTCGATTACGACGAGGCTTCTTGTCTGGTTCGGGATCGGAGTCGTTGCCGTCCTCTCCTTCACCGTCCTCGGCGTCGTCTTCGTCGGTCTCAGTATCGAGGGTATCGCTATCCTCGGGATGAGTATCTTTTTCTTCTTTGGCGTCGTGGTCTTCTGTCTCGCCTTCGTCCTTTGCTTCGGTGCTGGCCTGCTCCGGAGCGGCTTTGTTCTGGCCAAAGAACTCTGCGCTGAAGGTATCGAGGTCTACGTCAGACTCGGCGGATTGGTTTTCCGTACTCATATATAAGGTTTGATCGGTCCTTTAACCGTTTGCCGTCTTTCGTTGCGATGAATTCCCTTGACCAGACGTGCTTGTAGTCTTGGGCATCGATTTCTTAATCTTCAGGTCTTCTACAGCCATCGAGCGTGCATGGTGGTCGTTTTCACGCTGCATGTCGTGCTCGTCTAGCTTGGCAGACCCGTCGATAATCATTTTAATCGCATCCATTTCCATCTGGTTGCCGTCGACTTGGTTGTCGGACAACGCACGGATGCGTTGAGTCTCAGAGTCATAACGCTTGATTGAAAGCTCGTCTTCGCGGTTCTTCGCTTCGAGCTTAAGCATCATGTTCTCAGACTGTAGTTTTTGTAGGTTTTGCTGGAGTTGCTGGAACTCTTGCGGATCAACCTGCGACATCTGCATCTGCATCGCCTGGGCGAGACGTTCAGCAATCTTGTCGGCTCCTGGCCAATCCTGAGCCTTGGCGATGAGATCGCCCGCCACCTGCATCAACTGCGGGAAGACCTGGACTGCATCCATCATGGACTGTGCGGCTTCGACGCGACGAGTCATATAGGAAGTACCAGTCGTCAAAGCGACGTCGTACTCTCCGACAGACAGATCGATTGAGTCGGGATGCATCGGATCGTTGATCCGGGCAAACTTCATCGACTCGTCTTCACCGATAATCCTGATGGTACGAGTACCGTCATAGATTTGCGGGATAAGCTGATTGATTACGTCACCGGCCTCTAGGACGGCCGCGTCTGCGTTGTCGTAGAAGGTCAGGCTTGCGATGTCGCCTTCACGCTGTCTCGCCTGGATGGCTCGGCCTGACGTCTCGTTGGACCTGATGCCAAGAGAGGCGTCGTGGATGCCGGTGACATCCTTCATGTCCTGTGCGTTGACCTGCGCCTCGTTGAGGAGGGCAGCCTGCGGGGCAGGAGGATCGAGACGTTGGATATTCTGCCCGATCACTGCCTCGTCATTCACGACAAGGAGGGGATCACGCGAGAGGTGGGCTTTACGGAGGGCGTCTTCACGTCCCTCGACGGCGGACTCGGTGGCGATCCACTGAGCCTTCGGGGCATATCCAAGCTGCTCGGCAGCGATTGACCGCCAGAAGTTCTTGAGGCGGCAGGGGTCCTTCATGAACCTTACGAGACCGTAGCGGACGCGACGGCCACCGACGTTGACGACACGACCGGACATCCGGATGATCGGCAGACGATTCAATTTGTATTCATAAGGACCAGAAAGGATGGCGAACCCAGTCACTAGGTGCATCTGGGCGTAGGTACACCACGCAAGACGCTGACGGACTGGTTGCCCGTACTGGTACGTCAGTTCCTTCTGGTTCTCGGCAGTGATCTCAAAGACCTTACCGTTACTGAACAGACCCATCAGACGCTGACGTTCGATCAGCCTCCAATATTCGGTGACACGATAGGAGTGGTCATCAACCCAGCCAGCAAGGCTGATACGATCGATGGGGCGATCGATGAGGTTGTCGGGCGAAGCCTTCGGCCATTTCGTGTGGAACTCGTCTTTCGGGATACGGTCGTCTACGAAGACCCGCTTGGCGTCACGGCCTGTCGGATCGACTGAGAACCTGTCCCAGACACAGGAGAGAGCATCCTCGATCGGACGGATAAAGATATCCTGATCGAAGACGTCGTCTCTGGCGTACTCGACGGCGACACGGAATGCACCGTCTCCGCATTGGACGAGAGACTCGAAGGCCGAGTCATACGTCCGTTCGGCACGAGACTGCATCTCGATAGCACGAATGAGGTCACCACGGACAGACGCGACGTCGGTATCCTCGTCGTTAGACGGGATGACCTTGATACCTTTTCGGTCCTCGCGCCAGTCTCCTACGAGCTGGGCCGTGAACTGCGGGATTTGATTGATGACGAGGTTCGGGAGACCCTTCCTCTGTTGGAGAACTACCGGGTCCCACTGCTCGCCTGCCGAGAACCTCTTGTCGTCGAGAGCCTCGTCACGATTGATGCGATCGAAGGTGAGATCGGCTTCGTACTGCTTCCTCATGTCAGAGAGGAATTCTTCTTGTGAGTCGAAGCCTTCCGGGACGTACTTGGGATCAACCGTCCCTTCGATGGGGAGAGTGTCGACGAGCGTACCGTCTTTCTTCTTTTCAGGCTTTTTCGACTTCTGCTCGGCGTAGTCTGCCATTATGCCATCCATCCTTGTGGGTTGTCTTCGTAATACTGTGATGGGTCATAGCCAGGCGTGAAGCCTTTGTTAGGCTCGACGATTGAGACTGACTTATCGACCTTCCGGCGACCCGCAATCTTCTCGAAAATCTCCGTCATTCCCCACACGAGGGCGTCGACACGGTCGGGTGATCCGGTGTTTTCATTCCGGATGTTATCGACCGAGAACATACACATCTGGTCTTCGAGGAGGTCGAACTGACCGACGTGGTGGATACGATGCTGTTCGTAGAGGGCTGAGATAGGCTCGGCACGGACGACCTTACCACGCGTCGCATGGACGAGCTTGACAGGGACGGCACGATCGACAGTCCTGATGACCGTCTCAACCATCTCACCGCCGTTGTTCTTCTCGGCTACGATCTTGTCTGCCTGCCATTTCCGGTACATCCGGACGGCTACGCGAGCCCATTCCTCGGGTGATCCACGGAGTGACGCATCCTCAAGGACATAACCTCTCGCGTATCCATCTCGGTCACGCGCGAGACCAACGACGACAATCCCGTTTTCGTCAGACCCCTCGTTTGAGGAGGCTGCGGGATCGACGGCGACGATGACTCGTTCGAGGTCTTCTGGTGTGTCATAGACTCTGCCGGTATCGATGTCTTCTCGTCTGAAGAGTGCTCCGGGGATGTCACTGAGGATTTCTCCTTCAAGCTCTTGACGGCCTAGCCGGGTTCCGCTATATCGGTCTTCGAGGACTCGGAGCGTCGAGGAAGCGAGGTTGGCTTTGTTGTCGAATGTAGAACCACGGGTGACGAACGTCCGCTTGTCTTCCATCAGTTTCTTGATGAGAGGGAGTGGTCGGGGTGTCGTCGTAATCATGATCTGTGGGTGGATGCCAAGCCGCATACCGAATGCTAGCTGGTCCCACGCCTCGTTCATGTAGCGGAACTTGGCAAGCTCGTCGACCCATCCGAAGTGGTGCTGAGGACCACGGAGCTGGTCGGGTTCGGTCCCGTTATACACCCAAGCCTGTGAGCCGTTAGGCCACGTCAGACGGCGGTTGGTCGGAGACCACGAGTCCTCGGTGAGGTTGGGATCGATTGCGATGAGGCCGGAGTCACCAAGGATCATGACGTCTCTGGCGTCGGCGGCTGTCTCGGCTACGAGGGCGATACGACAGCCCGGATACTGCTCGGCTTTCAGCCGGATCCACTCAGAGCCAGTCCTCGTCTTGCCCCACCCACGACCGGACAGGATCATCCAGTTATCCCAGTCGCCTTCGGGAGGGAGTTGGTCGGGACGAGCCCAGAAGGCCCAGTCGTACTTAAGACTTGCGATCGCTTGCGGGGTCAGGGAACTTAGTAACGCCTCCCTCTCCGCCTCTGGAAGCGATGCTAGCAATTCGGCCTTTGAAGTCTTCGACATCTTTTTGTGTTCTCTGCTCGACTTCGATCGCCTGGCCGTCAGGACCAGAAATCTCCTGCCGCTCTTTCCAGAGGGCGATGGATTTACCCGCCAATTCGATGGCTCGGAGGGCTGCCTGGGGGTTGTCGTCCTCAGTCGCCTCGATGATTTTGATGAGTTTATTGATGAGGTACTCGGCTCGGACCTCTGAGTTCTGTTGTTTCTTCTCCATCCTACGATCTATCTCTTTCTTGATGAGAGGATGGTTGAGAAGCTCTGTCGCCCGCCTGTTTGGGTTCTGGGTCTTGAAGCCAGCCCTTGCGACAGCGGCTGAGCCATTCATGTCGACCATAAACTCGTCGACAAACCGGATCATTCTGTGTGAAAGCTTGGCTCCCTTCCCGCTAGTCGGGATAGGATCGCCGTCTTTTAGGTATGCCAATGTAGAATCCTCTTCCCCTTTACACCTATTATACTACTTTTTGTGTCAAAAGTCAAGACAAATCGACATCATGTGTGAATTTTTGTTATTTTTGGTAGTTTTTAGGGCCGCCCCCAGGGCTGGGGCTTATTTCGGCTTTCAAGCCTCAATTTTTTATTGACAAAAGGAGATTTCTGGTATATAATATATATTAATATAATACTAAGATATATACTAGAGTATGTACTAAGATAGATACAAGAAGGATTAATAAGATATATACTAACGTTTAGTACTAGAATATCTAGTAAAGATAGTTAGGGGGCGTGCTAGGGTGGGGGCCGACGGTAGGAGGCCCTTCTTCTTGTCAATATTCTTCGATATTAGGTAGGCTACAGCGTCAAAAGCCGTCTGGAGGCTACATGGGTAGCCGAGACAGGGAAGATCGTCTGTAACATGCCTTAAAATCGATTTTAGAGGTATATGGCTAAATGCTGATTTTTTTATCTAGTCAAGGAGGCCACCCAGACTCGCCTACACACACGCGCGGGGTCCACCCCCCCCCCCCCCCCCCCCCCCCCCCCCCC